>OHMY01000156.1_pt1 | contig 68856 bp, 59 predicted proteins | sample 1569381 | NCBI WGS metagenome assembly OHMY01 (sample SAMEA3879528, study PRJEB24766) | human gut metagenome | biome: human-associated habitat; feature: feces | place: USA | collected 1985/1987
ATCAATGTACAACGTACATTTGACACACAGCTTGCTTTGTTTTGAATTCGTCGAATTCACGTTATTTTACAATAAAGTATTTATTTCTGGGGATTACTTGGATATGGGCGAGCCGGATATAACATCAACAAAAATTACCCTGTGCTTTTCGGATGTCTCAAACAATGGTATAGAAAAACAGCCAGGTGGCTTAATAATAAGCCACCTGGCTGTGAGGATTAACGTTATTGTATTCATTTACTGAATACATCGGAAACTCATTACGTCATACTGTTGGAGTATTACCATAAATAACCTCAGCTATTACAGTGAATACAGATAACATTATTTCAAATAGAGTCTACAAAAGCATTAAACGAATTTATCATTGCAGACTAGCTCATTCTCTTTCCACTACCCAATAGTAACAAAGCGGAAAAACACGACAAAACGACAATGCCAATGTACTGCATAGTCTCACACACCATGAACAACCTCTTCATTTTGCCTTTGCCACGTAGAATTGTCACAATAAGCCCAATACTGGTCATTACAGCCGCATGGTTATTAACACATTAATACAAGGCCCATTCACAGTGAAAACACGCTTACACAAATGTCGCGACGTAGCCCAACAAAGCCATCGGCACAGCAAACAACCTGTCTGGACAACGATATAATAGACGTGTTCTGGACTGCATGATTGATTCGGAGTTTATCTCACAGATTGAGAGTATCAACCATGATTAACTGGCCAAGACATCTCATATCTCACAATATCCTCTTCAATAAGAGGAGAGCCTAGTTGCACTTCAACAAAACGAAGATCTGTTACCGCCCGTACGGCGTGCTTTCGCCCGACTGCAATATTGACAACATCACCCCTACGAACCGTTGTTACCTCACCATCAAGCATCAGTTCGCCCGCGCCTTCAATAAATGCCCAAACCTCTGAGCGATGGTTATGGGCTTGATAGCTAATGTTTTTACCCGCATTGAGGAAAATGTGCTTAACAAGCGTATCGGAGTTTGATTCTCCACCATGATGGTGTTCAAGCACCTTATATGTTCCCCAGCGGCGCTCCTCAAACATCGGGCGTGCACACAGGCGCTCAACATAAGGCTTGATTGACTCACAGCAGTCCTTGTCTGCAACGAGAATTCCGTCAGGACTGGCAGCAACAACCAAGTTCTTGGCCCCAATACAAAGACACGGTATACCGAGTCTGTTTACCACATGAGTATTTACAGAAGCCGAGTCGAGTGTAGATTTACCGATAGTGCTACTGCCAAGAACCTCGCTTAATGCATTCCATGTGCCAAGATCCTTCCATACCCCGGCAAATGGCACAACAGCAACAGAGTCTGCCTTTTCAGCCACCTCATAATCGAAACTAATCTTCGGAAGACAAGAATAGCACGAACGCAACTCATCAAAGCTATGGCCACAGTCCACATATTTGGAAATAATTTCAAGAAGGTAACCAAGTCGGAAAGCAAATACACCCCCATTCCATAAGGCTCCCAGAGATATAAGTTCAACGGCTTTCTCCGCTGTAGGCTTCTCCGTGAAACGCTTCACCCTCATCGCGCCGGCTACATTGCTGCCGGAAGCCGCCTCTGGTACAATATAACCAAATTTAGTGGAAGGATAATCAGGACGGATTCCCATGAGCACCAGATTGGCAACATCACCCTCCACTGCCTCAACCATCCGGCCAATAGCATCGAAATAGCTATCATCAATATATGGGTCACTTGGCATAACGACCACCGGTTCGTCGGCAGCACAACCTTTTTGCTTGGAAAGATAAAGGCATGCCAAAGCAATTGCAGGGAAAGTGTCGCGGCGTTCGGGTTCTGTCACAACACCCACGGTATCACCAAGCTGGCAGCTAATGGCATCACGTTGAGACTCGCCGGTAGCTATCGTTATGTCTGCCCCAAGCGCAGACGATTTTATCTGGCGCACTACCCGCTGAACCATCGACTCTTCACCACCGTCTGGTGCAGGCAGGAGACGCAGAAACTGCTTTGAATAAGAATCGTTTGAAAGCGGCCACAGGCGTTTGCCTGAGCCGCCGGACAAAAGAACAAGTTGCATATTTATATTACCTTTCTGCCCTCATCGGATTAGTAAGGAAGTCATGATATGCAAGGCGGATGCCGTCTTCGAGCTCCGTCTTATATGTCCAGCCCAAGGCTGTGGCTTTTGATACGTCGAGAAGTTTGCGTGGCGTACCGTTTGGCCGCGTAGTGTCCCAACGGATTTCACCATCGTAGCCAACAACCTTTGCCACCAGTTCCGTCAGAGCCTTGATAGTGAGCTCCTTGCCAGTACCGGCATTGACTGTCTCGTTTCCGCTGTAGTTGTTCATCAGGAACACACAGAGATTCGCAAGGTCGTCTACATACAGAAACTCACGCAACGGAGAACCGTCGCCCCAGCAGGTAACGCTCTTTGCGCCAGCCTCCTTTGCCTCGTGGAATCGGCGGATAAGTGCTGGCAGCACGTGGCTGTGTTCGGGGTGGTAATTGTCGTTCGGGCCATAGAGGTTGGTAGGCATCACGCTGATGTAGTCGGTACCGTACTGACGGTTCAGAAACTCGCAATACTTAAGTCCGCTAATCTTCGCCAGAGCATAAGCTTCATTGGTCTTCTCCAGCTCACCAGTGAGCAGGCAACTCTCTTTCATTGGCTGCGGTGCCATGCGAGGATAAATGCACGACGAACCAAGAAACTCCAACTTCTTGCAACCGTTCTTCCAAGCCGCGTGGATGACGTTCATCTCCAATATCATGTTATCGTACATGAAATCCGCCAGCGCAGACTCATTGGCAACGATGCCGCCCACCTTGGCAGCGGCGAGAAACACATACTCTGGCTTCTCATCAGCGAAGAAAGCCTCCACGGCCTCCTGCCTTGTCAGGTCAAGTTCCTTGTGCGTGCGAGTGATTATGTTTGTATATCCCTGACGCTCCAGCTCACGCACAATGGCCGAGCCAACCATTCCACGGTGGCCGGCAACATATATCTTTGCGTTCTTTTCCATAATGCATTAATGCTAAGTTCCGCCGGACTGTAAATCCGACGGAACAAAGATTTGTTATTTTACAATACCCTTCTCAAGATATTCGGCAAGGTTCATCTTGCGCACCTTCTCGCTCGCATCCTCAGCTGCCACCTTGTGCATGTCATAATCCACCATGATGCGCACAAGTTCCTCGAAAGATGTCTTCTGTGGATTCCAACCGAGTTTTGCCTTCGCCTTGGTGGGATCCCCCCAGAGGTTCACAACGTCAGTCGGGCGATAGAAGTCCTTAGATACCTCAACAAGTGTTTTGCCAACAAGGTTCTCGGGACCGGACACACAGATGCCCTTCTCGTTTTCGCCCTCGCCCTCAAACTCAAGTTCAATGCCTGCATAACGGAATGCCAGTTGACAGAACTCACGTACACTGTGCTGAACTCCTGTGGCAATCACGAAATCTTCAGGATTCTCATGCTGCAGAATTAGCCACATGCACTCCACATAATCCTTGGCATAGCCCCAGTCGCGAAGCGACGAAAGGTTACCAAGATAGAGCTTCTCCTGCTTCCCCTGTGCAATGCGTGCTGCAGCAAGTGTAATCTTTCGCGTAACGAAAGTCTCGCCCCGACGCTCACTCTCATGGTTGAACAGAATGCCCGAGCAGCAGAACATATTGTAAGCCTCACGATACTCTTTCACAATCCAGTAACCATAAAGCTTGGCCACGGCATAAGGACTATAAGGGTGGAACGGCGTATTCTCGTTCTGAGGAACTTCCTCCACCTTGCCATAAAGCTCAGAGGTGGAAGCCTGATAAATGCGGCAGGTGTCCTCCAGATGGCAGGCACGCACGGCCTCCAGCACGCGGAGCACGCCCGTGGCGTCCACATCTGCGGTGAACTCAGGCGAGTCAAAGCTCACCTGTACATGGCTCTGTGCGGCAAGGTTATAAATCTCGGTAGGTTTCACCTTGTCCACCACCTTTACAATCGACATGGAGTCACCCAAGTCGGCAAAATGGAGGTGGAAGTTGGGCAGACCTTCCAAATGGGCAATCCTTTCCCTGTAGTCCACCGACGAGCGACGGATAATTCCATGCACATCATAACCTTTTGACATCAAAAATTCAGACAGGTAAGAACCGTCCTGACCGGTAACACCAGTAATCAATGCTACTTTTCTCATAAATTTAATATGTTAATTAGCCAATGTTAATCAAGAGCCTATCTATCGCTCGTTTTCATCTTTTCCTTGTACATGTTTTTCAGAAACAACGGATTGCCTATAACATAGCGCCTCCACATCCTCCGTGGCTCTTTTATAAGTCGGTAAAGCCACTCCAACGAATGTTCCTGCCACCATAGCGGAGCTCGTTGATATGTCCCGGCAAAAAAGTCGAACACGGCCCCGATAGTACCCACGTGACAATGGATGTTCAGTTCGTCCCAATGCGCATATGTCCATTTCTCCTGTTTAGGAGCGGTCATACCAATCCATAGCAAATCGGGGTTCGCTGAGTTTATTGCGGATATAATCGCCCTGTTATCCTCAGCGTTAAACTCAGGCTTATAAGGCGGAGAGAATGTCACCACATCGATATTTGGATATATTTCCTTGGCTTTCTCCACAATCAGGCCGAGAACTTTTGGCGAACTGCCCATAAACATGCAGCGGCCGCCTTTTTCATTGAGCCGCGCCATCTCAAACTCAAACAAATCCCAACCTGCCACGCGCTCCCTGGGCTGCGAATGGGCATTAAGGATACGGCAAGCTTTTACAATGCTCGCGCCGTCCGGAATGAGATAGTCGCCATTCTTCAGCGCCTCAGCAAATTGTTCATCTTTCTGAGCCGTATTGAAAGAGTGGGCGTTGATAGTATTTATCAGCTTCTTTCCCTCTGGAATGTCTTTCAATGCATCTTTAGATTCCAGGATGTCCAAATCTCCAAGTTTCAACATAAATGATCGGATTATATCCCACAATGTGTATTCAAACTATCTTTCTACCTTATATTTTGTAGTTTCGTCATTAATGGCTACGCCAATAGTCATAACCTTTATGTATGTTACGGCCTCCAGTTTATGAGATTCCTTACATTTCACCTGCACAAAGTCGCCGTCCTTACATTTCATTACCTCGCCATCGACTGTTAACTTTGCATTGCCTTTTAGGATGAAGAAACATTCTTCCATAGTGTCGTGCAAATGTTCCTCCGCCACTTCGCCAGCCTGCATGGTCGTCACGGCAATCTGCGTAATCGAAGATTCCGTCTCTTCCTTACTCAGCAAAACTCTTTTTTGACCAACACCGTGAGATGTGGATTTTGCAACAATTAGATGTAGCGTTCTTCTCATATTGTGTTATGCTAAGGATTGATAAATATGCATTATCTCCTCGTTGACAACATTTATATTAAATGTTGTTCTAGCCAAATTAGAGGATTCTTTTGCAATGCTCTCTCGAAGATTGAAATTGTCTATCATCAATCCCATTTGCTCAGCTAGCTTTTCTATATTCCCCGGGGGGAACAATAGTAAATTCTCACCGTCTTTAGCAATATCGGGTATGCCACCGACAGGTGTAGTAATCACAGGCAAGCCATACGCCCAAGCATCAAGTACAGCCATAGGGAATCCCTCTGCGTAACTAGGCAAGCAAAAGATAGTAGCCTCCTTGAACGCTTTATCCTTGGCTTCGCCACTCACCCATCCCAAGAATAGCGTCTGTTCCGATATACCAAGCTCACTGGCCAAAGCCAATCCTTTGTCTATTTCCCCATTGCCAGCGAAGACAATTTTCCAGTCAGTATGCTGACCGGCAATGATGGCAAACGCCTTTATCATGTCGGTATATCCCTTTCGGGCACTTACAGTTCCGGCATATAATATATGCTTCTGCTTGGGATATTGCTTATCGCCTATTTCTGTTGTACAAGGGTTGTAAACAACCTTCACCTTGTCACCCAAATGAAACTCATCATTCACGCAGGCTTTCCATAAGTTTGACAACACTATGACAACATCAGCTTTCCCAAAGAGGTATTTATAAGTCTTCTTGTATTTGCTTTGAATTGTTGTCTCCGGCGAAAAGGCATGGAAGTGTACTATAGTCTTCTTTCGCCACACTTTCGCCAACGCCATAAATATACATTTGCGCAATGCCGAAGGCGGCTCGCTGGTGTGAATATGGACAATATCATAGAAAGGAAGCAGAAACAGAAACGATACCAAGCCATTGAACAGATAAAGTAGTTTCCTGACGGTACCTTTGTCAATATGGGTCTCAATCCATTTACAATGGTAGTCTGACCATTGCTTCCCTCGTTGATGTGCCTTTACAACGGCTGTTATTCCGCCACGGGTGTTATGTGATGTGGCGACAACTAATACTTTGGGCATAACATATCAGTTATATTTCAGATACTGAACGAAAATATATACTAAATCAATGGAATATGGCGGACAAGATTTTGTCACTACAGCCCCTGCTGCCACTACAGAACCGCGACCAATTATTACGCCTTTGAGTATTGTAACATTAGCTCCACACCAAACATCATCCTCTATTACTACTGGCGCGTCATTCTCCGGCAGCTTTAGATGGCTGTCCATGATGAACGTGCCTACAAAGTCAATACGATGATCACCCGTGATGATTGTGGGGTTAGATCCAAATATCACTTTCTTGACAATTGTCAGCGGAGCTTCGGTACTGTAGAACACGTTGCCTTCGGTATGCTACACCCATCGTCAATAGACAGATTCCACAACCCTTTGAAATCACTTAAAATTGGTCGAATATAAAAGCCTTTGCCACTATGCTTCATGCTGTGCTTGTAGAATAGGATCTATAGCTTATCTCACAAAAAGTAAAAGACAAGGCTTATTTCACCACAAATTATTTGCTCTTAAAATATCCTTAATTATATGATTTGCGCTTAAATATTTTGCGATAATATTTATGTATCTTTATCTTACGCAACAATTTATTTTACTTCCTTTGGGTTACGATGACTTTCACAAGCGATATAAAAATACATAATAGCATTAATAAAACAATGTGTTTGTGAATCATAAGCCAGTAAATAATTCGCGGATAGAGTGGTAATTGTTTAGGCGAATATCTCTTTTGTATATCATTCCAAATTTTGTCTTGACATACATCACATAAATATTGCCTTTTATTCTTTAAATTCGAACTAATTAATTGCAAAATATATGTTCTTGTATATCCAATTATAAAACGATCTATTCTGCATTGAGCCAAATCCACGCTTTTGAGTTTTTCTAAAAGTGCCGTGTACAAGCATTTATATCTCTCAAATTTATTTGTATTAAATGTTGCAGTGAGGGACGTCGCATTAAGACAATAGAAGTAATAATTACCAGTCATATAAACAACTTTGCGCGCTAGTTTAAGAAAATCTACATGGAAAGGCAAATCCTCTGAACCCAATTGACGCTCAGAAGGGAATTGGATATTATTCTCTTTTATAACATTACGTGAATATACTCCGTGCCATACTGACATCGCGTATTTTCTTTCGTGTTTTACCCCTGGAGCACTAGCTATCATATCCAACATAAATTCAACAACATGCCTACCCTCCCAAACGGTTAATTGCTCTACTTCATTACTGTCAATCCAAACATCCATACGCGTTTCAGTTTTATAACCGCAGAAGACCACGTCTGCATTTGATTTTTCTGCTTCCAAAACTAATTTATTATACATAGATAAATCCACGTAATCGTCAGAATCTACAAAAGCCACATATTTCCCTTTAGCAATTTCTATACCTGAGTTTCTAGCAAAACCCAAACCAGCATTTTGCTTATGAATCACCCTTACGCGATTGTCTAATTTAGCATATTCATCGCATAAAACTGGGCTTTTGTCTTGAGAACCATCATCAACAAGAATAATTTCTATATCCTTTAATTCTTGGTTTACTAAAGTATGGAAACACCTATCAATATATTGTTCAACATTGAAGATAGGCACTATTATAGACAATATAGGCGACATATAATAATTAATTTATGTGAGAAAATCCCTAATGCTTTATCGTGAGCGTAAGCTCATGTAAATTAACTCCCTTGTGTTTTCGACTTGGCATAGAGATATGAATTGCGTGGCTTCCTTATCCATTGATGTGAATTATAAACATCACTATCCATGGACATTAAATCCAAAAGCAACATCTGTTTCAAACAGTACTTCCATAGACGGGTGGATGTGCCTTGCTTTACCTGTACGTGCAAAACTTCTCATGATCCCCATGACCTCCTACAAGGAGGATACATTTTTGTGGGCTTGTTGGCTTTGAATATGACGGACATACAAGTAGATGACCAAACAAAGTAAAAAAGAGAAAAAAGCTTTCTGTTCTAACCAATTTCGCTTACGGTTATATCATGGCTTATTTTTTTATAGATCAAATCAAATATATCTATTATTTTAAGTGGCCATAAAACATTCTTTGATACAATGTAAAGAATACTCTTTTTTATTATTGGCGCTCGACACTCTTTAAATATATATTTATTTGAGTCTTCGTATAATGAATGCATCCATTCAAGGTTTCTTGTTTCTTTATGGAGAACCATCCAACACTTAAATGTGTTTACAAAATTAGAGAATGCTCTTTTATGTTGCCACATTATTCCTTGATTCGAAAAGTATGATTCAATTATTCGTAAATTTGAATAGGCCGAAAGTGCTTGACTATACAGCTTAGCTCTCTTTTGTGTAATTGATTGTGAATTTGCAATGTTATAGTGGTAAAAAGGTTCATTGACATAAAAAATTTTTTTTGCATTTGAAAATAGTTGGACCATTATGACAAGATCCTCATGCATATTTTCAACCGGAAATATAACGTTATTATACAAATCCCTTTTAATCAATTTATTCCAAACACCTGAGTGCATTTTTGCTCGTAACATCTTATCTATTGCATTCGAAGTGTTATCGTAATGCTGCACTTGTATACAGGTTTCTTTGGTTAGACTATTTTCATAATAATTTGCTATAACAATATCGGCATTATTCGATTTTGCAGCATTCACCATCTTAAATATACAATCAGAATCCACCCAATCGTCAGAATCAAAGTGTATAATATAATCTCCATGAGCGGCATATAATCCAGTTTTACGTGCTTGAGGAAGGCCCTCGTTTTTATCCTTATTTATTATTAAAATTTCGCGATTAGGGTAATCTTGCAGAACTTTTAACAAGATATCCATTGAATAATCTTGTGTACAATCATTCACAAACACGAATTCAATATCGCTATAAGTTTGGGCCAAAATTGAACGGGCACAACGTTCGATGTATTTTTCTACACCGTATATGGGTACAATAACACTAACCTTCATCATTAAAGAATCTCTTTATGGATCATTTCAACAAAACGCCTCCGTCGTTCTGAAACATCTGTCAGATTTGGATATGACCAGCTTAAAGTTTTAACTTTTTCCTGGAACTGTAAAATGTCAAAAGAGTCCATAAAGAAAACATAGCCACTTTCTTTAATCCACTCATAGCAATTACGTGTTTTATTATTACTATTTGGGAATACAATACAAGGAGTTCCCGTTATATAGGAAAAAATCATCCCATGTAATCTATCTGTAATGACTAATTTATATTGAGAAAACTTATCAAGGCATTTCCGTAAAACTAATTCTTTATTGTTTAAATTGATAGTCTCATCATCGACGGTTGTATCGATTAAGTCAACATTGAATCCTTTTTGCAGCAATGTACTTTCAATTTCCATTTTTGCCTTACTCCCTATAGAACTCTCTTTATCATTTCTTAGGCACAAAGCGATCCCTTTCCTATTACTTTTATAAAATAAATTGTCTGCATTTAGTGTCAAAACAATCTCAGGGATCGCATGTATTTCTGTATTTAACATATTACTCAAAATCATAGCAGATTTTCTTTCCCTTGCCATGATTTTGAATTGATTGTGTTTACGATAAATCCTTGTAGCATAATTCATCATCATATTGCCAATTCTGGTTTCGGAAAAATCCACGGTCACAGGGAACTGTATGATTTTATTTTCGGGGAGAAGAGAAACAACAATCTGCCTAATGTTTTCATAAAGCGGATATAAATCCCCCATGTTTCCTCCACCAACAAAAGTTATTAAATCGTCTTTTCTTATCTTACTAATTACGCCTTTTAAAAAGCCATAGGAACAATTGGCAGGAATCTCAACGATGTTATAATTAGGAAACATTTCGCATAATATATTATGCTGAGCCACAGTTATAGCAACATCACCCAAATTCCCGTAATTAGCCGCTAAAAATATGTATATATTGTTCCCTGGCTGTACAAAAACGGATTCTTTTTTTGAAAACAGAAAGTTTTTGTAATAAATCCAAAATGGAGGAATTATACTCTTTAGTATATTTATTTTAATCATTTAGAATTGTACTTTAAGAATCGTTTGACAGTCTTTTTCACATAAGAAAGACCTAAATACGAATAATGCATGAAACTAGACATCAAAATTTGATATTTGGTGTCAAGAGCATTGTTGTTATATAACTTCTGCTTTAGTACCTCTTTCATGTCATTAGTTATCCAATCTGTACCATCAGCGCAACTTCTATTTCTCAATTCACAGTAAGAAGGTGCCTCATATTCAGGAATGCAACCCCAACTTAAAAAATGAGATGAATTCATGCAAAATGGAGATAGGCAATGTTTGCCGATAGAATGGAATTTAATTGGCTTATCTGGATTCTTAAATAGGTTAAATCTTATCGGACTCGCATAACATGGTTGAAATTCGCCATTAGCTAAATTTAAACTCCCCCCCCATTTACCTGCATAACAATACTCTTTTCGTTTTACCATAAAGTTTTTCATAGTGAATTGAAACAATGGCGATTGGAATGTTTCTCCTACACGTAAATACTCATCAGCAGAAAGAGATGTATATAATTTCACGTCTTTTGATAAGACAACTTCTTTTCTTGTCGCCGCTAATTGAGGGATAGCACCAATGTTTTCTATACAAAGTTTTTTTATCTCGTCGAGATATGGTATATATTCATCGCAGAGATTAACTTGTACTAGAAAAGAACACCCCAAATCACGTACATATTTGATGTTATTGAAAAATATATCAACGCCATTTATTCTCTTTAGTTCAATGATATGCATGGAAAAAGAGAACAATATATGTGATAATAGCTCTTGTGGGATTATCTCCGCGATTCTTTTAAAAGTTTTTGTTATTGTACCATTTGTTGTAATATTTATATAATGCCCTTCTTTCAACAATGCTAACATTATTTCTGGCAGATTTTTCTGCATCATTGTTTCGCCTGCGCCACACAAAGAAAAGAATGCAATTCCACCTAGCCGTTCCCTTCTTAAGGCATATCCAATCTGCTCCGGATTGAATTGCAGATTAGCCATTTTCATCTTTCTATTATCACGCTGAACAACATAACAATAATGGCACTTTATATTGCAAGCTGTTATTGGAATTAAACACTCAAAGAAATATTTGATTTTATCCATCGCTAATTCAATTTTTTTGCAGGAACACCTCCTATTGTTATACCCTTTTCAGTAAATGAACTCACCACCACAGCGCCAGCAGCTATTATAATATCATCTGCGATAAAAACATCTCCAACAACCATAGAGCCTGCACCCATAGTAACGTTGTTTCCAATGGTTGGACATCCCAATTTATTGGGGCCTCCATTCCCAACAACATTATTCCCAAGCAGTCTTAAATTCTCACCGATTTTAGATTTTCCATTTATAACAGCTCCATGATGAAGAATTTTTAATCCCTTTTGCACGTTGACTGTTTCAACTTCAAAGCAAAGTTTAAGAGCTAGTTTGTTTCTTTTGCGAATATACACATACTGCATTAATCTGTAAAAAGGACTATTTTTAGCTTTAGCAAGTTGTGAATAAAAATCGGCATACCTTGAATATTTCTGCCACTTTGCAATGCACCAAATAACATCTTTTTTATACCAACTCCAAAGTCTGCGAAAGGGGAATGTTTTACTATATATATAATATAAATACCATTCCTGTTCCTCTTTAACTATTTTATTAAGTTCAGTCCTGTCCATTAGATTTTGTTATAATTTAATATGGTACATTAATTTATGAATGTATGTGCGAAATAACGGGTAATGCGGATAGGTGATTTTATTCCAGTATAGTTTTACTGTATTTATAAATCCATAATCTTTAACTCTTTGCCTAAAGAAACTCATCACAATCGGTTGAATCGTTTGCCAAGCATGTGAGTTCGCCTTTATGACATCAACCCTAGCTGCAGAATCAAAAAGTATTTTTATTTCATTAATTGGCCTTAATTTTTTTCGTGTAATTCCAGAAGGATTGTCGACATAATAATAAAGTTTATTATCAATAAAAGCCACATTGTCTGTTATTGAAGAAGCCTTATTTACAAAAAAAGCATCATTTCCAATTGGTATTTCCTCAAATTTCAAGTAATTCCTTAATACGAAAGCCCTCCGATACATCTTATTCCATGGAGCATTTATGCAATGTTTCAAATTCGCCTTATCGATTTCCCTTTCATTATGACAATATTTTGTGAAATAAGACGAATAAACATTTGGCTTAGTTTCGCCCGTTAGTGGATTAATACGAAAATAGCAGTCAAAATAAATTATATCATGATCAGACTTACTGTAAGCCTCCAACACGTCAAGAAACCCAACTTTATAGTAATCATCACAATCAGCAAAGAACACCCATTCTCCGCTGGCATGTTTTAGCCCGACATTTCTAGCGTGACCAGCTCCTAGTGAAGTCTTGTCATATATAATGGTGAGGTTGCTTCTTTCTATCTTTGGAAGATTCTTCTCGTCACTATTGTCATCAACAACAACAATTTGAATATCATCCCTGGACGGAATACTATTCAAGCATCGTTGCAATAGGGAAATAGAGTTTTTATGTGGGATTATAAATGAATATCTATACATTTGTTTGTGGCTTTAAAGAGGAAAAATAAAGTATCAAGCCAAAAGACACCCAAAATGTTCGATTAAGCAAAGGAGTTCCTGTGCTCATCATTGACAAGAATGAGTTGAGGAAAAGTATAGTAAAGAAGAGATTCCTTACCCGCATGGATGTTTTCCCTTGCATCTGGAAAATTTTATTACTATATAAAACGGCCTTAACTATAAAAAATAGGGAGAAAACTGTACCTAAAAGACCAAAGGTCATAAGTAATTCCAAGAAAAAATTATGAGGGTACATCCCTGACCAAATGCCATAAGGAACTGTTAATCTGAAATATGAACCTAACCAAGGGCCTTCTTGTATTTGAGAAATAGCTAAAGCATACCCACTGCTGTCATCTCCTATACGACCAGAGGTATCTCCATATTGAACTGTTTCCCTGAATTTACTCGCAAGTTCTGGAGCAAACGCTCCCAGTGTGTTTAAAACGAAATCTTGAAAAATTACAAGTAAGCCGACTAAAACAGTTAAGGTAAATAAAGTCTTTACCGATCTACCTTTATTACCACTTGCGTACCAAAACAACAATATTACCATGAAATACAAAATAGGACCGCGTTTGCTACAGAATCCCCAAACAATAATACCTGCTATTATTGCAAAAATTAAAAAAGCTTTATTGAGTGTTGTGTTTTCAGATGACTTTAATAAAGCAAAAGACAGCAAGATTACAGAAGTTGCTGTACACGATAATGTTAAAGCTAATCCTCCCAATCCTCCAGAACCAACATGCATAACAATATATATCATTGATAGTGAATTAAGGCCTATAAACCAATAATATAAAAAATCAAAGTTGCGTATGTTGTTTAAAAGGGGCACAAATAATAGTATGAAAAATAAAATTCCACTATTTAAAATAAACTCTTGTACAGTTGAAGGACATCCTAGCATTTCAGACAAGGGGAATTGTCGATCTATTGTTAAATCAAATAAAATTGCAATAGAATATACCGTAAATAATAGCAGGAAGCCCTTATATAACTTGGGGTAGGTTATATGTTGTCTTTGATTAAACCAAAACTTAAAAACAACAATAAAGCATATATACATAGCAAAAGTTACTACGCTATGAATTACGCCCATATTAATATCCATTGCCATAAAGGCAATAGAAAAGCACAGAACTAGGACAAAAAGAGCTTTTGTAGCTAAAATTCTATTCATAGTTCTTTATATACATTCACTAACTTATTAGCCATAGCACCAGGAGAGTACTTTGCTATTAAATCTTTTGACAAAGATGGCTGATATTGCTTTTCTCCATTTAGGAGGCTGGTGATTCCTTGACCTATAGAATCCACATCATATGGAGCAACTTCTGCGCATTTGCCATAATAATATTCTTTGGGACCACCTATATCAGTTATCGCAATTTCACATCCCAACACGGCCGCGTCCAACGCAACAATACCAACCCCTTCTTGAATGCTTGGTAAAGCGAAAACTTTTGCTTTCCGGTATAATTCCAGCTTTTCTTTTTCCGAGACAAAACCGAGTACTTCTATGTTAGAAGCATTTCCAATAGCATCTTTAATTGGCCTAAACTGTTCATCACTTCCAGTGTTACCTGCAAGTATTAAATTAAATCCGTATTTCTTTGCTGCATCAACCAATCTGATTACATTTTTCCTAGGCTGATAAATCGAGCTGATATGCAAACACACCTCTTGTTTTGAATCGATATCAAAAGAAACAGCCTCCAACTTTTTATCAAAAGCTAATTGAACAACACGTATCTGTGAATTTGCTACATGATAGACCCTATTTATATACTCTTTTTCAAATGAACTCCTTACCAAGATTTTTTTAAATAATGCATAAGATAAAGAATCCTCGTATATATTATCATTAAAGTTGATTTTGTTTTGAGTAAGTGACGATAAGTAATATTTCAATTTATATTTAATGTATTGCGGTTTTGGAATAGGATCTATTATTGGGGAGAGGACGATATTTTTATTTAGGTTTGATAATCGTTTTGCCAAAGATATTGTCCATAACCCAGAGCCAAAAAAATGCAACACATCATATTCCCGCCAGTCGTAATTGCCCCAGTTATCAATATATGTAACATCATGACCTAAATCCTTTAATGCATCACCCCAAACCATAGCCTGTGCTCTGACTCCATTAGACTTGTTTGAAACAATGACTTCAGGATAAATAATATAAGCTATTTTCATACTATTCACCTAATAAATATTTCTTAAATAATGTTTCCCTAATAACATCTGTCAGCCAAATACTAATTATATATGTTGTAATAAAGAGAAGGATGATCGATATTAAATCTGGAAAATAATCAAAAGTAATGTGGTTATAAGAAATATAACGGAAAAAAAGAATATGTATTAGGTATATACCCATTGAATTTTTACCTGCTCTAAGTATATGCGTACATAAGAATTGTAGATTTTTCTCAGCCCAACTGTATAAAAACTTTAACATTATAAATGCAATCATGCTGCAAGAAATTCCATCTAAGATTCTTATCATAGGCGGATATCCTAGCAGATTTATACCATAAAATAACCGAACAAGACTAACTTCAAAAAGAATAATAACAATAGCTATAAGAGCGATATGCTTCTTAGCCATATACTCATTTATAACTGCATGATGTATCCCATAAAACACTCCCAATCCCATTATTAATGTCATTCTTATAACTTGGCAATCTATCAAAATGAATGTAGGAAGCTTCTCATAAAACAGAAGAAGAAAAATGTATATCGCGACAAAAGTAACTTTACCTGTTTTGTTAGCGCGAATATAAAGATAATATATAATTGATAGAATAAACAAACATATTAAATACCAGTAAGTCCGACAGACCATGTATATATCCCATAAACTTTTGAACGTCGCACCATTAGCAAAAAACTTTATCACCAACAGTATTGATGTAAAAAAGATTGTAGGTATTAAAAGACGTTTGAACTTATGAGTGGCCATTTCCATAAAATTCATCCTCAAACTAGATTTAAAGAAATAGCCACTAACAAAAATAAACAATGGCATATGGAAGCTGTATATTGCATGGTACACTTTGTCATTCCAACAATTATTACCGTATGTTGTTTGTAGTGCATGCCCTAAAACAACAAGGATAATAAGTACACCTTTTATAAAGTCAAAACTATTATCTCTTTTACTCATTGTAATGACATTTTTAAGAAATCTATGCTGTTTTCCCTTAATTTCATCAGTCGGTCATCTATTTCTTCCCAATTGATTATAATCTGAGATTTACAAACGAAATCGTGATCGCCTGAAATAGCCCTGTCTGATAGACCTAATGCTCCTAGCAAGTCCAATACACGATTGTTCCCCTGACTCCAAAGGCCCTTTAATGGAACATATAAAAAAGGAGTATGTGAGAGTAAGCAAAAAACTATTCCATGAAAAGATGTTGTAACTACTAGACTAGAGGATGATATATTCTCAAGCCATTTAGGGATAGTAGGATTGTTATACTTAATGTCACCGAATATTTTCGAGCTATTTATATATCCACTCGAAGTCGTTACTATGATGGATAGTTTTTCTTTGTTTGCATATTGGTTAATAGAACCCCAAAATATATCTTCTGGCGATTGTATATTTAAGGCATATACATAAATTTGTTTTTTGTGCCCATGTGATATGTTAAACTCACTAGAATATATATTAAAATTAAGTAGCAAGGTCGGATCCAAAACCAAATGCGCATCATATCCAACTTCCTGACAAATGCTCACCCCCGATTTTTCTCTTACAGAAATATTGTCAAACGCCTTTAGCAATCTTTTTAGGCTTCTTTTATACTTGTCTTCATATTTATTTTTCGCAAAACTTGCAGCATAAGATACCCTCTTAATTCTTTTGGATCCGAAATCAAGGAAAAAAGCCTTGTTTTCTTCAAATGCCAATGACTTTGACCAAACTTGATCACTACCGACAATATATGCATCTGCAACTGGTGGAGCCTTCCTTAATTCATTTATGGAATGATATGTCGTATCACCCATAGAGATATACTTTTGCTTGAATTTCTCAAATTCTCTTATATCACTGGACGGATTTTTCTGTCGTATTTGAGTCTTTGTATGTCCAGGTGAAAATAATTTATTTATTAAAAGCTTTAATCTTTGCCTGTTGTTAATCAGCTTGACCTCAGAATGAGTATATCTGATTAAGAACGGATTATGCCCAAGACGCTTGAGTATATACTGAAGAGCATAACACTGGAGTATTTGGCCATAATTATCTCGAGTTTGCCAAAAGGTGATAATTCCTATTAACATTTTATTCTATTTATTATTTTTTTTGCTAGGATTAAAACAATAGGCTGTTTTAAGCTCGCATTTATTGAGGACACAATTGATTCCTTGTTTTGTCTATATCTTTTAAAGAAAAAATATCGCTTAGGATGAGCTATAACAGCCTCATCCAGTCCTTTATTACTCAAAGTGTCTTGAAAAGAAGTCTCGGCCAGTTCTAAGTTGTCTTTGATGCTTAATAATAACTCTGCAGCTTTTGACGTGTTAATGAACACCATACTGACACCTTCATTATCATTAAAAGAAGGATTTACCCTATAAATTCCCCAATAATCTCCCAAAGTTATATCACTTCCACTCTGAAATCTTTTGAACTTGCAGAAATGACAACTTGGCCTTAAATAAAGATTGCTTAAAAATCCTTTCATAAAAGGATTATCCCGATGCATATCGGACAACAGAACTGAATTTTGTATGTCCTTACTGGAGGACATTCCACGCACAACAAAACTGTATTTTCGCCAACCGTACTTTTCTTTATCTCTAAATGAGATATCAATTGCAGATATCGCATTTAGAGGTAATTTCAAAACTGAATTTTCGCCAGAATCTGCCCTTCGGGCGATTTTTTTTAATATTTCCTCCAAATATTTGCCCCATACCCCTGGGCTGGGAACTCCATGGCACAAGAAATCTACCAAAATTAGATTACTATATTGTTTGTTTCGCAAATATTTTTTCAGCCCCGCAATCTGACAAGGACAACCTGAAAAAAGAACTAATCGCCCTTGATCTAAAAATCTTTTTGCTTCGAAAAAACAAGTACCGATCCTACTTTGGACATATTTGCTTCCAAGTATTGGCCACAGACCTTCAATTTTCTCCGTATAAACATGATGTACAGACCGGTCTTCGTCAAATGCTGCACCAAATACTACTCCGCCATCATCAAGGACTTTTTTTGCCAAAGCGAAAAAAAATCCTCCAGAAGAACTTTTCAGTTTAATTGTTGCGTCAACATGCTTCGCAGCATATACTCGCAATGGAACCCTGCTATTTTCGGTATTTACTATAGGACAAACTTTTTCGCATAACCCACAATCTATGCACGAATCAACTGATACGCATGGATATTCAAATCCTTCATAGTCCACTTTGATTTCAATACATTGTTTAGGGCAGATTTGGACACAAGCATTACATCCGCAACAATCTTTTTTATTCTTTATTTCGAGCATATTGATTTAATTTTTTCCATTGCAATTTGACGCTCTTCATGTTCTAGAGCTAAATACCACGTCAATGCTATCATTACCAAAATAGATAATACAATGACCACAACAAACCTCAAAAAGCCCTCGTTCATATTACTGTAAACAACGAGAGGTACAATCGGCGATAACACTCCTATAGAAAATACTCGAAAAATAACTGTTTTTAAAAATGTTTTTATCGAAAAATCAACAAGAGATTTAACAATATATAATCTCACGCAAAAAGCAACTAACGATATTACTATATGCACTATGAAAACAGATGATGGAATACAACCCAGTTTCAATGCAAAATAAGATATTGGTACTATCATCAACAGTATGATGCCTAATACCACCTGATATCTTCTTATATTGCCTGTTGCTTCTGCAACGCGCATAAATGGATTTGCCATGGCATCTACAATAGTTGTCACCATTATAAGACGTAAAAAAATCGCAGTGTACTCTGGAACGTTCTTTAACCAGATCTTCAATATAAATTCAGTCTCTATCAATAAAGGTAAACAAATAACAAACAATAATAAAAAAGAAAATTTTGAACTAATAAAAACTAATTTATACATATAGGTCAAATTTCTTTCTGCATATGATTTAATTATCCTAGGATTTACTGCAGTCTGAAAATTCAAGGCAAAAGAATTGACAGTGCTTTGAACCTGGACGGCAATTCCTCGTGCAGCGTTAATTGTTGGGCCAAAGAACATATTAAGTAAAATATTTAATCCTTGAGTAAAACCAATAGAAGCCATCCCACCAAACATAGCCCATTTCGCAAAACCGTATATTTCCTTAATTTGATTCCAATCATAATGAAGGACAACCTTGCTGGCTGAAAAGTTTTTCTTACAATATGTCCCGTAAATTACTCTGATTGATATTTGAATGGCACACATTAATATAGCATATGTTATAAGTTTATCATAAGGACAAATACTTACTAAATATGCAATTATAAGTTTAGCACTGACCTCATAAATAGATATATATGCAAACGCTTGCATTCTCTCATAAGCAATAATCAAAGCATTGTACGGTATACTTACTAAATTAACTACTAACGTTAATAATGCAAACTGATATGCCCATTGTGCCGCACTATGACGTTCCACTGGCACAACCATCTTGTTCTCAAAAAACCAGAGGCCCAAAGTTTCTGCTAAAATTATGATTACTAATGACAAAGAGGCATAAATAATAACACATGATGAGAATGTCCTATTTAATTTATACCGATCTCCTTGCCCTATCTCATAAGTAATAAAACGTTGAGTTGTTGATGCCAATCCTGTACAAACCACATTAAACATCACAACAAAACCACCAACAACATTGTATATTCCATAATCCTCAAACCCCAGAGCATTAAGGACAACTCGAGAAGTATATAAGCTAACAAACATAGTTAGTAGCATCCTCAGATACAAAAATGCTGCATTCTTAGCTATGCTTGGCTTTGTTTTGCCTGTTGGCATTGAATATTACACTAATTTAGTTTGATTTGACGTCTTCTTTTAGGTTCATCCTAAATTTGGAGAGATCAGCTTATGAGTGAATTCCATATTATGGTCAATGTATTACTACATACATCTAATAAAGAGTATTTAAGCTCATAAATCTTACAGACACAAAAGAGAGAAATCGGGAAATGTGAATTTATCGTTTATTCTATAAGACACATTGATTATCTGTGCATTAACACAAAGTACAAAAAGCATGCCGTTTTGATTTACATAGCAATATGTTCATCACTCCAAATTTCGGATGTACCTACTTTCAGTCCCTCCTAAATATATCCCTAGTATAAACTTTCTCAACCACATCATCAAGACATGCATCATAGCGGTTTGCGATGATAGCCTGGCTCTGCGACTTAAAAGCATTGAGGTCGTTCACCACTCGGCTGCCAAAGAATGTGCTGCCATTCTCAAGGGTTGGCTCGTATATGATTACCTCTGCCCCCTTTGCCTTGATACGCTTCATCACGCCCTGGATGGAGGATTGGCGGAAGTTGTCACTGTTACTCTTCATCGTAAGGCGGTAGACACCAACAACACAGCGGCGCTCGGATGAGGGATTAAAATCGCCACGGTTGTAGTAGTCGTAGTAGCCGGCCTTACGCAGTACGCGGTCGGCAATGAAATCCTTACGAGTACGGTTGCTCTCGACAATGGCTTGGATAAGGTTTTCAGGAACATCTGCATAGTTGGCAAGCAGTTGCTTTGTGTCTTTTGGCAGGCAATATCCGCCATAACCAAACGATGGATTGTTATAGTGTGTACCTATACGTGGATCAAGACAAACGCCATTGATGATTGCTTGCGTGTCAAGACCTTTCATCTCGGCATAGGTATCAAGTTCGTTGAAATAGCTTACCCGCAGAGCAAGGTAGGTATTGGCGAAGAGCTTCACGGCTTCGGCCTCAGTCAACCCCATGAAGAGCGTGTCTATATTTTCCTTGATTGCTCCCTCTTGCAGTAGGGCGGCAAACTGCCGAGCAGCCTTATCTAGCCTTTCATCACCATCTGGACGGCCAACTATGATGCGACTGGGATAGAGATTATCGTAGAGAGCCTTGCTCTCACGCAGGAATTCTGGCGAGAAAATTATGTTCTCTGTATTCAGCTTTTTGCGTACACTCTCAGTATATCCCACAGGGATGGTGCTCTTTATCACCATAATGGCATTGGGGTTGACGCTCTTTACCAGCTCAATGACCTCTTCAACATGGCTCGTATCGAAGTAATTCTTAACTGGGTCATAGTTGGTTGGGGCAGCTATGACCACAAAGTCTGCATCAGAGTAAGCCTTTGCGCCGTCAAGGGTAGCAACAAGATCCAGAGGTTTTTCTGCAAGATACTTTTCAATATACTCATCTTGTATCGGAGACTTACGTTTGTTTATCAAATCAACCTTTTCTGGTATCACATCCACAGCCACTACATGATGATTCTGACTTAAGAGAGTCGCAATACTAAGCCCGACGTATCCTGTGCCGGCAACAGCTATATTTATATTCTTATCCATAATTTAAATGTATAATGATTTGAGCAATAATAATGTAAAGACATTTCTATTGCCATAGCATAACCAATATAACGAATTCGTATATATTTAATAATACTGTGCCAACAATGGTTATGAATTATACCATATCGACCAGACTTACCTTATCTATTATTTAAAATATAACCCTAACACAAACTAACGCAACATATACCCCCTCGCGAAACCAATCAACAAGCATAGTAATTTCACTCTACCATGTAACATCTGGCGTTGGGAGGAATGGCGGGAAGACGTGCGAATAAATTCGTGTTGATAAGTTATATTACTATTATCGTGAATTGCGCGGATAAGTTCAAACCACCTCGACATACTCGGGGCTGACGTCGACGCCGACGGAGAGGAGGTTGGGCAGCTCTACGAGCAGGCGGCGGGTGCGTGTGCCGCGCAGCTTGAGGAGCCGGCCTTCGTAGCCGTCGAGGGGGCCTCCGACGATGCGGACTGTGCGTCCGAGCATTGCCGGCGTTATCTCGTCGGGGCGGTAATAGCGTGGACTGTCGGCCGTATTTACCGCACGCATGAAGCGCTCCATCTCTTCGTCGGGCACGGTCATGTGGCGGTTGTGGTAATTGCGCACAAAGCGGTAACGCAATGTTGGCGTGGCCTCGATGATGGGCGTGAGCACCGACAGCGTGGAACGCGCGAAGAGCAAGTCTTGCACCACGGGCACCAACTCCCGCCGCCGTTTTCCTCCCTGCGTGAATACGCGTTCGTGCATGGGCGTGAAACACACAATCCCACGCATGGCAAGCAACTTGTAGGCCGGCAACTTGGCGTGCACCGGCTTCATGTCGCATAGCACAAACCACTGCCTCCGCTCGCCGGACTCTTCGTTTGGCAAAGCCGTCACACTGTCGTCAACGCTGCACATAAGAAAGGGGTTACGTATGTGTCATTCTTGCCCAAAGAGCAAACCTTTTAGTACCTCACGGCGGTGTATCTTACTGAAAGCCATGAAGTTACAATAGAATCATTAAGAAGTTGCGGGCAAAATGCGATTGCCATTTCATCTTTGTTTAAAGCCTTGTCCGGGAATCCACCCAGGCCACATCACACAGGCACGCATCACAGCTTGTGGCGCCATGGCGCCCTATGCGCAGCAGGCTTTTTCGCGTGCAAAAATACACAAAATACTTGAGACGGCGGCCTTTTCAATGCTAAAATAAGCGCATGTTGAAAATTGTTCTAATATAGATTATGGCCACACGAGGAGGGAAAAGAGTATGGCGGCGACTGTTTTTGAATTGTCCTTCAACACTTTAATTATCTTACAAAACAGAAGTAAAATGCGTTTCTCGCCTTATTTTTTAACATTTGGCCGGGCCCACCAAGCCTCAAGAGCCGGGCCGCCCGAATCCCCCCGGCGCAAGGCAGGCGGCGCCGCGGGCCACGTCGGCCCCCTACGGCGGATGCCGCCCGGCCGCTACAACACCCATGAACAGGTTTGCGGCCTGCCGGCAAGGTGTACGCCGGCAGGCCGCATTCACATTTGCGTGGCGCCCCATCCCGCCGCCGGGGGCCGGGCTACGGCAGCCACAAGATGCGGTTTAAAGCTTGTGCAGCCATTTCGCCGACGGCACATCCATCTTCGGATTGCCCTTGTAACCGATAGAGGCTGCACCGCTGCGGTCGACCTTCAGCGAGGCCACCGCATGGCAATTAACCTTGCTGGCGCCCGAGGCCGAGGCCGAAACGCTCTGGGCCACACACTTCTCGGCATTGACATTCGCCGCGCCCGAGGTGGAATAGTCGGCGTCGACGGCCGTGCCCTTAACAAAGGCCTTGCTGGCTCCCGACAGGCCGATGGTTGATTTCTCAACCTGCTGGTCTACGTCTACCTTGCTCGCCCCCGACATGTCAAACGATGCCGTCTTGGCCTTCAGCTTGCCAAGCGACAGGTTTGAGGAGCCGCTGGCATCGACGTCGAGGTCGGTACAGCTGACCGACGCCCCCGAAAACCTTGAAGCGCCCGAGAGCGACAAGTCCAGCCTGCGGGCAGATATGGCGCCGTCGGCCACAAACCTTGACGCTCCCCTGAGATCGACGCCACTGAGTGAAGGCGACGAAACGCGCACCTCAAACTTGTCGAGCGACTGTATGGCGCCATCATACTTGATGCCCACCAAGAGGTTTCCGTCGTTAACCTTCACATAAACATATTCCATCAGATTGTCAGACGTGCAAACCTCCACTTTCTGCGGGCCTGAAGTCTGGGTGTAAACCACCGTGGCCACACCCGAAGCCTCGATGGTACTGAACTTGCCAACGCTGTAACTCTTTGTCACATAGTTGCCGCTTGCCTTTATAGACTTGCCGCCGCTGCCAATCTGATGCAGCACCGTCTGCGCTGATTTTTCAGTGCAAGCCCCCAGCGATAAAAGCGCTACAGAGGCAAATAAAAATGCCATCAATCTCATAATACACTGTTTTTGGTTAATACTTATATTATATAGACGCATTGGAAGAAACAAATGTTGCATCGGAACCTAAATATTTATCCGATGCTGCAAAATATCCGCACAACAGAACAAACGGTGGAAGCCAGGGCCACCGTCTGCGCCGCCATTTCACCGAATGCGGCAAAAACAGACTTGCCAGGCCGCAACCGGGCATCATACAGACCATGGCCTGTTTCTGAAATTACCTGCAACAGGCCACCATGCGCTGAATGTTTGTTCCGCCATCAGCATCATGCCCCACAAACGCCAGCATCACGCAGCCGCGCCGCCCCACCACGGGCGCCGCCCGAAGACAAGCCGGGGCAAGGCTGCCGCCACACCTGCGGCAGCGCTGACAGCAAGCAGGGCACTGCTGCCCCACCCCGCCGCACCGCCGGTGTTTGCGGTTGCCTTGCCCCGAAAGTCAGGCCACGGCCATACCGGTCAGCGGCCCTTGCTCCATAGCTTGGTCATGTCTTCGAGCGTCTTGCCCTTGGTTTCGGGCACAAGCTTCCAGACGAAGAATGCCGCAACCACGCATATCACGCCATAGAGTCCGTAAGTGAACCAGTGGCCGAAGTCGGGGTCGCCGGCCGTCTTCATGTTGAACATGGGCACAAACGTAGAGCTTACAATCCAGTTGAATATCCACTGGAACGCCACGGCGATGGCCACGGCCTTGCCGCGTATGGTGTTTGGGAATATCTCGGCAATGAGCACCCAGCATATCGGGCCCCACGACATCATGAACGATGCGCTGTAGACCATGATGCTCACCATGCACACCATGCTCATCGAGGCATTGCCGAAGGTGAGGGCCACGCCAAAGGCTCCCACGGCCATGCCTATGCTGCCAGTGATGAGCAACGGCCGGCGGCCCCACTTCTCGACGGTGAAGATGGCCACGAGGGTGAACAGGATGTTGACAACGCCCATCACGACGGTGTTGACCATGGGGTCGGTCATGCCCATGTCGCCGAAGATGCGCGGAGCATAGTACAGCACGGCGTTGATGCCTACGGCCTGCTGGAACACGCTGAGCATGATGCCGATGAAGATTACCATGACGCCATAGGTGAACAGTCGCTCGGTCTTCTCGGTGATGGTGGTCTTTATCTCGTGCAGAATCTCGCTGCCCACGGTGGCTCCGTTGATGCGCTGCAGTATGGCCAGGGCCTTGTCGTCGCGCCCGGCCATGACAAGGTAGCGCGGAGTCTCCGGCACGAGGCATATCAACAGCGTGAACAGCCCTGCCGGCACGGCCTCGCTGCCGAACATGTAGCGCCATCCCGTAGATATGGTCCATGCGGCCTCGTCGGCGTTGAGCACCTTCATGGCCTCAATCACCGGGTTGGCGTTCTCGCCGAGGATGATGAAATTGACGAAGTAGACCACGAGCTGGCCGAAGATGATGGCAAACTGGTTCCACGAGACGAGCGTTCCGCGTATGTTCGACGGCGCCACCTCGGCAATGTACATGGGGCAGATGGCCGAGGCAAGGCCCACGCCCACGCCCCCGATGATGCGGTAGATGTTGAACGCCACGAGCAGTTCGAAGTTTGGCACGCCATGCTCGAATATCAGGAACTCGGGCTCCATCGACCCCAAGGCCGATATGAAAAACATCACGCCTGCAAAGAACAGCGACTTCTTTCGGCCCCAGTTTGAAGCCAGGTAGCCCGAGATGGCGCTGCCTATGATGCATCCCACCAGGGCGCTGGCGCAAGTGAATCCGTGCCACGCGTCGGTGTATGTAAAGTCGTCGGCTCCGAGGAAGAACGCCTGCAGGCCCTTCTCCGCCCCCGATATTACGGCGGTATCGTAGCCGAACAGCAAGCCGCCGAGCACGGCGACCAGCACGATTGAAATGAGGTAGCCCATGCTACCCTTCTCTTTTTGTTCCATTGTCTTATTGTTATTTTAGGTTTTCAATTGTCGTATGCCTGCCGGCCGGGCCCCGACGGATGCCCCGGGCCTGTGGCCGGCTATATAATAATACGTATAAACGGCCATATCCCCCCGAAGAAAGTTGGCCGGCCGGAGGCAGCGCAGCCTGCGGTGGCCGGCGGGGTTTATTCATAACATTGTAACACGGAATGCAACCGGCACGTCGGGCGAATTGATTACTTTTGCACGGTTTTAACAAACAGTCGACAAGATGAATACCACTGCAAACATTAAATCAGCCATGATGGCCTGTGCCGCCGGCATGATGCTCGCGCTTACGGCCACGGCCCAAACGCGCGCCGAGCGCGAAATAGAAGCCAACCCGCGCCTGGCCGCCGGCAAGTATATGGCGTATGAGGCCCCGCAGGGGCGCCCCACGCCGCCACCCGAGGGCTACAGCCCCTGCTACATAAGCACTTACGCCCGCCACGGCTCGCGCTACCTGACCGGCGAAGACAAGTATGAGCCGGCGCTCACGGCGCTGGCCGAGGCCGACCGCCGCGGCGCGCTGACGCCCAAGGGCAAGCGGGCGCTGGCCGTGGTCGAGGCCCTGGCCGAAGAATGCGGCGACCGCTACGGCGAACTGACGCCCAAAGGGGCCGCCCAGCACCGCGCCCTGGCCGACCGCATGTTTGCAAACTATCCGGAGATATTTGCCGACGGCACCCATGTCGACGCACGCTCTACATACAAGACGCGCGCCTTCCTGTCGATGGCTGCGGCATGCATCGAACTGAAAGGGCTCAACCCGCGCCTCAACATAACCACCGACGCCAGCGAGCACGACGCTTACTACCTGAAATACAAGAACCCCGTCTACTCAGACAGTTGCCAGCAAAACGCCGACTCGGCCTTCGCCGCCGCGCGCGAGCGGTTTGTCAGGCCCGAAAGGCTGATGCGCAGTCTGTTTGCCGACGACTACCTGGCCGAGATTGACGACCCGCAGCAACTGATGGTCGACCTCTTCGAGTATCACGGCATAAGCCAGAGCTCATACGCCCAGCCCGACCTCGGCTTCCTGTTCACCACCGAAGAACTGTTCGACCTGTGGCAACTCAACAACTTCGAGTGGTACTACGAGCAAGGCCCGTCGCCACTGAGCGGAGGCCACATGCCCCGACTGGCCCGCAACCTGCTGCGCAACATCGTTGAGACGGCCGACACCTGCCTGGCCTCGGGGCGCCCGGCGGCCACGCTGCGCTTCGGTCATGACACCAACCTGGCGCCTCTCGTGGCACTGATGCAGATGGAAACGTTCGACCGGCCCACCGCCGACTGGGACTCGATAGCCGAGTATTACCAAACCTACCGCATCATACCCATGTGCGGCAACGTGCAACTGGTGTTCTTCCGCAAGGCGGGCAGCGCCGACATACTGGTAAAGCCGCTGCTCAACGAGCGCGAGGTACGCCTGGCCAACGCCACTACCGACGTGTGGCCCTTCTACCACTGGGCCGACCTGCGCCGGATATGGATGCATACGGTAGAGAGCATCACGCTGCCCAAGAAGCCGGAAGGCATGAAGACCGACTGACGCCGACGGCCCAACGGGCAAGCCCCTGCCGGGCCGACATGGGCGGGCACAGAGCCACGCGCGGCGGCAACGGCGGCAGGCCGGGCACACGGCGGCCAACCGTCTGACTGTCAGCGCGTTGCAACAAAGCCTGTTTTACAGCGCGATATGGGCCGTTTGGCATTGCCAAACGGCCCATATCGCAAGCCCGAACGGCCCATACTGCAATAGCATGCTGCCCTCACGGGCAACCGGCGGACGGCAGGCGCCATGGCTGCACCGCCTGCGCTTGCACTCGATGGCAACAAAAACCCGTGCCGGTCGTCACACAGCCGGTGGCATGCTTTTGTGGTTTTTCACAGCCTTCAAAGGGCTTTCGCACCGTTGTCGGCATCTTTCCGGCCGTTTTGCCTAAGCCTGAACCGCCGCGCCTTAGGCAAAGCGGACTGACTATCTGAACGGCAACAGCACCGAACCACGCCGGCCCCCAACGACCGACACGTGCAAAACTACCGCCACCGCCATCCACTACTTGCAAGCCAACCGGCCCACCGCGCCCTTGCCACAACGGCGGCACCCCACGAGATTGGCATATATTTCAATGAATATTGATTGCCGCCCCAACCTAAAGCACAGCATACTGCACCGATGCAGGGCAGAAAGCAATGTGCCGGAAAGGGCATGGAACAGTTTGCGAAGCACTGCCCCGAAGCGCGCCCACCACCGCAACACAACGACAGAATCCCACAGCAAAACCGCAGCAATACAGGCCCAGAAACAAAAAACAAATCATAAAAAAAGCAAATACGTATGTATTTATCCATAAAATGTGTATATTTGCATCGGTTATAATAATGTATTTACACATACGTCCAATGCCTATACGACTAAAAAATGCAAAAATCCATGGTGCCACACCTTAAGTATTGATGCCGTCGGCCGGTAGGATGTGGCAAACGCAACCATGCGTTCAGCGCCCGGGCCAAACGACACCGCGGCCCATGGCGCCGCGGCCCGACAACAGAAAGGCATCATGCCATCATGCCTGACATCTAACCTCTGCTATCAAACTAATGCAAAAGCAGTAACCGGGCCATCCGGGCAGCGGCCGACGGGCACCGTGCCACATGCCGGCCGCACACTGTTGCCGGACTGGCCGGGTCTGGCCGGAGCCACTGCAACGGCGGCTACACCACACTCTATTCGAGTGGTTGGCATGCCAGACAAACCGTAGGCCATGGCGAGGAGTAGTGATATTGCTTGCCATGGCCGTTTTGCGGCCATGGCGCCCCCTGCCTACCTACGGCAAACATTAACCATACATATAAACAAAAGGAACAATGACGAAAACCTATCTCACGCTGATTTCATTGCTGCTGGCATTGTCACAGGCTGCAAATGCCCAATCCACAGCCAAATCCACCACCGCCGATTGCCCCCGGGCCGGGCATTGCGCGCAGACGGCAACTGCTGCCACAGACAGCACAAACAACGCAACGGCAACGGGAAAAGGCCGCGACAAGGGTGTTTTTGTATGCCACATAGATGAAATGCCGCAGTTTCCGGGCGGAGAAAAGGCCCTGATGAAATACCTGAGCAACAACGTCAGATACCCCAAGGGCGCCATGAAATCGGGCGCACAAGGCCGGGTCGTATTGCAGTTCGTGGTAGATGAAGACGGTAGGGTGACTGATGTAAAGACCGTAAGGTCGGTACATCCGCTGCTCGACGCCGAGGCCGAGAGGGTGGCCGGGGGCATGCCCGACTGGAAGCCGGGCCGGAGGGAAGGCAAGAACATGAGAGTGAAATACACCTTGCCCATAAGTTTCAAAATGCCAACGGGCACCATAGTCGACCCGAAAGCCTATCAGGAATGGCGGAGATACCTGAAAGCACAACGAGACAGCACAGGCATGAAACGGCCGAACAAGGAGAAAAGCAGCAAAAAAACGGGCAAACAGGAAGCAAAACAGAAATAAATTGCTAACTTTGTGGCATTAACTTATATACCAACTGTATTTGAATATGAACAAGAAACTGCTAACTTGTGCACTCGCACTCTCCGCAGCCATGGCCTCATTCGCGCAAACCCACGTGATGGACGTGAACACGAAGAAGGCGGGAGCCACAGTCCAGAACACCATGTACGGCCTGTTTTTCGAAGACATCAACTATGCCGCTGACGGCGGTCTGTACGGCGAGCTGGTGAAAAACCGCTCTTTCGAGTTTCCGCAGAGCTTCATGGGCTGGCAGACATTCGGCAACGTGACGCTCAAAAACGACGGCCCGTTTGAGCGATGCCCGCACTATGTGGAGCTGGGCTACGCCGGACACTCCGAGCGCCGCACGGGCCTGGTGAACGAAGGCTACTTCGGCATAGGCGTGATTGAGGGCGAAGAATACCGCTTCACGGTCTGGGCCAAGGCGCCCAAGGGCACGGCACGCATACGCGTACAGCTAATAGACGCCAACACCATGGGCGAACGCCAGGACTTCGCCACGGCAAAGCTCGACGTCAACGGCACGGAATGGAAGAAGTATGAGGTGCGCATCAAGTCGCCGCGAACCGACAACAAGGCTTCGCTGCGCATCTTCCTCGACGGCAAGAACCCCGTGGCCCTCGAGCACATCAGCCTCTTCCCCGTCAACACATTCAAGAACCGGGAGAACGGCATGCGCCGCGACATAGCCCAGGCGCTGGCCGACATGCACCCGGGCGTGCTCCGATTCCCCGGCGGATGCATCGTCGAGGGCGAGTGCCTCGACAACCGCTACCAGTGGAAGAACACCATCGGCCCGGTGGAAAACCGGCCGCTGAACCGCAACCGCTGGGAGTTCACCTTCGAACACCGCTACTATCCCGACTATTTCCAGAGCTACGGACTGGGCTTCTTCGAGTTTTTCCAACTCTCGGAAGACATCGGCGCCGAGCCGCTGCCGGTGCTCAACGTGGGCATGGCCTGCCAGTACCAGAACCGGAACAACGAGAAAGCACACGTGCCCGTGGACGAACTCGACCCTTATATACAAGACTGTCTCGACCTGATTGAGTTTGCCAACGGCGACACTACTACCACATGGGGAAAGAAGCGCGCCGAGATGGGCCACCCGGCACCGTTCAACCTCAAGTTCATTGCAGTGGGCAACGAGCAGTGGGGCGACTTCTACTTCGTCAGGATGCAGAAGTTTGTCGACGCCATACGCGCCAAGTATCCCAAGATTCAGATAATAGGCACGAGCGGACCAGACTCCGAAGGCAAGAACTTTGACCTCGGATGGGAGGCCATGAAGCGCCAGAAGGTAGACCTGGTAGACGAGCATTTCTACCGCCCAGAGTCGTGGTTCCTCACCAGCGGGCTGCGTTACGAGAAGTACGACCGCAAGGGCCCGAAGGTGTTTGCTGGCGAATATGCCTGCCACGGCAAGGGAAAGAAGTGGAACCACTACGAGACTTCGCTCTACGAAGCAGCCTTCATGACCGACCTTGAGCGCAATGCCGACATAGTGCACATGGCCACCTACGCCCCGATGCTGGCCCACGTGGAAGGCTGGCAGTGGCGTCCCGACCTGATATGGTATGACAACGTGCGCCTGTTCAAGTCTGTTAGCTACTACGTACAGCAGATGTATGCCATGAACAAAGGCACCAACGTGCTCACCATGACCATGGACGGGCAGCCCATAGCAGGCCAGGAGGGACAGGACGGACTGTTTGCCAGCTCTGTGATCGACAAGCCGTCGGGCACCGTTATCGTGAAAGTCATCAACACAAGCAAGCAGAAGCAGCCCGTGAGCATCAACCTCTCGGGGATTAAGGGCGAGCGCAAGGCTGAGACGATAACGCTGACCTGCACCGACATGATGGCCGAGAACACTCTCGACGAGCCAGAGAAGATTGTCCCGCAGGAGGGCTCTCTCAACTGCGAGGCAGGCAAGAAGAACACCGTAATCAACGACGAGATAGCACCGATGACATTCCGCATCTACAAGGTAAAGAAGTAAACGTGGATTGAAACAGCGAAAGCCGCGGCCTCCCGACAACGGGACGTCGCGGCTTTCGCCGTTTTCAGGCCGCATTGGGCGGCGTCAGCCCTGGCCCTGTCCGGCCTCGGGCCATGTGCGCACAATGCGCCTCAGGTGCCTGGCGCGCCCCGAGACAATGAGCGGCACGCGCTCAACCACCACCACCGACGTGTCGAGCCCCAATGCCTTGGGCTCGTCGATGCCTATCTTCCGGATAATGGCGTAAAGGCTCATGAGCATGTTCTGGCGGCGGTTTGACGAGTCTTCGGGGTAGTAGATGTGGTGGATGATGATGAAACGGAAGTCGCCCGGTATGCCGTTCTTGCGGAGCGAGGGGTAAGTGCTGGTCAGTTCCAGCTCGCGCGAGCTCACCAAGTCTTCCACAACCTGCCTCAGGTAAAGGCTTACACGGGGCTCTATCCTGAACCCTATGCGCAGGTTGACGCTGAAAAGCGTGCCCGGCACGAGCTGCCTGACGGTGTACTCAAGGGTCTCCGGCTCGTCCACGAAGTCGAGATGCAGCAGCCAGTAGTGGTCGGCCCGCTTGGGTTGCTTGTTTATTATCGAATATAGCAGCTTGTCGTCTACCTCGTCCTCGCCCGGCGCATGGTTCACGTAGACAAGGTTCGAGGCATACTTGGGTATGCTGTCGTCTGCCTTTATGGCCGAGATGATGCCGTAGTAGTCTGACATTTTCTTCAAGTGCATGTACCTCCGGCGTATGTTCCGCGCCCCGACCCACACAAACATGACGAAACAAAGCAGCCCTCCGATGAGCAGGGTAAACCATCCGCCGGCCGCAAACTTAGAGAGATTGGCTGCCAGGAACAGCCCCTCTACAGCTGCATAGAAGCCGAGGAAGAGCCCGGACACAAGGCGCGAAGCCCCCATCATGCGCATATAAAACGCCAGGAGCAGCGTAGTCATCAGCATGGTCACCGTGATGGCAAGCCCGTAGGCGGCCTCCATGCGCGCCGAGTCTCTGAAAACGACCACCGTAAGCACCACCGCCACAAACATGACGTTGTTTACCAGCGGTATGTAAAGCTGCCCCTTGACGCTTGTGGGGTGCTTTATCCTCATGCGGGGCCAGAAGTGCAGGTTCATGGCCTCGCTCAGAATAGAGAACGAACCGCTTATGAGCGCCTGGCTGGCCACTATTGCCGCGCCTGTGGCCATGGCCACCCCGAAAGGCAGCATGGCCTGCGGCATGATGGCGTAGAACGGGTTTACGGCCCCGGCGGCCTCGGCCGTATGTGACAACACCCACGCCCCCTGCCCCAGATAGTTGAGTATGAGCATGGCCTTGACAAACATCCAGCTCACCGTTATGTTGCGCCTGCCACAGTGGCCGAGGTCGGAGTAGAGCGCCTCGGCACCCGTTGTACACAGGAAAACGGCGCCGAGTATGAGAAACCAACCGGGCGAACGCCCCAAGAGCATTACCGCATAGTGGGGGCTGAAAGCCTTGAGCACGGCCGGACAACCCGCAAGCCACACCACGCCGAGCGCCCCGAGCATGAGGAACCACACAAGCATGAACGCCCCGAACGAGCGCCCCACGCTCTGCGTACCGAAGCGCTGGACGAAGAACACCACCGTGATGACAGCCAGGGCCACGGGCAACACCGGCAGGTCGGGGCTGATGCCGCGCAAGCCTTCTATGGCTGTGGTGACGGTGATGGCCGGAGTTATCACCCCGTCGGCAAGCAAAGTGCTCGCCCCTATGATGGCTATGGCATATATCCAACGCCGCCGGTGGCGCCTCAACAGAGCATAGAGAGCCAATATTCCGCCCTCTCCGCGATTGTCGGCCCGCAGCGCCAAGAGCACGTACTTTACGGTGGTCTGCAGCGTGAGCGTCCATATTATGCACGACAACGCCCCGAGCACATAGTCGTCGGTGAGCGTCTCGCCGGTGTGGGTGATGGCTTTCATCACGTAGAGCGGCGACGTTCCGATGTCGCCAAACACGATGCCGAGCGTCATGAGCAGCCCCGCCAGCCCTGCGCGGCCTGTAGCTGAGGCCGCATTTTCTTGAGATAGCTGTGTCATTTCATTGCTTTTTAATACTTATAATAATCGTATGAGTCGTGCAAAATTAAGATATATATCCGTAAAAACATTCGTTTTAGAATATTTTTACGCGTGTTTCGGTTGTGCAACGGCTTCTGTCGGCCATGCACAGCCATCCCCACAACATGTCCGCCAAGCCTCCTTGCGCCAGTGGCCGCAACCCCACGGCCAACCACGGCCATCGCCCCCGGCTGGCGCCCGAGGTTTTCTTAAATTATCTTTCCGCCCCCGCCGTTACGTTTTTTTTTCGTAAATTTGCAGCGAATTGTATATTTACGCCAAATGACAGTTGCAGAATTATTAAGCAAAGAAACAGACAAGAAGCACTTCTCCTACGAAGTCCTGCCGCCATTGAAGGGCACAGGGACCGACAAGCTCTTTGCCACCATAGGCAAGCTGAAGGAGTTTTGCCCGCTGTTCATCAACATAACAACCCACCATAGCGAGTTTGTTTACAAGCAACTCGACAACGGACTGCTCGAAAGGCGCCGCATACGCCGGCGCCCGGGCACCATAGCCATTGCGGCGGCAATACAGCAGAAGTTTGGCATACCGGTGATGCCACACATCATCTGCAGCGGCGCAACGGTGGAAGACATTGAGTATGAGCTGCTCGACCTGCAGTTTCTGGGCATCACGAGCCTGCTCCTGCTGCGCGGAGACAAGGCAAAGGAAGACCGGTTTTTCACCCCGACGCCCGGCGGCCACGAGCACACCACCGACCTGATACGCCAGGTCACTCAGTTCAACAAAGGATTCTTTGCCGACGGCGAGCCCATAAAAGTGCCCGGAGAGACGTTCGACTTCGGCGTGGCATGCTACCCCGAGAAACACGACGAGGCGCCAAACATGGAGATGGACATGGGTTTTCTCAAGATGAAACAGGACATGGGGGCGCAATATGCGGTAACGCAGCTGTTCTACGACAACAAGAAATACTTCGACTTCGTGGCAAAGGCACGCGCCATGGGCATAACAATACCTATCATTCCGGGCCTGAAGCCACTGGCAAAGCTGAGCCAGCTGGGCGTGGTACCGAAGACTTTCCACTGCGACATACCCCAGGAGCTGGCCTCGGAGGCCATAAAGTGCAAGACCGACGAAGAGGCGCGGCAGCTTGGCATTGAGTGGACCGTGGCGCAATGCCGCGAACTTTACGCCCACGGAGTGAACAACATACACTTCTACACGGTGTCGGCCGTCGACTCGGTGGCCGAGATAGCACAAAGACTGCTTAGAAGTTGAAAGATGAAGGATTGATAACTAAGATTTGAAAGTCAAGAATCAAAGGGGCGGAAAACTAAGGAATTAGTATCAAGGATTAAGGGGTAAGGGAACAATATTAAAGAGACAAGACAAGGGGGCGGCCGCCACATGGCCGCCATAGCCGCCGGCAAAGACTGCCACCAGGCAACCATGGGCCCCGAAGGCCGGTCACGCCAAGTGCCGGAAGGCGGTGGAAACAGGAGCTAAATGTAAAACGTTAAAAGGCAAAGACGGCCGTACACGCATGGCAGGCGCCACGAAACGCACGCCGAGATGCGGTAGGCAAACAAACCACAAGGTATGAGATTCAGCGAGGTGATAGGCCAGGAAGAGGCCAAGAAGAGACTTAAGGGCCGACGACCGTCTGCCCCACGCAATGATGCTCTGCGGCCCCGAGGGCAGCGGAAAGATGGCGCTGGCACTGGCTTTCGCCTCTTACCTGCTGTGCGAACGGCGCAGCGACGCCGACGACTCGTGCGGCCAATGCAGGCAATGCGCCATGCTCAGGAAATGGGCACACCCCGACCTACACTTCACTTTCCCAACCATAAAGCTGCCGTCGATGAGTCCCGAACACAAGCCCGTGAGCGACGACTTCGCAGCCCAGTGGCGACAACTGCTGGCATCGGGCCCGTATTTCTCGCTTAACCAATGGATGGAAGCCATAGGCGCCGAAAACCAGCAGGCCATAATCACGGCCGGCGAGAGCGACGAACTGTCGCGCAAGCTGAGCATAAAGTCGAGCCAGGGCGGCTACAAGGTGTCGCTGATATGGCTGCCGGAGCGAATGAACGCGGAATGCGCCAACAAGCTCCTGAAGCTCATCGAAGAGCCACCAAGCCAAACTGTGTTCATCATGGTGTGCGAAGAGCCCGACAAGCTGCTCGACACCATACGCAGCCGAACGCAGCGCATTGACATCAAACGCATTGACGACGCGAGCATCAGGCAGGCGCTCATGGAGCGCCGCGGGCTCGACGCCGACACTGCCACACGCATCACGCGCATTGCCAACGGCAGCTGGCTAAAGGCTGTAGGCGCCCTCGATGCCGACAACGAGAACGAACAGTTTCTCATGATGTTCCAAAAGCTGATGCGACTGGCCTACTCGCGCAAGGTGAAGGAGCTGAAGCAGTGGAGCGAGGCCATGCAGACAATGGGGAGGGAGAAGCAGAAACGGTTTCTTGCATACTTCCTCAGGCTGGTGCGCGAGAACTTCGCATACAACTTCATGCAGCCGGAACTGAACTACATGACGCAGCAGGAAGAAGACTTCGCGCGCAATTTCGCACGCTTTGTCAACGAGAAAAACGTGCTGCAGATGAACGAGCTGGGCAACCGCGCCATACGCGACATAAGCCAAAACGCCAACGCCAAGATTGTATTCTTCGACATGGCGATGCAAATGATAGTGCTGCTGCTGGCCAAGTGACGCCCCCACAACGGCGCAACGGCAGCAGAGACGAAATAACGAAACCATCAAATCACAATATATGGACTATAGCAACAAAGAATTCGAAATATGCCACGACTGCGACAGGGGGCTCTGCAAAAGGGCCGTCGGCAGGCAGGACAGGCAACTGAACACTTACGACTGGCTGGCCGACATACCCGGCAACGCCATGAGCACCGACCTTGTGGAGGTGCAGTTTAAGCACACCCGCAAGGGATACTACCACAATGTGAACAACCTCGAGCTGAAAAAAGGCGACATCGTGGCCGTGGAAGCCAGCCCGGGCCACGACATCGGGGTGGTGACGCTCACGGGAAGGCTGGTAAAGATGCAGCTCAAGAAAGCCAACATCAAGTCGCCCGACGACATCAAGCGCATATACAGGATTGCCAGGCCGGTAGACATGGATAAATTCCACGAGGCAAAGTCGCGCGAGCACGCCACCATGATAGAGAGCCGAGAGATAGCCAAGAGGCTCGGACTGCAGATGAAGATAGGCGACGTTGAGTACCAAGGCGACTGCAACAAGGCCATTTTCTACTACATTGCCGACGAGCGCGTAGACTTCAGGCAACTCATCAAGGTGCTGGCCGAGACGTTTCACGTGCGCATTGAGATGAAGCAGATAGGCGCAAGGCAGGAAGCCGGGCGCATAGGTGGCACCGGGCCGTGCGGCCGCGAGCTGTGCTGCGCCACATGGATGAAGAACTTCGTGAGCGTGAGCACCAACTCTGCACGCTTCCAGGACATCTCGCTCAACCCGCAAAAGCTGGCCGGCATGTGCGCAAAACTGAAGTGCTGCCTCAACTACGAAGTAGACAACTACGTGGAAGCGGGCCGCAAACTGCCAAGCAAGGAGGTGATGCTGCAGACTCAAGACGCCGACTACTACTTCTTCAAGGCCGACATCCTGACCGGAATGGTTACATATTCGACAGACAAGAACATTGCATCGAACCTCGAGACCATCACTGCCGACAGGGCCAAGGCCATAATAGAGATGAACCGCAACGGCGAAAAACCGCTCTCGCTGCAGGAAGACGGAAAGATAAAGGAAACAAGGAAGACCGTAGACCTGCTGGCCAACGAGAACATAACGCGCTTCGACAAGAACAAGAAGAAGCGCAAGCAAGGCAACAAGGGCGCACAGAAGGCCGCTGCAAACGGCGAAAGGCAGCAGGCGCAGGGACCGGCCGCACGCAAGGCCGACAACCGCAAGGACGCGCAAAAGCAACCGCGCAACGAACGGCAACAGCCCAAAGCCGAGCGGCAGCAAGACAGGCAACAACAGCAACCGCGCAACACGCAAGACAAGGAAGGGCAGCAAAAGGGTGCCGGAAGGCGCCAGCCCAACAGGCAACAGCGCGGCCAGCAACCTTCTAACGGCCAGCAGCAGGATGCCAAGGAATAGCGTTTGCAAGGCACTGGCCGCCATGGCTGCCGCGCTTGCCGCCCTGTCGGCCTGCGACGAAAACACGGTTTACAACAGCTACAGGCCTGTAGGAGTGTGGGAACGCACCGACACGGTGAAATTCGCGGTGCCACAGGCCAAGGCCGAAGGCACCTACACAACCGAAGTGGGACTGCGAATAAACGCGCGATACCCGTTTACTGGCATTTGCATCATTGTCGACAGACGCATCATGCCCGGCGACATAAGGCACAGCGACACGCTGAACTGCAAGCTGATAGACAAACGAGGCAATGCCCTCGGCCACGGGCTCAGCAACTACCAATACCTGTTTGCCACATCACAGTGCAGGCTGAAAAAGGGCGACTCGCTATTCGTCAATGTGAGGCATCACATGAAACGCGAGACGCTGCCGGGCCTGGAAGACATCGGCATCAAGGTGACAAGGCGGTGAGACGGGCCATGGCTGCCCCCTGCAGCGCCGACAACCAAAAGCAATGGCAAAGGACACGGCCCACGGCCGGCTTCCTTTGCCATTGTCATTTTTACATCAACAAATCATTACAAGCCACCCGCCGTATGCACACCGGCACCGTAGCGCAAGCCCGGACGGGCCGGAATGCAGTGCAATACAGGCCGTTCGGCCGGCCCAAACGGGCCATACGGCAACGCAAAACAGGCCCTTGCGCAACCCTCTGTCGGCGAGGGCGTTGCGCAAGGCATGGCCGGCAGTAAACCATTTTTACAACCACCGCCCTCAGCCGGCAATGGCGCAGGCTACGTGCGCACAAGGTTTCGCCCTGCGTCGATGCGCAGAAAGATGAAGAGCAAGAAGGTGAATCCCCACAGCGACGACCCCCCGTAGCTGAAAAACGGCAGCGGTATGCCAATGACAGGAGTAAGGCCGAGCACCATGCCAACGTTGATGAACACGTGGAAAAGAAATATTGACAGCACCGCATAGCCGTAAATGCGCCCGAAACGGAACGGCTGGCGCTCGGCAAGGTGGATGAGCCGCAATATGAGGGCAAGGAAAAGTATCAGCACTCCGGCCGACCCGAGAAAGCCCTCTTCCTCGCCCACGGTGCAGAAAATGAAGTCGGTGTCTTGCTCCGGCACGAATTTCAGCTTTGTCTGCGTGCCGTTGAGGAAGCCCTTGCCCTCGAGGCCGCCCGACCCGATGGCTATCTCGCTCTGGTGGACATTGTAGCCTGCCCCCGACAAATCTTCGTCGAGGCCGAGCAACACGTTGATGCGCACGCGCTGGTGGGGCTCGAGCACATTGTTGAGCACATAGTCGGCAGAATAGAAAAAGGCCATCGAGCCTATGGCAAACGCCGTGATGAGCCAGAAGTTGCGCATGCGGGTGCCGAGCGCCACCACCACAAGCCAGCCCACCATGAGCACCGACACGCCCAACTGAACCCACACAACGTCGAACGGTATGACGAAGACCGAGAACAGCAGGGCCACCAGCGTGATGCCAACGCTATAGGCCAGCATGGCCCAGGCCATGCCGCGCAATGGTGTGTAGGCACGCACCATTCCCGCGGTGAATATGTGGACGAGCAGCAACACCACAAACTTGCCCACCGACGTGGGCGTGTCGAGCAGCAGAACCTGCTCAAACCGTATGCCCACAACAAAATAAACCACTGCGGCCACGCCCGTGAACAGCACGCAACCGGGCATGCCCTCACGGTAGAACACGAGGAAAAAAGCCAGGTAAACGAGCGCCGAGCCCGTCTCGCGCTGCAGGATGATGAAGAGCATGGGGGTGAGTATGATGGCCAGGGTGGCCACGAAATGCTTCCAACGGTGTATGTTGTAGCCGTAGGTGCTCATGAACTTGGCCAGAGCCAGGGCCGTGGCAAACTTGGCAAACTCGGCGGGCTGCAACCGCAGAGGGCCGAGCACAAGCCACGAACGCGACCCCTTTATCTGGTGGGGATTGAATATGGTGGCGAAAAGGAGCAGCAAGAGGGCCCCGAAGATGACGTAGGCAAAGGTGTCGTAAAACCTGTCGTCGAGCATCAGCAGCACAAAGCCGAGGCACACCGACGTGCCTATCCACACTATCTGCATGCCCGACCGCGTGTCGAGGCTGAATATGTCGGTGTCGCCATACGTATAGCTCGCGCCGCAAACGCTGAGCCACCCGAAAGTGAGCAGCGCGAGGTATATGCCTATTGTCCACCAGTCGAGCGAGCGCAAAACGCCCGGTTGCTTATCTGTTCCTTGAGTCATACGCTATACGTCTGTGCTGAAATTCATCAGCTTTCTTTTCCGATTCGGGCGAAAGGTGCCCGTTGATGTACTTCTCCATCATGAGCGAGCCAATGGGAACGCCGTAGTCGGCACCCCAACCGCCGTTCTCAACATAAACGGCAATGGCTATCTTGGGATTGTCCATGGGGGCGAAGCCCATGAACACCGAGTGGTCGTGGCCGCGGTTCTGGGCCGTTCCGGTCTTTCCGCATGCCTCGTATTCGGGCCGGTTGGCAGCCCGGCATGTGCCGCGAATCACCGAACTGCGCATGCCCTGCACCACCGTCTCGTATGCCGAGCGGCTGGCCATGGAGTAATGGCGGCGGGTGAAGGCGGTGTCGAGCGGCTCGCCCTGCACCTTGCGCACAACGTGGGGTATGTAATAATAGCCTCGGTTGGCAATGGTGGCACCCAGGTTGGCTATCTGCAGCGGCGTGAGCGTCACCTCGCCCTGCCCTATCGATATGCTTATCACGGTAAGCCCGTTCCACGAACCGTTGTATGCCTTGTCGTAAAACTCGGCATTCGGTATAAGCCCGCGCTTCTCGCCGGGCAGGTCGATGCCCAGCCTGTAGCCGAATCCCATACTCACCATGTAGTCGCGCCACGTGTTCATGGCCTGCTGCACGTCGTGATACTTGCTCCGATTGCCTATCATGTAGTACAGCCCCCAGCAGAAATAGGCGTTGCACGAGGTGCTGATGGCATCAACAAGGGCCAGCGGCGACTTGTGGCCGTGGCAGCCCACGTGCAGTCCGCGGTAGTAGAAGCCGTGGTGGCAGGGGAACATCGTGCCCGGAGAGATGATGCCCTCGCTCAGGAAAGTGAGGGCCTGGGTGGTCTTGAACGTCGACCCCGGCGGATAAAGGCCCATGATGCTGCGGTTGAGCAGCGGCTTCCATGGGTTGACAGCCAGCCGTGAGTGATTCTTGCTGCGGTTGCGCCCCGACATTACCCGCGGGTCGTAAGTAGGCGAGGACACCATGCACAGCACTTCGCCCGTCGACGGTTCGATGGCCACTATGCTGCCTATCTTGCCCTCAAGCAGGCGCTCGCCCAAAGCCTGGAGCTCGAGGTCGATGCTCAGGGTGAGGTTCTTGCCCGGCACGGGAGAGCGGTCGAAGCGCCCGTTCTGATAGCGCCCCTGTATCTGTCCGTGGGCGTCGCGCAGCAGAATCTGCACGCCCTTCTCTCCGCGCAGCTGCTTCTCATACCTGCGCTCTACGCCGAGCTTGCCTATGTAGTCGCCCGGCTGGTAGTAGTCGTCGTTCTCTATGTCCGACGGCGACACCTCGGCCACGTCGCCGATGACATGGGCCGCATACGGGTACTCATACTGGCGGACACTGCGTTTCTGTATGTAAAAGCCCGGAAACCTGAATATCTTCTCCCTGAACTGGCTGAACTCCTTGTCGGGTATCTGCCCCATGAAGAGCTGTTGGGTGAAACGCGAGTAGCCTGGATTCTTCGACCTGTCCTTGATGGCGTCCATGCGGGCCACAAACTCTTCCTTGGTCATTCCCACCGTGCGGCAAAACTCCATGGTGTCGAGCCGCCCCCGGGCCTCGTTCATCACCACAAGTATGTCGTAGGCCGGCTGGTTGTAAACCATCAGGCGGCCCTTGCGGTCGGTTATTATGCCCCGCGACGGATAGTCGATGCGCTTGAGGAATGCGTTTGAATCGGCATTCTTCTTGTAGTCATCGCTCATTATCTGCAGCGTGAAGAGGCGTATGATGTAGACGACAACGATAAATGTCGCCACGCCGCCGATGACGTATCGCCTGTTGCTGAGCTCGTAGTCTTTCACCGCTTCCTAACGCTCTCTAATGTCAACACAAGCAAAACGGTAAGCAGAGTGCTGCCCCCAACACACTCGAGCCACCAAAGCCAGTGGAAGAAACTGAACATCTCGAGCGCGAAAAAGACAACACAATAAAGCAGTACGAGCACAAACACGTAGAACGAATACTTCATCAGTCCAAGCGACTGCACCGACGGGCGTATGCTCTCGGGCTCGTCGCGCTGCACGAACAGGGCGAAGAAATAAGGCTGGATGGCCCCGATGAGCGTCAGCGAGGCCGAAGCCACACCCGGGGTATTCGAGAATGTGTCGATGGCCAGGCCCAGGGCGAAGCTCCACAGCAACACCGCCCACTTCGGATAGCCCATGGGGAAAGACAGCACCATGTAGACATAAAGCAGAGGGGTGGCAAAGCCAAACAGGTGGATGTGGTTCAACACCAGTGCCTGGGCCACGCAAAAGACGCACAAAAGCAGCAATCGCCTCAGTATATCTATAGCCATTTTACAGTTGACATTAGGGAAACAAACTAATCATCGGCACCTATGCGCAGTGAGTCGCGTGCCGCGTCGAGCAGCTTGACGCGCTCGGCCACGGTGCTGTCGGTAATTACCAGCACGTCGCGCAGGTTGCTGAAGTCGGTTGTAAGCTGCACCTTGAGCCTGTATGAAAGGCCGTCGCGCGAGTTGTACACCTGCAGTATCTTTCCCACGAGCACGCCGGGAGGGAATATCGACGAGTATCCGCTCGTCTCGACCCAGTCGCCACGGCGGAAGCGGGCGTGCCTGGGAATGTCTTCAACGTAAGCCACCGTAGGGTCGCCGCCATACCACGCCAGGTAGCCCACGTAGCCGCGGCGGCGTATGGTGCAGCTTATGCGCGACTTGAGGTTGAGCACCGGCATGACCACAGAGTAATGGTCGGCCACGAGGTAGACTATGCCCACTACGCCGTTGCCGCAGGCCACGCCCATGTCGGGCTTCACTCCGTCGAGCCGCCCGCGGTTGATGGTCATGAGGTTGTAGGGCTTGTCGAGCGAATTGTCGACCACCTTGGCCGGCAACAGCTGATACTGCGACAGCAACTGGCGCTCGCTGCGCTCGAGGAAAGACGTGTCGCGGGTGAGCTCGCCGTACAGCCTCGACAGCTGGTTGACCTGCCGCTCGAGGTAGAAATTGCGCAATGCGAGCTCTTCGTTGACGCGGGTCAGCGAGAAGAACGACTCAACCGCCGAGTTCCACTCATACACCTTGCCTGCCACGGCGTTGGCCGTGGAAAACCATACGCTGCCCTGATAGGTGTTGTAACGGAACAGAAGCACCGCGCTGACCACCTCAAGCAGTACGAAGATTATCCAATGATTGTATTTTGCAAGGAACTCTAAGAGGTTTCGCATAACAGATGTTTTAACCCTGCGCCCCACAACCCACAACCCACAACCGGCTGCACTGCCGACGCCTTACGGCATGGCAGCAGAGCCACGCCGCAAGGCGCCGCCGCTGCCATGGCCGGCACGAGCCGTCCGCGGAGCAGCCGATAATGGATTGACGGTCACGGGTTGCGCAATGACCTCATCGCATGAGGAACGAAAAACGGTCCACATTCTTAAGGGCAATGCCCGCGCCCTTGGCCACGCTGTGCAACGGGTCTTCGGCAATATGGAACTTGATGCCTATCTTGTCGGCAAGGCGCTTGTCGAGACCGCGCAGCAATGCGCCGCCGCCGCTGAGGTAAATGCCGTTCTTGACGATGTCGGCATACAGCTCGGGCGGTGTGTTCTCAAGGGCAGAGAGCACCGCATTCTCTATCTTTGCCACGGTCTTGTCGAGGCAGTGGGCTATCTCCTGATAGCACACCGGCACCTCCATGGGCAGGGCCGTGATGCGGTTGGGGCCGTGGACAACGTAATCCTCGGGAGCCTCCTCGCCCAGGTCGGTGAGCGCCGAGCCCACATGAATCTTTATCCGCTCTGCCATGCGCTCGCTGACCTTAACGTTGTGCTGGCGGCTCATGTACTCCTGGATGTCGGCAGTGAGGTCGTCGCCGGCTATGCGTATCGAGTTGTTGCTCACGATGCCGCCGAGCGATATCACTGCAATCTCGGTTGAGCCGCCTCCGATGTCGACAATCATGTTGCCTTCGGGCGCCTCTACGTCGATGCCTATGCCTATGGCAGCCGCCATGGGTTCGAAGATGAGGTAGACGTCGCGGCCGTCGGCGTGCTCGGCAGAGTCGCGCACGGCGCGCAGCTCAACCTCGGTTGAGCCCGAAGGCACGCCGATGACCATGCGGAGCGACGGCGAGAAGAGCCGGCTGCCCGTATGAACCATCTTTATAAGTCCGCGCATCATCTGCTCACAAGCCGAGAAGTCGGCTATCACTCCGTCGCGCAACGGGCGGATGGTGCGTATGTTGTCGTGTGTCTTCTCATACATCATCTTGGCTTTCTCGCCCACGGCAATCATCTTGTCCGTGCGGCGGTCGAGCGCAACGACCGACGGTTCGTCGACCACAATCTTGTCGTCGCTGATGATGATAGTGTTAGCTGTGCCCAGGTCCATTGCTATTTCCTGGACGAAAGAAAAGAATCCCATAAACCCTCCTTGATGCTTATATATGATTGATATGCGGGATTAACGTGCGAACCAGTTGTGGATGGCCGTGTCGTAATGGCTGCTTACGCCAAAGGCACGCTCGGCAAACATCTTCCGGTCGGCCAGGTCGGTCTGTGCGCCTTTCTTGTTGAGTATGTCAAGAAGCACGCCATACTCGGCCTTGCTCGGCACGATTACCACGTCGTTGAAATTCTTTGCACCGGCACGGATGAGCGAGATGCCGCCTATGTCTATCTTCTCGATGATATCGGCATCGCTTGCCCCACTGGCAACGGTGTCCTCAAACGGGTACAGGTCGACGATGACGAGATCTATCTCGGGTATCTCGTATTGGGCCATCTGGGCGCGGTCGCCTTCGTTGTCGCGGCGGGCAAGGATGCCGCCAAACACTTTCGGGTGGAGCGTCTTTACGCGCCCGCCGAGGATTGAGGGGTATGTTGTAACGTCCTCTACCTTCTGGCACTCATAGCCAAGCGACTCAATGAAACTCTGCGTGCCTCCCGTCGAGAGGAATTTAACGCCTTCTGAATTGAGCTTACGCAAAAGCTCGTCAAGCCCATCCTTGTGAAACACCGAAACCAACGCGGTCTTAATCTTTTTTGTATCAGCCATAAATCGAAATATAACGTTATATATAATCAGGCTGCAAAGTTACTAAAAAGGAAGTGACTAAGCAACACTTTTACGGCGAAAAATGTTTTTGGGCGCCAACCTATTGCGCACATGGCTGCATTACGCCTGCCCCGGCGCTTCTCATAGCGACAAACAGCATGGCAACGTGGAACAACCGCAAAGCAATGTGGTGGCGCAATGCTCGCGGCGATGAAGGGTGAAATGCAAAACGGGCGGCGCACAGACTTTGGGCGCAACACGACGTAACAGACTGCAAAACAACGCGTTTACCAATGCCATAGGGTCGGGCGGCGATATTGGGCCGCGCATGTGGCCGCACGGTTGCCACTCTGCTAAGAAACGCCGCCACAAGGGCCGCCACCAATTCGGGTACACACCAACCGGGCCAAACGCTCAGGCCAAGACTTTGCCCAACCGGTTTGCGCAAATGCTACAGGCACTAAACGGTGACGACTGGCCTTTGCCCTGGCGGTGCAGGCGGCGCTCGGGCAATTCCAAACGAGTTTGATTGCCGCTCGCTGGCACTGTCTTTGGATAAAACAGGCGGCGCTCGGGCAATTCCAAATAAGTTTGATTGACGCTCGCTGGCACTGTTTTTGCAATGGGGATGGCGCATGGCTTCATTTTGTGAAGCCGAAACTATTTGCAAACATACAAGCAAACAAAAGCATGGCATCAAAAGATTATCTGGAAAAAGTGACGATTGGGGAAGTGGAAAAGCCCCACGGCAAGATTGTGTTGCAAGAATATGACGCACGTTGGCAGGATATGTTCGACCGGGAAAAAGCCAAGATTGACCGCGCACTGGCCGGAACACGGCACACGGTGGAACACGTTGGGTCGACCTCGGTGGCGGGCCTTTGTGCCAAACCGATAATAGACATACTGCTCACAGTGGAAGACTCCGGCAACGAAAGTATGTATGTCGGGGCACTGGAGGCCGAAGGATACTGGCTGAGGGTGAGGGAACCGGAGTGGCACGCCCACCGCATGCTGAAAGGGAAAGGGCCCGAAGTAAACCTTCACGTGTTTTCGGAAGGGTGCGCAGAGGCCAAGAGGATGTTGGACTTCCGCGACCGTCTGAGAACCGACGATGCCGACCGGCAACTGTATGCAGCTACGAAAAGGGCGCTGGCTGAAAAAAACTGGGAGTGCATTCAGGACTATGCCGACGCAAAATCGGCTGTAGTGGCGGAAATATTAAGTCACACCGAACGGTGAACGGGGCGGCCTAAAGGCCCAAGGCTGAGGACAACAAGAAAACACGAACGGGGCGCAGGGCACCGACCACGGCAACAAGCGCGCGGCAGCCACCTGCTGATGGCCGCCGCGCAAACCCACGCCTGCAATACGGCTGGTGGCATGGCTAACGTTCAGATGCGCACACCGAGGCCAAAGGCCAGCTGGTAGCACTTAGGGGCTGAAGCTGTCTTCAGCAGCGGTGTGATGGCCGCACGCCCGTAAACCACTATATACCGATAGCCCATGCGCAACTCGAGGTTGAGTCCGAGGGGGTTGATGTTTGTGTCGGAGGTCTCGGTGCGTTTCTCTTCGCCTACGTAATAGCGCGAATGGTCCTTCCAGCGCATCTCGACCGAGGGGCCCAGCGCCACGAACAGGTCGTCGCCGCCGGTACGGCTTTGCCACTCTATCATGAGCGGTATGCGCATATAGCCATAGCTGATGTAGCTTTTCCTCACGTCGCCATCGTCGACAAGGCGCATTGATGTGGCTCCGTCGGTAGTCGATAGCACGTAGTTGCCCTGGAAATGATGGTGCACGCGCCCCATCTGGCAGGCCGACGTGAGTGCCAGTCCCGACGTCAGCCGGCAAGCCATGGTGGCGCAGGTGATGCCCCACTCCCACGACTTTGAGTCGCGTGTGTGCATGGCTGGATTTCCACCGGTTGAGAAAGCCGACCGTTGCAGGGTGTTGAAGCCCATGAAAAACAACGGGTAATGCGCCTTGGGGCTACGCTTTTTTCTGCCAACGGTTTGCGGGATGAAAGGCGATGAGATGTATACCCGCTCTATCTCCTGCCCGTCAACATAAGATGTCTCGTAGGTTCGGGTGAGCCTTGAGCTGTCGGTGGAATAAACGCTCACGCGGGTATGACCGGCCGAGTCGGTCAAGACGATGCGCTTGCCGCTTACGGTGAAGGTGGTGTCGACGGGCGAAGCGGCCTGTGCAGTCATGGCTGCAGTGGCGGCAATGACCATAAGTAACGTTTTCATATCGCTTGTTTTTTTAGTTCATATTGTGTGAATCTATCTATCAATTGTGGGTGCCGCAAGGCAGACTGTTGCCGCGGTATCGGCTTCTGCCATTATCTAACGACGGCAATGTAGGGCCGGCGCCCTACCGTAACGTTGTTGCCGGGCCCGAGGCCGGGGCATGGCTGCTGACGGGCGGCAGCCCTTCTGCCGTTGACGGGATGCCGGAGAATGGCGCTCCCGCCCGGAAGCGGACGGCCGTCTACGGCTCCGCCGCCACAGCGGAGCCCACTTCGGGGCGTGGCGGCAACGGTCAGCGGCGCGAGAAACACAGTTTCATAATGTCGTCGGGCGACAGTCGCCCCTCAATGTATATCACTGCGCCATTGCCCTTGCCCGCATCGACAAAGAGCACATAGCGATTGCGTCCTCCCGAGAGCGGGGGCATCATGTAGTAGCCGCTGACCACCTTGCCGCTCTCAACCACCTCGCGTATTTTCGTCGCCCGGCGGCGGTCGGCCTCAAGGTAAGGCTCGATGGCTGTGCCCAACCTCTCGTAAGTGAGGCTCTTGTATATGTCGAGGCGATGGCCGCCGAGCTTGGCGTCGTGCATCTCGACCATGGTGCATCCCTTTGCACGGCCAAAACGGCTGAACACTTCGTCAACGGCCAGCCCCCTCTGGGCTGTTGCCGTCGCGACCGACAGCAGCCACGCAACCGCAACCAGAACGCCCAGGCGCAAGGCAACCGTGGCGGCAGACGAGAGCCCGCGGGCACTATGGCAGTTTGTTGTAATCATCATAATGAAAGGTTTTAGCGTTGTTGTTGTTCACCATCCGCCCCCTCAGGGGCACAGGGAGCGGTGCGCATCATGTCGAGAGCGCCAAATGTGTCGTAATCGTCGGAAGCAACTATCCTCAAGGCCCGCACGGCCTCACGGCGCACCACGTCGGGGTCGGTGACCACCCTGCCGTCGATGACGGCGTAACTCTGCGGGGTGGGCGGCGACGTGAGCACAACCACGGCCACGACAGTGGCTGCAGCCGCAGCGGCAGCGCCCACCCAGGCCGCAAGGCGAAGCCTCGAGTGATGCCGGCGGTGGTCTGTGGCACGTGCGCGCCCGGCCGCCACATAGGCAAACATGGCCCGGCAGGCACGTAGGTCGGCAGGCAGGCTGCCGCCCACATCGTCAAGCAGCCGGGCCAACTGTCGCTCTTCGGCAGCGGTGGTGAGCCCATCCATATACTTGTCTGCAAGCTTCCTTATGTATTCTTCGTTCTCCATCATAATTTTGTTTTGCGTTTGCATGTGTTGCATGCAGGTCACGGTCGCGACGTGATGCGCATAAACTCATCGCGTATCTTGCGTCGGGCCCGCGACAGGTTCTGGCGCAGGGCCTCGGCAGTGCAACCGGTTACGAGCATTATGTCTGCCGCATCATAGCCCTCAATCTCTTTCATGCGGAACACGGTGCGCTGCAACGACGGCAACCTGTCGACGATGGCGGATATCAAGGCAACATCGTCGTGCAGTTCCATGTCGTATGGCGCCACGGCACGGGCCGCCTCGGGCAACTCTCGTCCGCATTCCAGCGCTGCATGACGGCGGCTGTCGCAGTATTTGTTGCGCATGACGGTAACGGCCAGCCCCATCAGGCTTTCATACCGTGAGAGCGACGAACGCATGGCCCACAGCGCAAGCAACGCTTCCTGCACCAAGTCTTCGGCGCGGTCGTCGTCACCGGCTATGCCTCGCGCCGCCACCTTCAGGCGGGCCCGCATCGGGGTCATGATTCTGTTGAACTCTTCGGGTGTCATGATGTGCATACATTTAATTGACGTTTGAACGCCATTTTTGTGACATCAGAAACATGTTTTTTTAACCAAGCGAGCATCTGTTTTCATGCCGAAAACGGCAAAAACAACGAAAAGTGAACATTAATATCCAAAAACAGCCAAAACCGTTTGAGGCAGTCGGCAGGCGCACACCGGCGTTAACCATTTTAAGTTAAAGGCAACGGCAACGGCCCTTACAGTTAACCACCTGCCTCTCAGCGGGTTGCAATACGTGGCGTTTTGAATGGCAAGATGTGCCGTTCATCATGCTGAAACAGGCCATATCATTGGGCAGAACTTGCCGTTTGGCATCGCAACATGGCACATGGTGGAAGACAATGAATCTAAGGGATGTTGGTAGCTGCATATTTGCAAGCATGCACAATTAGCGGGTATTAAGTAAGTGTTCAATATTAATTGCCATCAAATTGTGCGCTATTTCGGAGATGCACGGCAAAGTCTGAAGAGAGAGCGTAGCGGGCTACGCCACCGATGAGACATTGGTATGCGGCCCGAAAGAGCGCACAAGATGGTGGCAAAGATATATTGGACACCTGCAAGGGCAATTGTATCGGTTAAATTTGAACTGCTTCTTAATAATAAAGCAAATGGATTTCCGCATTCTGCCAGATGCGAGCGGTTAGCAGGGGTAAGCAGAAGACACCACTCGATGTGCCAGCTGATGTTGTTGGCTGAGATTACCCGCTAAGCCGTTGTCACCTAACTACGGGCGGCCGTGATGAAAACTTACTCCCGGCAGATACATACAAGTGATTGCCAACTTGCGGATTTCCATGAAAAACAATGCCTTACCCCAATAAACAGGAACGGCCATTTGACAGAAACCGGCAACAGCACAAAGACCACAACGCAAAATCTCCCGCTGCGCAATGCACAACGGGAGATCTGCATAACTAATAATCGTCGGTCAAACGGCATCCTATAGATGCCAAAGTGACGATTTATCTTTATCGGTATCTTACTTTGTGGTAAGGGTCAGGGCCTGCTTGGCAATCTCGTTCTCAGGATCGATGGCGAGAATCTTGTTCCAATATGATGTTGAAGTGGCCTTGTCTTCCTTCAGCAGATAGTAGTATCCAAGGTAACGATAGCACTCAACGAGACGTGCGTTGTCGGAAGCCGACTTCTCGGCACGCGGCTCAATCATGCCCATTACCTTCTCATAATATGGCTTGGCAAGACCTTCCTTTGTCTCGGGATCCATGTATGAGTTTACACGGGCACGCATGAATGTTACATACTCGAGGGCATCGGGATACTTCTTCTCCATGTCTACATACACCTGCTCGGCCTTCTTGAACATGTCGATGCGAGCTGTATCAGACAGGGTGTCGGCATACTGGATGTAAATCTGGGCCAGGGCAGCGGCATCATTGGCCGACGCATTGCCGAGAGTGGTCAGATAATCCTGGTAGTACTTGATGGCGTTAGAGTAGTCTTCCTTAGCCAGATAGCAATCAGAGAGCTGCTTGATTACTCCAGCGCGCTTCTCGTTGTTGTCTATCTTCTGCTCAAGGGCCTTCTGGTACATGGCTACAGCCTTGTCGTACTCTTTGTTGCCGTTGTATGCATTGCCGTAGTAAGTGTAGTCGTAATATGAGAACTTGGCGCTGTCAGACTTGTTGAAAAGCGCGTCGGCATAGTTCAAAGCGCTGGGATAGTCCTCCATGTCGGTGCAGTTGAAGAAAGCCAGGCGGTTGAAGGCGGCGTCACGCGGCAACTTGGTCAGGCCGAACTTGGCTATCTCGAGGCTCTCGGAGTATTTCTGGCCGAAGTACAACGCCATGGCATACTCGGTGAGCTCTTTCTCTGTGAGCTTGTTTCTGTCGGCCTTGGCATAGCTCTCGGCAGCCTTGTCAAACTCGTTTGAGATGTAATATATGTGACCAATCATTCCATCAACTACCACATCGGGGCGCTGTGCGCGCAACTCCTCAAGACGGCCTACAGCCTCCGTAGGACTGATTTTGCGGTAAACGCTGGCATACTTGTAGTATCCTTCGGGATCCTTCGGGTCGAAATAAATGGCCTGGTTGTAATAACCGGCAGCAGCACCACCGTCGTTGTTGAGAGCGGCGATGTCTCCCTGGAGGATAAACGCAGGAGCATACTTCTTGTTTGCCTTAAGGGCGTACTCCACGTACTGTGTTGCGTTGACAGTATCCTTGATGTCGAGGAAAGCCCTACCCATGGCAACAAGAACGTCTTCATTCTTCTTGTTCTTCTTGTAAACGGCCTTTACCTGGTCTTCCAAGTCGGCAGGCTTGCTCTTGATTACTTTCGTTATTGCATCGATAGTGGCTTTGTTATCGTCTTGAGCCATTGCAGGCACTGAAAGCGCCAGCATAAAAGATCCAATTAATAAATACTTCAAACTCTTCATATTAACCTTAAATTGCTTAAATTCCTTTCGATAATTCTAGTCGATAATTCTAGTAGTCAAAGCCCAAGGATGCCCCGGGCTAATAGATTTCACATCATAACGCATGCCGTCACTCATCACTTACACTCACCTCCCTGACGGTCATGTTTCCCCTATATGGCAACAGACCTGCCTTGAAGAATATCCGCTGCCCACGACTGTCGGCAGACATGAAATTGGCAAAACCCCATGGCAGGCCATGACGGGGGTCGTTAAGCAAAGCGTAAATGGTGCGGACAAGCGGATAATTGCCATTCCACAAATAATACTGGTATGGCTTCCAGCTGCTCTCAACTGTCGCGGGGTGTATACGGCTCACACCCATCACACGTATGTTCCGCTTAAACGTCACATTGGTAGTATCGCGCTTGTCATTGAGCCAATTAGACCCTATAATCCCAATGGCATTTGGATGCTTCTCGACAAAGTCTATGACTTCGGCCGATTTGTCCACCGCATAGATGTTGGGGCTGTTTATTGGCTTGCCGCCAAGCAATGAATCAACACAATAATGCACTGTGCTCGATTGCTTATTGTCGAAGGCCACCTCAATGCTGTCTAACTTGGAGTTGGGATAAAGCGCCTTCCATTTCGCAACCTTTCCACTCAATATCTGCTTTATGTCATTGACAGAGATTATCGTGTCGGGGTTGGAATTGTTGACAATAAGAGCCAAGCCGTCAAAAGCCAACGGTATTGCTATCGGCTGGAAACGCCGGGCCTCAAGGTTGGCCACCTCCTTGTCTGTAAAATTGCGCGAGGTTATGGCAAGATACACCTGCTCCTTCATGAGCATGTTAACACCATCGAGCTCGTTGGTATATATAGGCACCAGCTTTGCCTTTGGATAAACAAACTCGAAAATCTCACGCTGTTCGTCAATAATAGGACTGAAACTCTCATCAGAGACAAACTTAATTGTCCCTGATGAGTAAGTGTCAGTTCTACCATTCTTAGGCTTGTCCTTGCAAGATGCGAACAAGCCTAAGATGAGAGTCAATCCAACAAAGGTGTTGAATACGTTAATCTTCATTATTTATTGCAGTCTGAATGTCACAGGTACAGTGTACTTAACACGTACAGCAGAACCATTCTGCTTACCGGGAATCCACTTAGGCATGCCTGCCACCACGCGGGATGCTTCCTTGTCAAGTGAGGGGTCAACAGACTTGAACACTTTGACGTCGGTGATAGAACCGTCACGCTCTACAACGAACGTCACGATTACGCGGCCTTGAACACCGTTCTCCTCGGCAATGGTAGGATACTTAATGTGTGTGGACAGGTATTCAAACAGTGCGGCATCGCCACCGGGGAACTGGGGCATCTGCTCTACAACGTCGAACACTTTCTCTTCAACAGGCTTCTCCTGTGCAATCACTTCCTTGGCCTTGAGCACCTCGCCGGCGGCCTCGTCGTTACCCTTAACGTCGAATGAACCGATGGCTACGGCTGTCTTGGCAAGGTCGTCCTGAGACTTCAACTCGTCTTCTGGCGCAACGTCCTCGTCCTTCTTGATGACAGGGGCAGTAAACTTAACAGAGCTCTTTACTTTCTCTACAACCTTCTGCTCCATCTCAATCTTGACGGGCTCCTTACGCTCAACCTTAGCTTCCTTCTTCTTGGCCAGCTGCGAAAGCTCCACATCTGTGGTAATGGCAACCTTCTTAGGCATTGCATTCTCAATGGCTATCTTTGCCCATACGGCAGCCATGATTACCACAATGGCAACAAGCACAATGATGATTGACGCCAAGTTGCGCTTTCCTGTGTTCTTACGCAGACGGTAGGCACCATAAGAATGATTCTTACCTTCAAAGACGAGATCGACCCAGCTATTGTCTATTAGATCTATTTTTGACATAGTTCTTCCTTTTTAATTATCTTCTGTCACCGATTCGATTACTTGATTCCTTTCAGAGAGAGAAGCTTCTCGTCATCAGGAGTTATCTTGTCAATGACGTACTTACCAATGCTGCATATCTGCATCTCGTCAAGAGCCTCAACCATATTATTATAGCTGGCAGTATCCAAAGGCTTTATAATAATGGTAAGAGTAGGTATCTTCTCACCGTTGATATTACCTTTGCGCAGTTCATCAAGCTCCTTGTTGTACTGCTCCTCAGTCATTGTCGACCCAGGGGCGGTCTTGCGGGCGTCAAGATCCTGCTTCGCTTTCATGATGCGGGCCACGGGGTTGATGCCTTCCTCGGTTGTGTGCTTGATGAGCACGCTACGGATTCCGTCCTTGCCCCATGTGGTCTCTTTCACGCATTCCGGATTGTCGTACTGCGGGATGCCGGCAACATAATATATCTTGTCATTAGAACCAAGATATATGGTGATGGTATGAGAAGCTTTCGTTACAGACTTTTCCTCGTCAGTCAGCTTCTGGTCGTTCGACGGCATGGTAAGCTGCATTGCCGAAGGCTTGCTAAGGGTCGTACAAAGCATGAAGAAGGTGATAAGAAGCATCATCATGTCCACCATCGGCGTGAAGTCCACGCGGGTGTTCATTTTCTTCTGCTTGCTTTCTTTTTTCTTTGCCATGGATTATTCCTCCCCTTGTTTAAGATTTGTGATAAGTCTGTAACGGTTCTCGTTCATGTCCTGAAGCTCAGACATCATGGTCTTCACAACCTTGTATGGTGTCTTTGCATCACACTTGATGGCTATCGTCATGTCCGGGTTGGCTTCACGCGCAGCCTTGACCCACTCCTGGAACTCGCTCATGCCACCGTCAATGCTGTCGGTGGGTATGCCGAGCGTCTTGATAGCTTCAGCCATCTGTTCTTTTTCAAGACTGAGGTAATCTCCCAAAGCGCTGATAGGGGCGCCAACCATCGACTCCTGGCTGAAGTTCTTGAGTTGGGCGCTGTTGAACGACAACCCGAACTTGTCTGCAATGGTTTGCAGCATGGCGTTCATGTTGTTCTTGTTCTCGGTGCCTATGAATATCTTTCCGTCGTTTCCGACCAAGATATTCAAGACATCGTTCTCAGGCACTTTGACCTCAGACACCGAGCTTGGCGTGTTGACCTGTATAGGCTCCGGCTGCAAGAATGTTGATGTCAACATAAAGAAGCACAGAAGCAGCGTCATCACGTCAGACATAGGCGTCATGTCTATCCAGATGTCTTTTTTCTGTATCTTTATTTTACCCATTAGTTTGAATTTAAAAGGTAAAACAATTAAATCTCGTCGGTGTGGTTAACGTCGTATGTTGCAGCTATTGTATAACCAACCTCGTCGAGTGCATATGTAAGCTTGTCAATCTTGTTTGTGTAGAAGTTATAAACAACCACAGCCACCCAAGATGTTGCGATACCAGAAGCCGTGTTCACAAGGGCCTCAGAAATACCGGCAGACAGAGCCATAGAGTCAGCGCCACCACCGCTTGACAGAGCCTGGAACGAACGGATCATACCCAACACAGTACCGAACAGAGCGGTAAGAGTACCGAGGGTAACGATTGTTGCAACGATAGGCAGGTTCATCTGCAGTGTAGGCATCTCAAGCTGAGTAGCCTCCTCGTGGGCCTGCTGTATCTTTGAAATCTTCTGGGCCTTCTTCATTGTGTTGTTGCTCTCAACATCCTTGTAAGCGTTGATAGAAGCAGAAACAACGTTAGCTACAGAACCGCGCATCTTGTCGCACAGTGCCTGAGCCTCGGTGAACTTGCCGGCCTTGATGAGCTCCTTAACCTGAACAGTGAACTTAGAGAGGTTCATCGTACCGAATGCAGACTTGAGGGCGAAATAGCGCTCAACGCCGAGGCAAACCACAGTGAGGAACAATGTGAAGATAAGACCTACAACAGGACCTCCTTTATACACAGTACCTGCAAGGTTAGCAGGGTGAGCAGACTTGTCTCCTCCGACGAAGTTGCTTGCATCACCGAGAACGAGGAAGTAGAAAGCATACGCTACAATGCAGCATATCACCATAATCCAGATAGCGTTCTTGATACCTCCAAACCCCTGTTTCTTGTTTTTAGCCGGGGCTACAGCTTTTGTTGATGTTGCCATAATTGATTGATGTTTTTGTTTATTAATAATATGAATTTTGTTTTTTAGTTGTTTTCTTAGCTTGCGCCTTACTGATGGTTAGAAAGTGGTTTTCGCTTCAGTGCAGCAAAGATAATAAATATTACAGATACTGCGTTCGACGCTTAACATCTTTTAATCAGCTTGTCGCAAAAATAGGCCGCATTATCAGTTTACGCAGTTTATTTCAGCTTTGCCAAGGCCTCTTTAATACGCTTCATGGCTTCAACGATGTTGTCCTCGCTGGTTGCGTAACTCATGCGGAAGCAGTCCGGGTCGCCGAAAGCATCGCCGCCGACAGTTGCCACATGTCCTTTCTCCAACAGGTAAAGAGCAAAGTCGGTGGAGCTTGATATCGTTGTCTCGCCGTCTGACTTGCCGAAGAAGCTGCTGCACTTGGGGAACACATAGAAGGCGCCTTCCGGCACATTCACCTCCAGCCCCGGTATTTCGCTTGTAAGCTTGACAATGAGGTCACGACGGCGATGGAAAGCCTGCCTCATTTCCTCCACACAAGCCTGGCTCGACGTATAGGCAGCTTCTGCAGCCTTCTGGCTTACGGAGCACGGGCCGCTTGTATACTGGCCTTGCAGCTTGTTGCACCCCTTCACTATCCACTCCGGGGCGGCAATGAAACCAATGCGCCAGCCCGTCATGGCGTAAGCCTTTGACACGCCGTTGACAACGATGGTGCGCTCTTTCATTCCGTCAAACTGCGCAATGCTCTCGTGACGGCCTGTATATATAATGTGCTCATAAATCTCGTCGGCAAGCACAAACATGTCTTCATGCTTCTTGATGACCTCTGCCAGCCCCTCAAGCTCATCCTTGGAATAAACGCTTCCGGTAGGGTTGCTCGGAGAGCACAGTATGAGCAGGCGAGTCTTCGGCGTTATGGCAGCCTCCAACTGCTCCGGTGTCATCTTGAAATTCTGCTCGAAGCCGGCGTTAACAATAACAGGCACGCCACCGGCAAGCTTCACCATCTGGGGATAAGAAACCCAGTAGGGGGCGGGTATTATGACCTCGTCACCGTCGTTGACCAAGGCCATCACCGTGTTGCATACGCTCTGCTTAGCTCCGTTTGACACGAGAATCTCGTTCATTCCGTACTCCAGGCCGTTCTCGTTTTTCAACTTGTCGACAATAGCCTTGCGCAAGTCGGGGTACCCAGGCACTGGCGAATACCTCGAATAGTTGTCATCAATGGCTTTCTTGGCTGCGGCCTTGATGTGGTCAGGAGTGTTGAAGTCGGGCTCACCTACGCTCAAGTTGATTACATCGATGCCCTGAGCTTTCATCTCTGAGCTTTTCTGCGACATCGCCAGCGTGGCTGACGGCGCAAGCCTTTGCAAACGATCGGATAATTGTGCCATACGAATTACTGTTGCTATTTATTTAACTGCAAAATTAGTTATTTTATTCTTCACGCGAAAAAAAATATATTGTTTTTTAATGTTTCGTCAATGAAATGTAACAAAACGGGGGCCTCAGAGGTGCAGAGTATGCCCCATTCTGTCTTTTTTTGTCTTCAGGTAGTTGTAGTCATATTCATTTGGGGCCACCTCGATGGGCACATTCTCCACTATCTCCAGCCCATACGCCTCGAGCCCCACCCTCTTTGTCGGGTTGTTTGTGAGCAGCCTCATCTTGTGCACCCCGAGATGCCTCAGCATCTGCGCGCCGCATCCGTAGTCGCGCTCGTCGGGCTTGAATCCCAGGTGCACGTTGGCATCGACGGTGTCGTAGCCTTCCTCTTGCAGCTTATATGCCTTGATCTTGTTCATCAGGCCGATGCCCCGGCCTTCCTGCTGCATGTATATCACCACGCCCTTGCCTTCTTTCTCAATCATCTCCATCGAACGGTGCAGCTGTTCTCCGCAATCGCATCGCTTGCTCCCCAGTATGTCTCCTGTGGCGCACGAAGAGTGAACCCTTACCAACACAGGTTCGTCGGCGGCCCAACTGCCCTTTATGAGCGCGATGTGCTCCAGTCCGCTGCTCTTCTGCCTGAAAGGTATCAGCCTGAAATGCCCGTATGCCGTTGGCATGTCAACCTCGGTGCCCACCTCTATCAGCGACTCCGTCCTGAGCCTGTAGGCAATGAGGTCTTTGATGGCGATTATCTTCAACCCGTACTGGCTGGCAAACTGCCTCAATTCGGGCAGCCTTGCCATAGTACCGTCGTCGTTCATTATCTCCATGAGCGCCCCAGCCGGATACAGCCCCGACAGTTTGCACAGGTCGATGGTGGCCTCGGTGTGGCCCGAACGCCTCAGCACGCCATGGTCTTGTGCGTATAGCGGGTTGATGTGCCCCGGCCGCCCGAATGTCTGCGGCGTCGACTCAGGGTCGGCCAGAGCCCTTATCGTAGCCGCGCGGTCGTGGGCCGAGACACCCGTCGTGCACCCATCGAGCTTGTCGATAGTCACGGTAAATGGCGTTCCCAGCACCGATGTGTTGTCTTCCACCTGCCTCGGCAGGTCAAGTTCCTCGCACCGGCTCATGGTTATAGGCGCGCACAGCACCCCCCTTGCATGCTTCAGCATGAAGTTGACGGCTTCAGGCGTAATCTTCTCGGCGGCAATTATCAAGTCGCCTTCGTTCTCGCGGTCTTCATCGTCGACCACAATCACGAACTTGCCCTCGCGGAAATCATCGAGAGCCGATTCTATTGTGTCCAGTCTGGTGTCTGTCATATCATTACAATTTTATGGTTATATACAAGTCAGTGACGGCCCGCGTTGCCGTTGTCCATTTCCGCTATACGTGCCACGAGGGCGTCGTTGGCAGCCCTCACCACCCTCAGGTCGCGCAGCAACCGCAACCTGAAGCGCAGCATGCGCAGGTAGAAGAACACGCCCAGGGGCAGCAGTATGCCCACGGTGGCGTTGAGCCATTTGTTGCGGAATGGCCTTGTGTGGGCATGGGTGGCCATTATGGGATATCGGTTGAGCTCGGTCAGTATCACCTTGTCCCTGGTGTTCGACAGGTCTTCTATCACCGCCTCCAGCTCGACGCTTATTTCCCGTATGCGCCTGTCGTCGCCTTCGCGGAAGAACACGCTAATCGGGTTGGGCGCATGCAGCAAGTTGTGGCATCTCGAATACTCCGTGATGTCGAGCGTTATCTTTTCGAGCATTGCGGCGTCGGCGGCGTAATCGGGGTCGTTGATTATCACCTCCTTGCGGTAAACGTGGCGCTTCTGCCTGATGCCTAGCAGCGAGCAGAATATGGAGCGGTAGATGTCGAAGTTGAACACCACGGAGTCGTTGTTGGCCTTGTATGTGAAGAACACGGCCAGCGGCGTGAGCACGGCAGTGGAAATCAGCTTGCCGAACCACACTGTCCACACCCCGTCGCGCGCCATCTTCATCCCCGAGTTTTCAAAAATGAAGTAGACGATGAACACGAGCACCGATATTATCACCGGCACTCCGAGCCCGCCCTTACGTATGATAGCCCCGAGCGGTGCCCCTATGAAAAAGAATATCACGCAAGACAGGGCGAGCGTCACCTTGCCGATGGCCTCAATCTGGTGAGTGCGCACGTTGCGGTTGAGCCCTTTCATGTAGTCGCCCTTCATGTCAAGCTCCGAGGCATACATCTGCACGCTGTTGAGGGCAGCCTTTACGGCCCGTTGCCTGTCCTCGGGGCTCAGCCTGAGATACACCGAATCTATGTTCATAGTGTCCGACCTGGCCTCGGCCACGGCCCGCAACGAGTCTGCACGCCCCACCTCAGGCATGCTGAATGCGGTGCGTTTGGCGTCGTTGTAGAACGAATGGCCCACACTGTCGTTGAAATGGCGTATGGAGTCGAGGTCGTGCATTATCTTGCCGATGCTCTTCGAGCGGGCGTCGGCCGATATTCCGGCCACGTCTGCCATGTTGAAGCCTCCGTCGAAGTCGAGCACAATCTGCTTTGTGCCAAAGGTCTCGCGCCTGTAAGGCACGCTGGCGCTACCGGCGATGTCTTGCGACTGCATGTTTTCAAACCACTCGCCGCTGTATAGCGTGAGCAGCAGGTGCTTCTTCTCGGCCGTCGACTGCAGCTTGCCCGAGTCGGCAAGTATTATGGCCGCATCCTCATAACTGCCGTTCATGCGGTATATCATCACCCCGTAGAGCATGCCCGTGCCCACCTCTTTCTTCTGCACATAAAGGTTGCATCCCGGTATTCCGTCGTAGAATATGCCTTCGGGTATCTCGAGTTCGGGGCTTTTTTGCTTCATAGAGAGAAGCAGCTGGCTGAACGACTTGTTGGCATCGGGGCCTATCACGTTCTGGAAGTAAAACGAGCAGCAGGCTATCATGCACACTATCACGATCAATGAGCGCATGGCTTGTATGAGCGATATGCCCGCAGCCTTGATGGCCGTGAGCTCCGAGCTCTCACCGAGATTGCCGAAGGTAATCAGCGACGAGAGCAGTATGGCCAGCGGGAATGCCTGCGGCATGAGCATGAGCCCCATGTACCAGAAGAACTGCGCCAGCACTTCGAGCGAAAGCCCCTTGCCAATCAGCTCGTCGACATAGCGCCACAGGAACTGCATCATCAGCACAAACTGGCAGATGAAGAACGTTCCGAGGAACAGCAGGCCGAACTGCTTGGCTATGAATATGTCTAACTTCTTTATGCGGAGCATTGTTTGTCTGACGACTATGGGGATAGTTATACCGACTTGCAAAGTTAGCATAAAAAAGTCAGAGTGGGAATGCTTTTGCCGTTTTTTTCAGTTTTTTACAGTCCGCTCACCCTGTGCAGCCTGTTCAGGCTTCCGCTCCACAAGCCCCGCAGGCTGTCTTCCTCGTCGGCATCGGCAAAGTCGGTGATGAGCAGGGCCAGGTTGCCGGTGAGCTCACTCTCCTCGAGCCTCATCTCCCAATACTCGCCTTCGCCGTGGTCGGCATCCCACTTGAGCCTTATGTGGCTGAACTTGCGGCGGTCGATCACGTGCGACACCCTCACGTCTTGGCCCGTCCAGAGCTCGCCCCAGGTGAATGTCATCGTTGCGCCGTCGTCGCTCACCCTGTCTGCCATCCACTTCTGCAGCCCTGCCGCGCTGCTTATCAGTCGCCAAACTATGGCCGGCGACTTGGCCGCCAGCGGATACTCGATGGTCACTTTCTTGCGTTCCATATATCAATACCACTTATATATAATATAATGTATGGCCTCACAGACCGATGCAAAAGTATCTTTTTTCGATTAAAGACTTAATAAAACCGTGATAAAATTTTGTGAATTAAAAAATTTGCATTACCTTTGCACCCGCAAACAAACGATGGCGGGATAGCTCAGCTGGTTAGAGCGTCGGATTCATAATCCGGAGGTCGTGGGTTCGGGTCCCACCCCCGCTACATCAAAGGCAAAGGACTTGCAACTTCTTGCAAGTCCTTTTTCTGTTTATGACACAGCAAACGGCACAGCCCTTGAACAGCCATTCATGCCGCAGCCCGGCGAAGCGCAACTCCCCGGAGGCTCCTTCCATTTACCGACACCACGTTTATGAAACACACAATAATGCCGGGCAACGCTACGAAACCTTAGGCCATAGAAACCCAACGGCATGCCTAATGCAACAAAACTGCCTGCCAGACAGCCACCACCCCTCATGCATAGCAAGCCGCAACGCACCGTGGCAGACCGGGCCGGCGGCTGCATGGCTGCCGAATGGCGCACACACTGATTGGCTCACCAGATAAATCGAGGAGGCTTATTAGGAGTTAAGCAGTTAAGGAGTGAAGGAGTTAAGACAATAGTATTTGACTGTCTTCCTGCAACACTTTACCAATGCTCCCGGAGATTCCATGTTTCCAAAACTATTGTCTGTACTCCTGTCTCCTGCCTCCCGCCTCCAAAATAAACCCAAATACTATTGTCTTAACTCCTTCACTTCCTAACTCCTTAACTCCTGAAAAGCCCCCCCTATGTTTATCGGCTGTTCCCACTGATTGCTGAAAAAGCACGAAGCTGACAGCGGGGAGGCCAGGAGCGGAACTACGACGCGGGCTGAATGCAATGACGCAAACGCCGGGCGCCCACGCACTTATCATGATGAAACAGAAACAAAAGCCTGTGGAACGGCAAGCAAACGCCCTTGCCCGACATTTTGCTATCTTTGCGGCGAGTAACAAAAACATCGAGCCTATGACGTGAAACAGAATTGCAGGCAACAAGACATGCCGGGCCCCGCAATGGCCGGGCATGAATGCCTTGACACCAAGACAACAAGGGCAACACCCCGGAAACGATGAACAAACAAGCCGGGGCGCACGAAAGCCGTTGCTACGGGTGTGGCAGCACAAAAGTCGGCAACGCGCCCAAACATCGGAAAAAACATGTTTAACTAAACAACAAAGCTTATGAAAACAAGATTTACCATTGCCCTGGCAGCTTTCCTGCTGACCATTGGCGCGGCAACGGCCTACGCCAGGAAACTTTACGCCACCTTCGGCACGCCGGCAAACAATGCGTCGTACGACGACGCCACAGAGACCTACTCATGGACTCTGGGCTACAGCAACCTGATGCCCGTGTTCACCTTTGCCAACGGCGAGCTGGCCAACTACAAGACGCTGTCATTCACCTTCTCCGACTATAAGGTCGAGAGCGGGAGCGGTGGCGTGCGCATAGGGGTATACCATACTACCGATGGCGGCGGCAGCACGTGGAAGCAGATGGGCGACAGTTTCTATGCCAACGGAACGAAGACCATCGACCTCGAAGCCTTCGCCAAAGAAAGCGGCGTCGACCTCGCCAAGGTCACCTCCATCTGCTTTGGTGGCAGCAACGGAGCCGGTTCGGTGACGCTCAAGCCGAGCGAGATGTACATCGCCATGGGCACTTCGGCCATTCACGACGCAGGCTCTGAAACCAAGGCAACAGCCGCAGGGGTTGCCTACGACCTTCATGGCAGGCTCACGAAGCCCAACGCCAAGGGCATGGTTATCGTCGGCGGAAAGAAACACTTCAACAAGTAGGCACCGAGCTTCGGCGCAAAATGGCGTTTGCCGCCGTGGCAACGATGCACCTCCCGCCTGCACCTCACAGCGAGGCTCGGGCGGGAGCGCCGCATCAGGCCAGCGGTCCCGCCCTGCCCCACGGGCCGGTGGCAACAAACAAAAAAGGATTCCCCGCGGGGAATCCTCACTATCTTGATTCAAAGCCTATCCGATTAGCCGAGGTGTATTGCCTCTGACGGACAAACGTCAGCGCAAGTGCCACACTCTGTGCAGGCGTCAGGATTGATTGAATACTTCTCGCCCTCGGAGATAGCTCCTGCGGGGCACTCATCGATACATGTACCGCATGCGATACAATCGTCACTAATTACGTAAGCCATAATTCTATCGTTTAAATATTAATACCTAAAAATTAGTATGCAAAAGTACTAATTTATTTGGAACGTACCAACTTTTGGAGGCTTATTTTCATTTATTTATACTTTTTCGAAATAAAGCTCCGGCAACGCCGCACGGCCCCAGCCGACTGCGGCCGCACGCCACAGCCCCATACCCACGGCCGGGGCCGCAAACCGCCCTACGCCACCCCACAGCAGCGCCCCCGGCCCACAGGCGACATGCACCGCAGCCGCAAAGCCATGTTGGGCGGCAGAAAATATAATAAGAGGCCAAAAATCGCGTTATTCTTTATATGGTAATAAGAAGCATCATCACACTCGCTATATCGCTGGCCGTGGCCTGCGGGGCTGCCGCACAGGAGAAGATTGCCCAAAACAAGCCCTACATCGACCTGCGGCCGCTGCACTTCGGCATACTGGTAGGCATGCACCTGCAAGACATTGAGTTTGAGAATGTGGGGCCGCAGACGGTAACCGCTGCCGACGGCACGCAGCAGGAGCAGCTCATATTGTGCGACGCCGACCGATGGAACCCCGGTTTCAGCGTTGGCGTGCTGGCCGACCTGCGCCTCAGCTCCCACTTTTCGGTGCGCTTCACCCCGACCATGCACTTCGGCGCCAAGCACCTGCGCTTCATCAACCTGAGCCAGACCGACGATAACGGACAGCCGCACCGCGAGTCGCAAGACATGAAAAACACATATATATCGCTGCCCGTCGACCTGAAGTTCAGCGCCCCGAGGTTCAACAACTACCGCCCCTACATCATGGCAGGCATCAACCCGATGATCAACCTTACAGGCGAAGACCAGGACTACGTGCGCCTGAAGCGATACGACACGTTTATTGAAGTGGGCATCGGATGCGACCTTTACCTGCGCTTCTTCAAGCTCATACCCGAACTGAAGTTCTGCTACAGCCTAACCGACGCGCTCGACAAAGACCACGCGCGCAACCTTCAGGACCCCACCATGCAGGCCTACGCCAACTCGGTCAGCGCGGGCCGCTCAAAGATGTTTGTGCTTACCTTTTACTTCGAATAGTCATCTCGACCTTTCCTACAAACACGCCGTGCTTGCCGTTCTGGTCTACGGGCACGCGGCGGCCGTCGGCGTCGCTCACATATTCAAGCCTTTCAAAGTATGAGTGCGAATGCCCACCGAGCACAAGGTCGATGTATTTAGACCCGGCTATCATGGCACTGTCGTCGACGTCGGCCGGCATCTGCGCCCATCCCAGATGCGACAGGCAAACTATCACGTCGCAGTGCTTCTGTCGCTTCAGCAACCTTGCCGTAGAGCGGGCAGCCTCGACAGGGTCGGTGTACCCCACCCCGCGGTAGTTGTCGGCGGCCACAAGGCCCTCAAGCCTGGGCGACACGCCGAACACCCCTATCTTGAGCCCGTTGCGGTGCAGTATGACGTAGGGCTTCACCAGCCCGGCCACGGGCGTGCCCGAGAAGTCGTAGTTGGCGCAAACCACCGGGAACTCGGCCTTGCGCAACAGCCGTGCCAGGTTGTCGAGCCCGAAGTCGAACTCATGGTTGCCTATGGTGGCCGCGTCGTAGCCCATGCGGTTCATCAGCTCCACCTCTACATCGCCCTTGAAGAGCGTGTAATATGGCGACCCCTGCGAGAAGTCGCCGCTGTCAAAGAGCAGCAGCCCGGGCTCGGCGGCCCGCTCGCGCCGCAACAGCTCCATGCGCCGCAGATATCCGCCCCGCCCTGCCAGCATGGTGTCGCCTAGGTTGCGGCTCAGCGGCATTATCGTACTGTGGGTGTCATTGGTGTGCAGCACCACGAGTTTCTGCTGCCCCCAGGCCGCCATGCAGGCCACGACGGCTACACATATTATATATAGTCTTGCTTTCATTTCCTGTTGCCTTTCATTCCACCTTTATCCTTCCTTCCACCCGTGCGCCAACGGCCTCGCCCCTGGCGGCCTTCTCCTTGAAGTAGGCTGATATTATGTAGCGGGTGTCGTTCTGCTTTGCCCGCGGCGAGTTGAATCCGCTTTTCTGCCTGAACGCCTCCATCTTGTCGTTGCCCTCGGCCAGATAGTCGATAGTGGCTATGCGGTATGACGCCGCCGGGTCGATGGGCTGCCCGTTGAGCCGTGCGCTCACGAGTTGTCCGCCTGGCGTTATCACCAGCTCAACACCGTGGCTTACGCCCTCGCCGCCCACCTTGGCCATCTGCCCGAACAGCTCCATCAGACTGCTGCCCTTGAGCGTAAGGAAGCAGATCTTGTTTTCAAACGGCGCCACCTCGAGCACGTCGCCGTAGGTCACGTCGCCCTTGGGCAGCGACGCCCTGATGCCCCCAATGTTGTACACTCCCATCACCGGGTGCTCGCCATAGTCGGCGGCGGCCCATACCAGAATGTCGGCCAGCAGGTTCGACAGCGGACTCTCGGGCCTGTATGCCGCGAGCTCCGAGTCGGTGCGCCCCACCACTGGGCCCATTATGCTGTCCACCACCCTGGTGTAAGGCGCCATCATCCCGGCCGTCGACGCGTCGACGGCACCGTCATACCTGCTGTCAACAAGCAGCCTGGTGCGCTCCACGCCCACCACGGCGCTGTTTCCTGAACAGGCCGCAAGCAGCGCCGCAACAGCGGCTGCAGCCATCATAGTCTTAACTTTTGCCATAAACACATTGATAATAAGCCATTGGCGCCCCGCATGCCGCGCCGGTGCATCGGCAATGGCGGCCCCGCAGGGCATAACTGCCACAAAATTAGCTAAAAACGGGCTAACACACAAAAAAAGAGGCGGCAAAATTGCCCGTTTCAACAAAATGTAGTAACTTTGCACCCGCTTTCCCGCGTAATCGCTGTCAGGAAGTAACGTGTTGCCTGTTATGTTGCGCCGGAACGATAAGAACAAATTTAATTATATAAAGAATGGATTTAATTAAAGTTGCTGAGGAAGCATTTGCAACCGGCAAGCAGCACCCGAAGTTCAAGGCGGGTGACACAATTACTGTCGCTTACAAAATTATCGAGGGAACGAAAGAGCGTATCCAGCTCTATCGTGGTGTAGTCATCAAGATTTGCGGCCATGGCGAGAAGAAGCGCTTCACGGTTCGCAAGATGTCTGGAACAGTGGGTGTAGAGCGCATTTTCCCGCTCGAGTCTCCCAACATCGACAGCATTGAAGTAAACAAGATAGGCAAGGTGCGCCGCGCCAAGCTTTACTACCTGCGCAAGCTCACTGGCAAGAAGGCCCGCATCAAGGAGAAGCGGACTGCCACGGCAAACGCTTAATGCGGCAACGCTATTCAACGCCGAGAGGCGGCTACGGGGCAACCCGCAGCCGCCTCTCGGCGTTTACGGACCTACAGACGGACGGGCCCGGCCGTTCCACGGCTCACCGGATAAATCCAGGAGGCTTTTCAGGAGTTAGGAAGTTAAGGAGTTATAGGGGAGGCAGAAGGAGTTATAAGGGAGGCAGAAGGAGTTACAAGGAGTTAGAGGACAATAGCATAGACTATCATCGCGCAGCCCTTTCTTAATTTTTAAGTAGGTGTTCAAAATTAATTGCCATCAAATTGTGCGCTATTTCGGAGATGCATGCCAAAGTCCGAAGAGAGAGCGTAGCGGGCTACGCGACCGATGAGACTTTGGCATGCGGCCCGAAAGAGCACACAAGATGGTGGCAAAGATATGGAGGACACCTGCGAGGTCTATTGTATTGGTTAATTTTGAACAGCTACTTAATTCTTTGCCCGGAGTACAGACAATAGTCATGGAAACATGGGAGCATGGGGAAAGTGTTGCAGGAAGAGATAGGCAATGCTATTGTCCTCTAACTCCTTGTAACTCCTTCTGCCTCCATCTAACTCCATTGTACACAAAAACTATTGCCTGTACTCCTGCACTCCTGTACTCCCTACCCCCCTATGTTTATCGGGTGTTCGGTTGCGCCGGTGGCAGAGCCCCGGCCGGCCTCACTTGAAGTTGGTGGCACCGTCGGCGTCGCCGTGCAGAGCGTCGCGCAACGACTTCCAGTCTTGGAAGCCGGCCAGCAGCGAAAGCCTGTCGAGCGTCTCGCGGCTCGGCTTCTCCTTGCCCCGCAGGCAGTCGGCCAGCCGCTTCAGGGCCAGTGCCTTCATCGGGCGCTTGATTACCTCTCTCTCTATGGCCTCGCAGAGCTTGGCCAATTCACGTTGCAAATTTTCCATAACATACTTACATTACAACTACCTGCCGAGACCGGCACCTATGGCCGCCATGGCGCCATGGCCACCGCCGCCACACGCGGGCGGCACGACCGAGGCTGCAGCAAGCGCGGCAGGCACGGCTCCGGCGATGCAAAGGTAATGCAAACGAACGAAAATAAAAACAAAAAAGCATTTATTTTTAGTTACATCCACCAAACAGACGACACAACACGACCCGAGGCACACACGGCCACGCTTGTAAAGATAAGCTACGGCCGGCGCCGGGCTGCGCAACGGACAGAACGGCAAGCAGTTGCAAAAGGGCCGCAACCGTAGTGCAAAACGGGCCGTACGGCCATGCAAAACGGCCCTTGCGGCACTGCCAAACGGCCCTTGCGGCCGGCTCTCAGGGCCTCGTGCCGCATGGCCCGGCGCACGTGTAAAGATATGCGACCACGCCCACTGCCGCAGCAGGCGCCCCGCGGCAGGCGGAGACACAGGCCATGCAGCTGCGGGCATAGAGGCAAATAAAGTTGCACAGTTCGCATAATTGTAGTATATTTGCAGCGCGAAACGAACATATAACGACATAAGCATGAAAGAATTAGCCTTAAAGTACGGATGCAATCCGAATCAGAAGCCCTCGCGGATATTCATGGAAGAGGGCGAACTTCCGATAGAGGTGCTCAACGGGCGCCCCGGCTACATCAACTTCTTAGATGCGTTCAACAGCTGGCAACTGGTGAAAGAGCTGAAAGCTGCCACCGGCATGGCCTCGGCGGCATCGTTCAAACACGTCTCGCCGGCAGGCGCGGCAGTGGGCCTGCCGCTTAGCGACACGCTCAAGAAGATATACTTCGTCGACGACATCGGCGAGGAGCTGTCGCCCATAGCCTGCGCCTACGCCAGGGCACGCGGCGCCGACCGCATGAGCTCTTACGGCGACTTCGTGGCGCTGAGCGACACGTGCGACAAGGCGACAGCCCTGCTCCTGAAGCGCGAGGTGAGCGACGGCGTGATTGCACCCGACTACACCCCCGAGGCTCTCGAGATACTGCGCGAAAAGCGCAAGGGCACTTACAACGTGATAAAGATTGACCCCGACTACACACCGGCGCCCGTAGAGCGCAAGCAGGTGTTCGGCATCACCTTCGAGCAGGGGCGCAACGAGGTTAGGCTCGACGACCCGAAGCTCTTCGAGAACGTGCCCACACGCAACAAGGAATTCACGCCCGAGGCCATGCGCGACCTCATCATATCGCTCATAACGCTCAAGTACACACAGAGCAACTCGGTGTGCTACGTGAAAGACGGGCAGGCCATAGGCATCGGAGCCGGGCAGCAGAGCCGCATACACTGCACCCGCCTGGCCGGCAACAAGGCAGACAACTGGTGGCTGCGAAATAGTGAAAAAGTGCGCACTTTGCCCTTCATCGACGGCATTCGCAAGTGCGAGGCAGACAACGCCATTGACCTGTATATCAGCCCGGAGAGCGATAAGCTGCTGGCAGACGGCGTATGGCAGCGGTACTTTACAGAGAAGCCGGCGCCCTTTACTGCGGAGGAAAAGGCAGCTTGGCACAAAGAACTCACCGGCGTGAGCCTGGGCTCTGACGCGTTCTTCCCCTTTGAGGATAACATTGAGCGTGCGGCAGAGAGCGGCGTGCAGTA
>OHMY01000158.1_pt1 | contig 68810 bp, 50 predicted proteins | sample 1569381 | NCBI WGS metagenome assembly OHMY01 (sample SAMEA3879528, study PRJEB24766) | human gut metagenome | biome: human-associated habitat; feature: feces | place: USA | collected 1985/1987
TAAAGGCGGATATTTCCAACAATATCAAAACCCGTGGAACTGCAGACAACAACAGTTGGACAGCAGGCGATGCTATTGGTGTGTACGTTACTTCTACAGGAAACACCACAGGAACAAATGTAAAGTATGAATACTCCGAAACTGGTGATTTCGTTTCGGCAAATCCTATTTATTTTAGAGATAGCGAGGAACAGACATTCAGTGCGTATTATCCATACATTGATGACCCCAATAATGACAAATTCGATGAGGATGGTTGGTTAATAAATGATTGGACTATTGATTACAGCAATCCAAGTAATACCTTATTAGCAAACGATTTTCTCTTTGCCTCGGGAGCAACAGCCAGCAAAGCATCGCCAATGGTTAATTTCACTGACTTGAATAATGTGGGTGAATCCTTGCCAGAGAAAGACCATCGCTTTAAGCACAAGATGAGTATGATAGCATTTACGGTCTTTGCAGGAGAAGGTGTCGAGAGCAGCAAGAGTGATCTTCAAAGTATAACATTGGACAAGATAAAGACACAGGGTAAGATAAATGTAAAAACAGGTGCGACAGAAGTCACAGGGACTTCTTCCCTAAAAACCTTACCAGTAACAGGTCTTTTGACCGATGCCAGGGTCTGCAAGTTCATACTCTTCCCGCAACAGTTCGAAAACAAAGAATTGACCATTAGTTGTAATGTGATGTATAACGAAAATACTATTAACAATTATACAACAAAGATATCCCTACCAAATGGATTCGAAGGTGGTAAAAAATATACTTATACTATCAGAGTTCATAATAATAGTATAGTAATAGGAAATGCAAACATAACGGGTTGGGGTATTGGCACAGACAATGAATCTCTCGATGCAGAAATAGAATAATAAGGTACTGAAAATAGGAAATACAGGGTTAGTGAGCTTGGCCGCTCACTAACTCACTAACAATAAAAAACTGAAGATTATGAAGACGATAAAACAAAGAATTTCCTATGTGGTAATGGGCCTTATGGCTATGGGCTTTACAGCATGTACGCAAAATGAAGATATGGCTCCAACGCTGAAAGGGCAGGAAATCAATGCCACTTTCTCTGTTGGAGGTATGCAGACTCGTGTCAATACATTGGGAGACGGTGAAAATTGGGAGGATAAAGATAAACTGAAAGTAAGTATATTTACGGATTCTGATCCTGGTAATGCGGCTTTTCTTTCTTTTAATGGCGAAACCTGGTCTCGTACAGGAAGTTTTCGTTGGTTAAATGGATACGAACAACATACTATTTTGGCTGTATATCCATCTGACACGGATTTTGGGAAAAATAATCTACAGTATGATTTACAAACAGACCAAAGCAGCGAAGATAAATTGAAAAACGCTGATCTCATAACTGGATATTGGTACGATGTTCCTCGGTACGATTTAAGAATTCCTATGCAGCATCGCATGTCGCTGGTTACAATTTTCTATGAAATTGGTGCATACGATCATCCTAATAAGGATATAAATAACCTACAGATTTGTTCGCCATGCAATGGGGCTAGCTTTAGCAGAAGATCAAACACTGATTGGATAATGGACACTTCTAATTATAAAGAGCCAACGTTGGTATATGCATGCCAGACAGGAGATGATGGAGAAAAGTCTTTCTCTGCAATCATTGTACCAGGCTCGTTAGACACAAGTGCTGATTTTTTGAAGTTTACTTTAGACGGGCAAGATTATACCGTCAAGTTAAAGCAAAAAACAGATTTTTTGGAAGGGCATCGTTACACCTATACTCTCAAAAAAATAGGAAGAGACAAAGTGGAACTCGCAGTCCGCAATCAAGGTGTTCTGCCTGGTTGGGAAAATGAAGAAGAACTATAACAAATAAAAGGAGAATATAATTATGCGTAAGATTATTCAATACATGATGATGGCATTGATTGCTGTTGTTTTGGCATCATGTGCTAATGATATAAGCGAAGAATCTACACCAACTGTTAAAAGTAATATACGTTTTGTTGTAGATGACTTTCCTATGTTTGAGAAACCTTCTACCCGAACTATCGGCGAAGAAGACAAGGGTAAGACAGCATGGGCTGTTGGAGACGAAATCTGTATAAAGTTAGAATCTAAAGAGTTAGGAATCCAGACTGCAACTTTAAAATACAATGGAGTAAAGTTTGAAATCCAAGATGGCAACTCATTGTGCTATCTTGAGGGGGAACCTGTGACGGCTTATGCTTACTATGCTCCAGGTCGTAAATATTTAAATGATGGTTATCTTGGGTATAAGGATGATGGAGAAGATGGAATAGCAGAGTTCATCGAAGCAACTTGTAATGTTCATTATGGAGATGATAATTATATAGACATATCGTTTGCCAATGTCACACGTAATTATTCACGCCTCCGCATTGCAACTATGCCAAATAAGCCAATAACAGTTAGCATCAGTGAATACACTCCTGCGGGCAGCAGCAATATGATATGGGATCAAAATTATGCCCTTACTTCTGATGAAAAGGGCAATGCCTATTTATATGGTACTTTTGATAGATATGCCGAAGTCACTGTGAAATATAGAGAAGCAACTTTGGCAACTCATACATTCTTGCAAGCAACAGAAAAAGCTAAGAGTTATGCTCTGGATGCTACTGTCATTTCGGCAAATAGTGCAGAAGAAATAAAGTCAGCTATCAAGCAAGAAGTAGCAGACGGCAAGACTGCTATAAGACTTAACCTCGCTTCTGATGCTGGCGATAATGAGTTTAAGGCTATCCGCGAAGCTTTTGAGAATGTGAAATCTGGCACTATAGATCTCACTCTAATAGGATGCAAGGAAATTCCTGCAGATGGTTTGAACAACCAATCAGGAGGACTAGAGGCATTAAAGTCTATTACTTTGCCTGATGTGACAAAAATTGGAATGAATGCCTTACTCTTCTGTGTGGATTTGGAAGAAATTTGTGCTCCGAATGTTTCTGCTATAGATGAAGGTGCATTTGCAGAATGTTACCATTTGAGAAAAGTAACTTTGGGAGAACTCACGAATGTAAAAGGTGACTATGAACACGGGGATGGTATTTTTGGCTTCGATTCTCATTCTATAGAAAATATAGATTTAGAGTTGTCTGAAAAACAGAGAATAATGACCAAGCAACTAATTGATGGTCGTTATTGTTGGACTCCAACTAAAGAACCCTATCAGATGAGTGAAGACCATACAAGCATATCTTTCCTTGGAATGACATTCAAGTCTATAACATGTGGGGTTAAATTTCAATAATAATACATATTGGTTATGTACACAACAATACAAAATATCCTTAAACTCCTAAGCTGGGCAGGAGTATAAGTTGCCCAGCAAACATATTCACCCGCACTTCACGGGAAACAATAAGGGTCTATATGCCACGATGATAGGTGGGCGTATAGACCCTTCATCGTGTCTTGATACCTGTTGGGTGGATGATATGGCAGTGTGGTGGTTTCGTGCTACCTGTTTTCATGGTTTGAAGTACCTTTGCGTCAATCGTGAGGTGCTCAAAACAAAATCGTTATGAAAACAGAAATGAAAGCATCAAACGAGTGTTTGTACCCTACCGATGTATTCTTGATTAGTTGTGGTATGGGATGCAAGCGAATCACCGTCACTGACATTGCCTATATTGAGGCAATGAAGGACAACTGTATTATCCACATGGTTGACGGCAAACGATACACTCAATCTTGTCCTATGGGTGACATTGAGCCAGAGTTGAACCCGAACATGTTCAAGCGCATTCACCGTTCTTTCATCGTCAACATTAGCTACATCGATATGTACTATTATGGGTATGTCGTTTTGGAGAATGGATTTGTAAACTACAAGAAGTCCTTTAATGCAAGAAAGATCACTAAGAAAGTCATAACGAAGCCAATTATAAAGAAGAACCAAAAGAACCACTGGGCATAGTGACCGAGATAGCAACCATCATATTCCTTGTAGCGTTCACGGACTTTCTTCCGTTCATCAGCAAACATGGAATTAACCTCACGGATATGCGTCTGCATCTGTGCGGTCATCCATTGGCGTTCTTTGGCAAACAGTTCTTGAATCTTCTGCCAGTCAGCATCATTGACATTTACAGACACCTTTAATTTTGTGGGAGCATTTTCCAAGACTTTGTCTATGTGCTGATTGATGGTATCAACCTTTTTGCTGATAGTAGTCACAGCACCACCTAATTTGGCTTCTGCACGCTGATACTGCTGAATGGCAGATTCCAGTTCAAGTGTGGCATTGATGAAGGTGTTGGTAGCCTTATCAATGTCCTCACTCAACTGCTTCAACTCAGGAACACGGCTTACAAGTCCATCCTCGGCTTGCTGTTCTTCCACCTCGTTTTCGACATCATTCATCATGTTGTCGAAGTCGGATCTTTCTTCTGTGTCTATGTTTATCTTGCTTTTTCTGATTGCCATATTGTCATTGATTTATCGGTGGAAACTTCTGTTGCGTGGTTTAGGCTTGCACATGGAATGAGCCATCTGTGCACAACGGTGGGCAAACCTCCAGTCATCTTCATCATCCTTCTTGCCCCAACCAGAAGAGGGAGCAGAACCGCCACCGCCACATGACTCAGACATGGAAGTGGCTGCATCAATGTACCCTGCAAACAACAGCATCGCTACATGAGCGACATTATCTGTTGTCGCTATATCATTATCCTCTGGAATCTGAACCTCATTAGTAAAGACATCTTTGACAGAGTTCGGAATCCACACCTTTTTAACTTCATCGCCAATGTTGATTGTGAATGCCGTTTGTGCAATTTGAGGTTGCGCCTTTGGTTGTGATGCTGTTTGAGTCTGAACGACATGACGAACTGGGCGAGGCGCAGGAGCAACGGATGGGGAAACATGCTTTGTCTTGACTTGTGTAGGTTGTGGGTGCAGTTTCTTCCAGGTGTCTTCAATCTTTGATGCCATAAACTTTCTGCCAATCTCAGAAGCCTTGAACACGGAAGCATTCTTGCCGACTGTGTAGCCGACAAGTTTCCGTTGTTTGTCGTAGCGTGGTTTAACCTCATAGCCTTTCATATGCAACAGATTGAAATATCTGTCAATGCTGAACTGCTGCATATCTTTGAGGATATGTTCGCAATCCTCCGCAAGTTCTCCTTTTCTCATATCTCGAATTGCCTGAGGCTGTTTCCACCCACGCCTCATATTGATAATCTCCGCAGCCTTCATTGCTCTCTCGTGAATATCATGGACATCATTCGTCTTGCCGTCAATATCCACACGGCAACAGTCAATGTGTAGGTGCAGCGTTCCTGACTTGGAGTCGGAATGCAGTCCACCCACATTCATGGAATTGCGGAAATTGGTCTTCACCTCGTTTGTGAAGCCTTTGGGTTTAAGACCTACAGAATCCAAAACTTCCAAGGCATCGTCTTGAAGGTTCGCCCAATCTTCCATAGTGAAGTTGGCTGATTCCTCCTTTGATGGGGAAAGTACAAAAGTGGTCATGAACCTTTCCAACTTTCTGCCCACCGTCCTTTCCGCCTGATGATACTGGCAATGATGCTTCATCATGTACCAGATGGCGGTAGGGTCAAGACCATCGGGCATATTGTTCACCTTGACCGTCTTTGCATTCTCCTTTTCCAATGCGTATCTTACGGAATTGCCTCCATACGATACGACCTTTGCGAGCATAATCATGTATCTTCCTTTGATTTGGTCTGTACGTTTGTTGCGATATTCTCTTCAATGCTATACCAATGTTGGATAAGTCCTGCAACGGCATCAATCCACCAACGCATGAACTTCTCATTCTTGAAGAACCGAGCCTTTTCCTCAGCCGTTTTCTTGGATAGCACATTGCTGATTTTTATCAAATCCGTCCTTGCGATGGCGAGAGAGTTGAGGGCATCCACCTCTTCCTTGGTGAGCCTCATGCGTGGACGATGCTTCAAGCCAGTCTCAACGACATAGCGGCTCAGACTTATTCCACACTCCTTGGCAAGCGCCTGGAGCTGCTTCAACTCTTCTTTCGTACATCGGTAGGTGTGGACTTCCGTAGGCGGTTTCCTTATGATATTCTTCTTTCTCATTTGTCCTTTCTCTGATTAAAATGGGATGATTACAAGCACCTTGCAAAGGTGGTCACGACTGCGAGCCTGCGAGTAGTCCGAGAAACTTTTAGGAATGCAGAAAGACGGACACGGCTTCTGTATTACAAAAGGATTTCTCGAAAAGTACCTATAAAATGACGGCACTTTTAACAGCCTCCGTCCCCAAGGCTGCTTAAACGTATAACAGTTGAGCGGTAGCCTATGGCGGTTAATCGTCCTTTGGGATGATTTTTATGTATAGTGGCTTATTAGCCTCTGTATGCCTATTGATTGCCGTTATGGTATTCGTTAGGCTTGTAGCCATTGGCATTAGAACCGTTAGACTGTTGTGTTTGTCCTCCAAACTGATGCTGTGGATATGTATTGTGCTCTCCCTCATTCTGTTTGGCATCTGCTTCTTGCAGGGAAGAAGGATTGCCAACAGACTGTCTGGAGTAGTTTTGCTGTGAAGAAATTCCACCAATAATAGCATTGGAAAGATTGCCATTAGTTCCGTTCTTACCCACGCTTCCATTATCATTAGATGAAGCCGAATTTAGGGAAGAAGAAATATCTGCCGTAGAAGAATTGCCCTTGTTGTCTGTATCGGATATTCCATTGGAAAAATGCCCATCTTCCTTGTCCGACTTTGTATCATCCTCCGTTGTCGTAACAAATACTCTTACTTGTGGAACTTCCGTATGGACGATTGCAGAGCCATCCGCATTGCGCTTCAATGAAAAGCCGTTCTTGACAAATCTTCCGTCCACATACCAACCAGAGAGTGAATGCAGGGTAATGATGCGGTTGTCTCCAACCTTTTGTGAAGAGGAAATGCCCACAGCCTCCATAGCTTGTAAAAGTTTGGGGACGGTCTTGCGGTCTTTATCCCAGAGTTTGGCAAGTTGGGTATTGTCAACCAGACATTGCCCACACAAGATTTCCACTTGTTGGGTTTTGCTGATAGAAACAAGTGTTGTTTCACGTTCAGCAAGAGAGGCAAGAGACATGAAGCATTCCATGCGGTCAATCTTGTACTTCTTGCAGCGAAGATACTCCATCTGTGCATCGGACAGCGTGAAGCAGTAATGTATCTTTTGTTTATCCATGTTCTGTGAATTTTGAATATTATAACCATAACTGGCAAGACTGTTTTTCTCAGTAAAGAGAAAATCATCTGTGCCATCCTCTCCTTGGGGAAATGTCCTCTGCGATAACATAGAGTTCGCCTTGCAACCTGTCATTAGAATGACTGCTTAATCGTGAAATGCATTCAATGCAAACAGACTGGGCAAGAAGTTTTCTTCTGCCGATAGTTGCTTCATCATTGATGCCCTTGTTGGCTCCGCATTGCTCGGCAAGTCCATTGAAAGCATCACGCATCCGAAAGTAGCCGTTGCTAGTATTTATGTAGCTCACGGCAAGGTCAGCGACATTTGCCAACTTGCTTCTGTATTCCTCATGGGAAATATCGTCCTTCATCATCGCCATGTCTATTTACAAAGTTCACTCATGTGCTTGGTCGCTGCAGCCTTGGTCTCAGCCTCGGACATACTGCGGTTCTGGCGCATCCAGTTCAAAAGCTCTGACTTTTCAAAGTATATAATCTTGCCGTTGGGACGGAAGAACGGAAGTTCATGCTTGTGTGTCATCTTGTAGAGACTGCTCTTTGATATACCCATGAATAAGGCTGCTTCCTCCAGTGTCAATACTTGCTTGGCATCACGGAGAAGGTTCTCCATTATCCCAATGCGGTGCTCATGTGACTCTACCTTCAAAAGAAGAGTCTCGGTGTCGATAGTTTTGTTCATTATCCTGTAATTTAATTGTTTGTAATTTGTTTTACTGCTTGTTTTGAAAGTGTAGTCCCCTAAGGCAGAGAGAAATCCCTGCCCGAAATATGGGGACTACAAAAGTGAAATTAACTGGTTGTTATCCTGAAAAGTTCTGTTTACTTGTTATCCTGTAAAAAAGTTATTCTGCGTGGATGGGTGTTAGTGGCTGCTGTCCGCTTTGTCCTCGGTATCTGCTTGTTCTCTTCACGCTGTTTGCGACCTCGAAAGGCTTTCTTCGTGTTGTCAACAGCCTTGACCTTTTCATTCGTCAGCACATCTGCATAGATGGTGGTGGATTTGAGCGACTTGTGTCCCATCAGCTTCTTGGTAGTCTCAATGTTGCCGGTAACCGCCTGCACCAAAATTCCGAATGTATGTCGGGAACAGTGAAAAGAGATATTCTTCTCAATGCCCACCTTTTTGGCTATCCTTTTAAGGGCAGCATCCACATTAGCCTTGGCAGGAAGGTGGAACACAAAATCATCATCACCTTTGGGTGGCATCCATGACAAGGCGGTATTGCCGATTGGTACGGCATTGAGAGCCTTTGTTTTCTTTTGGACGATTACAAGCGTGTTCGTTTCCTTGTTTCTCTTGATGTCGCTCCACCGCAGAGCCTTGATGTCGCTGATACGAAGTCCTGTCAGACAGGCAAAACCGAAAGCTCTTTGTGCTTCTGCAACTCCTGGACTTCTCTCATCTGAAGCCATGAACCTTTTCAGTTCATCGGGAGTGAGATACTGCTTATGTGATGTCTTTGGCTTGGGGAAGATGTCTGACTTCTCCAACTGGTAGAAAGGGTTAGCCTTTAACTTACCGAACTTGACAGCCTTGTTGAACACCGTCACTATGCGCTGTTGAACATTGTGAAGGGAGCCTTCACACAAAGGCTTGGCTTCAACTCGTACATACTTCTGTGGTACATAGTCGTTCTTCAACCAAAGGAAGAATGCCTTGAACCATTCCTTGTCGAACTTCCTCAGAGTGATGTGAGGTCTGCGCTTGTTGGCAAGGAACTCGCTCATTAGGTATTTCAGATACTTTGATTGGTCAACAATAGCCTTGGAGTAGTCTGTATTGTCGCTCATCCAGTCAATGTAAGTCTGGATCCAGTCCAAGACTTCGGGAGACTCGTCATTGGGGATTTCCTTCACAATCATCAAGTGACCTACCTCTGGGATGGTCTCTGGATGAAGAATACGCTCTGCCCTTATCTGGTGAGCACGTTGCAATGTTTCTTCATTCCTTGCTTTGGTCTCTGCATCAACCTCCGGCAACAAATAGAGGGAAAGAAATTCAAACTTGCGCTTGCCACCATCGTAGATGTCAAGATACAAGCTTATGTTGTCGTTGGCAAGTGCCTTTTGTCTGATAGTTATTGTCATGTCTCTATATATTTTCGTTGTCAATGATTTATGTGAACATACCGTCAATGAGGTTGATGGCTTCCTCCTTCTTCTTATCCACGATTTTAGCATAGATTTCCGTGGTCTGAATGTTGGAATGTCCCATCAGCTTGCTTGTGGTAAAAAGGTCTGCACCGAGCGTGAGCATCATCGTTCCGAACGTGTGCCGTGAGCAATGGAATGAGATATGCTTCTCAATGCCAGCCGCTTCCGCCCATTTGCGGAGAGCCCTGCCTATAACGGTCTGTGTGGTTGGTATATCAAAGAAAGGAATATCATTTCCTCTTGGCTTTGGCAACCACCGCTTAGCCTCTTCCGAGAGAGGTATTATAACTGGCTTCTCCGTCTTTTGCATTTCCATGTCTATGTATTCGCCCTTTCCGTCAGCAGTCTTGAAGATGTGCATCGGAGCAAGACGGTACATGTCGCTTAATCGCAATCCGGTAAAACAGGCGAAGATGAAAGCCTCCTTGACCTCTGGGCGGTAACTGTCCGTAGCCATGAGGGTGCGAAGTTCCTCAATGGTCAGATACTCTTTCTTGCCATCCTTGGGTTGGATGCGCTCACGTGCATCAAGTTCTTTCATAGGGTTGTTGCGGATAATGCCTTGTCGCACAGCGTTGTTGAGTGCAGTGGAGAACATTCCGAGGTATCGGCTTGCCGTATTCTCGCTGATAGGTCTTGGCTCGCCATACTTGATATGGGAGTTTGGGAAGTTACGCAAGAACTTCACATATCCACGGCATAACTCCGCATTGACCTCTTCAAGAGAAATGAAGCCTTTGTTTGTCTCGTCAAGATACTTCTCCACGGTGTGCAGCATTTCCACACGGCAATGGAGCGTTGACTTCTTGATGCCGACACCACCTTCACAATACTTCTTTATCCATGTGGTAAGAAGCATCGAGCCTTGTTTTACTGTCTCCCAGTCCTGTATGCCATGACCATGCAGGGCTTTGATGCGCTCTGCCTTAATGCGTTCTGCAACCGCCATAGTCTGCTTGTTCTGTTCCTTGCAGATAGGATTGATTTCGGGGACGAGGTAGAGTTTGAGGTATTCATACTTCCTCACTCCCTTATAGTAGATGTCAAGATAGATACTCTTGTTGCCATCTGCGAGCGACTTCAACCGAATTTTAATCGGTTCTTTCAGCTTTACTTGTTTCTTTGGTCTTGCCATGATGCATGAAGTGTTATTTTGTTTTTGTATTCTGCTACATTGGAGGGTCTTTCTCCCTCTTGTTGAAAGTTCATGTCAGATATGGTTTCCTATGCTGACATTTGCTTTTCTTTCTCTTCCCTTACTTCGGAAAACTGATGTAAAGATAAGAAAACAAACCGAGAAACGAGAAACAAAACGGAAACAAGAAACAGTCTTTTATGTCTTTTTAAGAGTGAGTTCCGCAAACATCGGAAAATTCAAATTATCGCTTAAAGCATTGATACTTAGTGCATTTGCTTTCATTTGCTTTCTTGTCTTTTCAAACGCATTTCGGAGGACTAAGATATTCTTGACATCCTGCTCCTCGTTGTTCATCGCGATATATACCGAGATCGCACCTACTACGGCTACCACACCGGCAATGGCGTAACAGAGTTTCACCACGATAGGGACATACTTGGCGATTTCCTCGCTCACTTGGGTCAGTGCCGCTGTTCCGGCCGAGTAGTCTCCTGCGGTAGTCTGTGCCATCAAAGCGGTCACACCGCACACCATCATCAGGCAGGTCATCTGCGTTTTCTTTGAAGTTGCGATTTTCTTTGCGAATCGTTTTACTTTTTCAAACATACTTGTCTTGTTTTAATTGAACTTTATTGATTGTTTTACACTCGTGATTTTCTAAATTCGATAACCGAAAAATGCCGGAAAGACTATTGTCGCACCGATGATGAAAAGGCAGGCTCCGACCAGCGTGAGTATATGCTTGGTGATTCCGTCCTCGCCCGTGTTCATCTTGATGTATATCTGGAATGCGGCTATGACCGCAAAACCTCCTGCAACCGCGTAAATGATGTACTGGACATAGAGCATCATCGTCACCACATAGTCGTGCATGGAAGCCAGCGCGTCCGCTCCCCACGAGTAGTTCACGCCGCCGCTTTTAGCGAAGACGGAACAAGGGAGCAGCGTACACAGTGCGCTTAGTATTCTTTTGCCATTGTGTCGGGTCATAGTTCATCAATTACGTTCTTGGTGGTTACACCTCCGTCCGGATGCAATTCTCCAATGCCGTTTTGAATCATCAGCTTGTACAGCTCCGCAGAGTTATAAGGATTGGAGAAGGTGACCTGTGTCTCTTCCATGTTAGCCTTGACCTTGTTGTTCAGAGCCTCGATGACATCCTGTTTCGGCTTTTCGTCTGTGGGATTTGTTTCCTCCGACACATTCTGTGTCTTGTCGATGTAGTGTGTCTCATACTCGTTATCTCCGATATTGAATCCCTTGTCGTTCTCCACCACGCTGACGCTTTCTTCCTCGTCAAAATCGCTCACGTCAAATTCTTCTTCTCCGGATTTTATCTTTTCCCCGTTTTTACCATAAAGGTCTCTTGCTATCATCACAGCGTAGTAGATGATGTATGCCACGGTCAGCGCAATGGCGAAGATGAAATATGCTTTCATATCTTATAGTCTGATTTTAGAATATGATTAAAATATGAACGCAAAGGAAATACAATAATTTCATACTACGAAATATCCTTGTGAAAAGCAGCTGAATATTAAACATTATTCCGAGAAAATCTAAAATCATACTCAATTATCATACTTTAAGCGCAATTTTGAACCGAAATACGAGCCGGATTAAGACGAGGATGAAAGATGAGCGCTTTGCTTGGCTTTATGTCTTTTTTGATTTCCATAAGAAGATAGGATGAAAGTCTCTTATTCATCAATGACTATTAAACCAATCACCCGTTTCTTTGCTCAACTCGTGCAAAATCATTAACTTTGCAACAGATTTTCAAGGTGTTTGTGGTAATAAAAGACAAAACGCAAAACTGCCATATATATTTTGAAAGACGAACAGAGGACAATTACCATTAAGCGGATAAATAATTATGGCACTTGCTATCAACATAGACGACCTGCTGAACAAACAGAGGATAGAGTCCAATCGGATTGAATTTAAGAAAGGTTGGAATCCGGTGAGCATATACCACAGCGTATGCGCTTTCGCAAATGATTTTGACGATTTAGGTGGCGGCTATATCGTGGTGGGCGTTGACACTGATGACAAAACCGGAGTTGCCATTCGGCCTGTTGAAGGAATACCCATTGAAGAGATTGATAACATCCTTCAGGATATGGTCGGCTATAATAACAAGATAGCCCCGTACTATATGCCTCGGACAAGCACGGAGGAAGTGGACGGTAAGACTGTACTCGTAATATGGTGCCCTGCCGGGATTAACCGTCCGTATTCTGTTCCGGAGAATGTAACGGCAAAGAACGGTTCCAAGGAATACTTCTATATCCGCAGTGGAACAAGCAGCATTATCGCCAAAGGTGAGGTGTTGGATGAACTTCGCGAACTTGCCAGTCGTGTGCCATTTGATGAAAGGGGCAACCCTGACATTCGTTTGGAAGACATATCCGCTTTGCTTTTGCGTGAATACCTGGTGAAAGTCGGAAGCAAACTGGCAAGCGAGATTAACGTCAGACCACTGCAAGAGATTCTGGAGCAGATGGACTTGTTTGTCGGCCCGAAGGAAAACCGTATGCTGAGAAACGTGGCAGCCATGATGTTCTGTGAGAATCCAAGCAAATTTTTCAAGCGGACACAGGTGGAGATTGTCTATTTCCCTGAAGGAAGGCTGAATAATCCGAGTAACCTTTACGAAGGAGCAGTCATCACAGGTTCTGTTCCGCAGATTATAGACCGCACCTTGGAATACTTGAAGCGTATGCTCGTGATGCAGAGTATCATCAAACCGGAGAATGACTATCGCAGCAGGAAATTCTATACTTATCCTTATCAGGCATTGGAAGAAAGTGTCACGAACTCGCTTTATCATCGTGACTATCGGGAATGGGAACCTGTCGTAATAACAGTAGAGCCGGATAGTATTACCATTCAAAATGTGGGTGGTCCGGATCGAAGTATATCTGCCGCTGACATTTCCCGTTGTGAGATTCTTGTTTCAAAACGTTATCGCAACCGTCGCTTGGGAGAATATCTTAAAGAACTGGATATGACCGAAGGGCGTTCTACAGGTATTCCGACCATACAAAATGTATTGGAGAATAACGGTTCTCCTCGTGCAACTGTTGTCACGGATGAAGACCGCACATTCTTCCGCATCACGATTCCTTGCCATGAAGCAGCCGGCAATATAATAGCCGACATAGCCAACAAAGATGCTTCCGTGAAGGCATCAAGGCGAGGTGCACTCAAAACTGCACTACAAACTGCACTACAAACTGCACTACAAACTGCACCAGAAACTGCACTACAAATTTTGGAACAAATACAAATCAATCCCAAAGTAACCATGACAGACCTTGCTAATCTGACAGGTTATTCAAGAAGGTGGGTCGCCCAAACAATGAAGCAGCTTCAGGAATTGAATGTTATTAAGAGGGTAGGTTCTACTAAGACCGGCTATTGGGAGATTATAGCCAAATAGATAGTAGGAAAAATCCATAACCAGGTTTACTTACACACATATCCACGAAAATCCCTCCTGTGCGGAGAGCCTTTCGTGGATACTATATTCCTATCAAAGGGAAGACAAAGACTAACGCCTTTTACCTCTCAGATAGTCATTGAGGTCTTTGTAGTTATAATAACATTCCGAATGGTCAGTTACCCGGTTGCCGCAAAGTCCGGCAATGGTTTCGACTGTTTTTCGCCCGGCAAGGTCATTATCCAGATAGCAATGGATGACGGTGTACCGTTCCAGTTCCACAAGACACTTTTTCAGATTACTGACTGAGTTCATCACAAGAAAATCGGTAGGACTGTCGATACAGACATGAAAGTCTCCTTTTCTATGAAGTTCTTGGTAAGACAAGAAGTCCATAAAGCCCTCGAACACGCAGACATGATTTTGGATTATATCCTTGTTATACCTGATGACGGATATGTCTTTCCCCTTTATACATCCCTTATAGTAAGGATTGCGCACCTCGTAACCGCCGGTCTTGTTTTCAAAGGCTATGGCGAAATAGTGTCTTTTGCGTAGCTCATAATGAATCTCCTTGCAATACAGCCTGCCGATATTCTCGCTGATATACCTGGAACGGAGGTAAGACAACAGGGCATAGTGGCTCAGTTCTCTTACTTCCACGTTTTCCATTTCTTCCTCGATAGGACAAGGACGGACACTCCGGCTTTGTAACTGTTGAAAAGGTACGCCAATAGCATTCTCGCTGATGCGGAGCAATATCATACTTACATTGCCAGTACGATAAAGGTGTTTTCCCAGTTCTATGATGTCACCTCCGGCAGAAAGCCCAAAGTCGTACCATTCGTTCAAATTATCGTTGACCTTGAACGAGGGGGTACGTTCCTCTCGCAATGGGGAAAGGTACCAATACTGGCAGCCGCGCGCATTGACCGGGGAATGTCCTATTATCCGCAGATATTCCACGAGTCGTATCTGTTTCGCTTCTTTTATATTCATTTTAGTATGGTTTACTTATATATACCCACAAACTAAACCATACTGCTTAGAGATGGAATGAACTATTATAGGAGTAGGTACGACCGTTTTTTGTAATGGCATGATTTTCCAACAGGAACTTACACAAGTTTACCAATGTGTTTCTTCCTCTTGAATACCCAATGTTCTCATATCCCTTTTTAAGAGCTTCAAGCAAAGATTGATAGCCATATTCCGCGCATTCTTCAAAGGCTACTTCCAAGGCGGTTCGGTGTTGCTGCTCGGTCATATCTATATAAGAAGCCAGTCTGTCCATTTTGTTCTTTTTGAATTGATGTTCTTTTACCAAGTGAGGGAGAGAGTCTTCTCCGATTTCAAATGCGAAAGGTGTAAATTCCCTGTCCCTTATGTGCATGGCTCTTACTTCGCTGATTTTTCCATTTTCATTGTTTTTTGATATTTGCAGGATAGTTTCAGCCTTATTGTTCAGTTCTGTTCCTATATGACCTCTGGTATTGTCATCGCCTTTGTTTAAATGTAAGACAGTGTGGATATGTAGCTCGTAATAGCTTGACCATCTCATCAGTTCATTGATTATGTCAAGAGATTCACTGGGACTATTTATGTCATGGATTAAATCACGGATGCCGTCAATGATTACGAGCCCGATGTTTTGCTCTTCGTGGAGTGCCCATCGTATAATATCTCTCCTTTGGTCGGGAGTGTATTCACGCAAAACCAAGAATTGGATGTTGTCATTTTCCTGGTCAGTAGGCAATCCTGCCAGTTTGAGGATTCGATGAAGCACTTTGTGGCAATGGCACTTGCTTTGTTCTGTGTCGATGTATAGAATTCGATTCTTGCAAGACGGCAGTTCTGCCTTATATTTTAGGACTTCCTTTCCGGAAAGAGCAGATGCGACAATGGCACTGACATTGAATGTCTTTTTGCTTTTGGGTTTGCCGGTGGAAGCACTGAAATTCCCAATTGTAGCAATGGTAACGCCGTCTATTTGTACGATTTCCTGTGGAAACTCATATTTTTCGGTAACACTCAGCCGTATATATTTCAATAAAGACTTATATTTGGCTTCGTCTATCCGATAATTGTTGGGTTGTATCATATCAGGTTGCATTATTTTTTCCCTCCTTTTGTTGGTTTGTTCTTACTTTTTTGTCCCAATGTGTAAGCGATGACATTGGCTTGCCTTTCTATTTCTGCATTGGAGAAACATGGGTTGCGCTTTATCCATCGGTTCAGGTCATCCCTGAGAATGAATATGTTTTTCCCATTCGGCTTATACACGGTAAGTTCTTTCTGCATGGTTAACTTATAGACATAGCCTTTGGACACTTGTAGATAGGCGGCTACCTCGTCTATATTTAGAAACTCTTTTGCGGCATAAGCTATCTTTTCTACATTTTCAAGATGGGATAGCAGTTCGGCCAAAGAACCGAATCGTTTCAGGTAATTTTCAACATTCAGAATTTCCTGCTGAAAATTTTCCAAGGAGTTGTTTTCGAGGAATGATTTCAATCCTTCGATACGGGAGAGTAGTAAGTCTATTTCTTTTCTATTCATAATTCTTCTTTTATTATAGCAGCAGGTTGCCCTATTGTTTGTACTTGATTTCTCATTGCCCATTTGCAAAGTTCCTTTCTGTTGAAATATACCAATTTGCCGTTTGGCTTGTAGTGTGGTATTTGCTTGAGAGAAGTGAGTTTGTAGATATAACTCTCGGACAAACCGAGATAAGCAGAAGCTTCAGCGGTAGTCAGCACTTCCTTGACTGCCCAAATACGCTCTTTCAACTGTGCAATGTAATTCTCGATGGTCTGGATTTTATCCACTTCGTTGATCTTTTGTTCTAACGATTGGAGCCGTTCAAAAGGTTTCTCCGTTGTCATCATCGAAATCATGTTCTCCATTTTGGAGAGCATCTTATTTTCATTTGTTGTTCTTCGATGTCTCATTGATTGATGCTGTTAAATTTGACAATGGGAGGTATGCCCTCCGTGAGTAATCGATTACGGAGGGCAAAGGTAGATGAGTATATTCGCTTGATTATGTTGAGATTATTGAGTATCAACATAATTCTCAATACAACTCTCAACAATTTGTTATTCCTTTGTTATACTTCTTTGTTTTTGATTAGAGTGATATACTTGTCTATGATTGCCAAAAACTGCTTATCTATGGCGTTGGGAGTGGTGTCTTTTATCCGATTGAGGGTTGATGACATATCGTGTTGGGTCAGTAATTTCTTCCCTGAAGAACTGATGACAAGATGTTTTTGGGCAATTACCGATTGCCAGTTATAGGTTATCACATCGTGTGAAGCCAGTTTATCCAACAATAAAACCAATTTGCTGTTGTTTCTTGAAGTCACAGTCTGCAATGTGTCTGCTGCATAACAAATGGCAACATTGTCTGCATCCAAAACTTCCTTAAACAAACAGACCTCATTGGCAAGTTGCACAATGAGGTCCAGAGTATATCTGTCAAGTAAAGGTTTGATGTTGGTATTCTGAATGGTCTGAATAGGATTCCCCGGACTGCTGTTGTCGGACTCGGTAGTGGATTCCGACAGGTCAATGGCGTAAAATTCGTTCAGAAGTTTTATGATCCCATTTTTGTCCAATAGGTCATGGTCGAAATGTTTGCGAATCAAAATTTCATGCTTTCTCAGAAGCTCTATTACCGTGTGGTAATTCTTTAGATGTTCATTTTTGCTCCAGGCATCAATCGCATCGTGAAACCGATGTGAATGGGTAAAGTCAAGCACGTATCGCCTGTAACTTTTTTGCCGTGTGGTGACTTCGTCTTTGTAAGACTTTTGGGCTTGCTCAACCAACCGGAATAGCCCTTCTTTACCGGTCTGCGCAGGAGTCCATTGGAAACCTCGCATCGCTCTTTTCAAAAAGAGAGAGGTGCAAAGATAATTTCTTTGACATAAAACATTATTTTAAGTATTGTTGTTTGCCACCTTTGCGTTGATGGCGTTTTTGTTTTGAGTGCTAAGATAGTTATCTGCAATGGTTTTTAGTTGAATATCGTATGTGTCCATCAATCCTTTTTTGACTATAAAACGAAAATTACTATCCATACTTTCTCTGTTAGGCACTTTATCATTTTGCAAGCGGAAGCAGTTTACGCACTTTACCCATACATCATAGGGATTGTGTTGCTTAAAGGCAAAATGTACAAAGTACATAAGTGAAGTCTGTGTTTTCATCCATACTATAGGATGTTCAAATACCGTTTCATCGAAAATACCTTTGAATGCGGCAAATGTGGTGTCGGAGGAGATATATCCACCGCCAAGTAGGGCGGAGAACATTAAATGTATCTCATCTTCGCTATTCGGACTGTAAAATACAACTTTGCTCGTATGAATGAGCCGTTCATCAGAAGTTTTTTCATTGAACGTATTTTCAATGTGGTTGAACTTATCACAGATAGTCTTTAATTTAACATCATACCTATCCAACCATCCGGTTCGCTTAATCCAACTGTAACCTGATACAAAACAAGCTTTGTGCGGAGTGTGTCCGTTTATGCTGAAACAACATTCTCCTTTTACCCACAAATCCTTCTTGTTGAATTTGTAAAATGCCTGATATACGAAAAAGGACAACTGCCGTTGCGTTTTAATCCATTCTACCGGCTTGCTGAATGTCTTTTCAATAAAAATTCCGACAAATGTTTTCAAGCCAGTGTCAGGTGCGATGTATCCGTATTTCACTAAATCTTGATACAGCACTGCTATATCTTCTTCACTTTGTGGTGTGTAGAATGTCTCTGTCTGATGCGTTGGCTCAAATTCAGTAAAGTCAACTTCCGGGTAGAGGGCTTTGGTCGTTTCGTAAAGTCCCGTATTGTGTCTCGGAACACGCCAAGTGCTGAATCGCTTTCCATTTTCCCTTTTCCATTGCTTTTCAAAAAGGATGTAGGTGCTGGGAAGTTTGCAGATGGTAGATACAGCATAGGCTATCACTTTCAGTTGCAGCGGCTTCGTTTGCGGCATCGGCTGATAGTGTTCATCCAAAAGACCTGTGCGTATGGCTCTTTGTAATAATGTAGCCACCTGTTCATTGGCTAAAGGCTCAATCAAATCTTTATATTCGCCTTTCACCTCTTCTTCTTGCCTTTCGCAAAGTGACAGCAACGCTTGCATATTGTTCGCATAACAGTCAATTACCTTGACGTATGCAGAATCAATTTCCAGCCTATGACTTTGTACATAGTTTACGACAGGAACGGTAAATTCGTTATTTGTTATAAGGTTTGCCAAAAGAGGAGAGGGGGCTTGTTCCATATATTGATAAATCTCATTCACCCATTTCCCGATATTCATCCACGAAGAGTCAAGTGCTTCAAATTCGATTTCATCATCCAAATCCAATTGGCTTTTCATTTCACCGACGATTCGGGTAATCTTCGTTATCTTTATAACGGTTTCTTGCCTTGTCATAAACACGGGATTTAATCTATGTCTGGAATCAATGATACGGCATTCTGCTTGTTTTTGTCAAGCACCTTTGCATAAATTTGTGTGGTCGCCAGTTCTTTATGCCCTAATAGTTTTGATACAGTGTAGATGTCCGCTCCCAAGTCAAGCATAAGCACAGCGAAGGTATGGCGACCGCAGTGGAAGGTCAGATTCTTATTGATATTGGCAGCCATACTCCAACGCTGTAATTCCAATGAAGTCCAAGCTCCGTATGTAAATCCTGTAAAGACGGGATCTTCCGGGTTGCCTCTTTCACCGAGGTATTTTTCAGCCTGTGAGGAAATGTCAAGATACTCTTGTCCACCAGTCTTCTTTTGTTTGAAGACGATTCTCGTGTAATCTCCAAATTTTTGAACCTCGCTCCATGTGAGTTTCTGAATATCGCTTTTACGAAGTCCGGTCAGGCATGAAAAGAGGAAAGCTCTTTTTAGAATAGGATAGCGGCAAGGAGTAGCAGCCAACTGTTTTACCTCTTCCAAGGTCAGATAGTCACGCTTTACTTCTGCGGCTTTGAATCCCTCGATTCCACGCAAAGGATTTACAGGTATGATTCTTTCATCGTAAGCCTGGTTGATACAGGCGCGGAGCTTGTTGAAATAAGAGACTTTTGAGTTTTGGGACAAGCCTTGAAACACATCCCTTTCCCTACGTGGACCGGTACGCTTATGAGTGTCTTTTTCCACATTATTCAAAAAATCCTTGAAGCCGTTTATAAACTCCGGAGTAATATCTTTGAATGTGGTTTTCTCATCACAATAGATTTCGAGATAACGCAAGCAGCTTCTCCAGTTACCCCAGTTTCCCTCAGATTCAGGATTCTTGTGTCTTTCTTCAACCATCTTCCGATAGTATTCCAAAAAGGGAGTATCTTCTTTGAATTGGCGAGTGAAAGAATACTCTCCGTTCTGCATTTCAATGAGGCGTTTAGATTTTATAGCCTGAGCGGTTGCCAATGTCTGTCTGTTCTGCTCACGCTCCAACGGAGTAGTGGCATCGATCAGGTAAAGTTTCAAATACTCTTTCTGACGTTTCCCATTTCTGTAGATGTCGAGATACAAGCTCACGTTACCGTTTGCCAACTTCTTTTCCCGTAATTTTACGGGTTCTTTCTGGATTGTTGTTTTCTTAGTCATAGCCTGTTCCTATTTTAATGAGAGATGTGATCCCTTGTCTTCGGGGGACAGATTTTTGTCCCTCGTGTCCCTTACGGGGGACAATCTGGGGACAAAATTACGAAAAAAATATGAAAACAGGCAGAAAGTATGGAGAAAAAGAGAAAATACAAATTCTCATAAAACCATTGATTTTTCGCACTTTACGGATTTATATTTTCTCTTTTTATGCTTTTCTTTTCTTTGTATCACTTGCCGATGCAAAACTTCCGAAAAATATTCCCCAAAACTTCATCCGTGCTTATCTCCCCGACGATCTCGCCGAGATGATACAGCGCCTCGCGGAGGTCCTGCGCGATCAGGTCCGGCGGAAGCGTCGCCACTTTCAGTCCGTCGCGGACACGGCCGAGAGCCGTCGCTGCACGGACCAGCGCCTCATAATGGCGGATATTCGTCACCAGGGTTTCGTCGGTGTCACCTGTGATGCGGCGGCCGATTTCTGCAAGGGCTTCGGTCAATTCCGGGAGGCCGGAACCCGTTTTGGCAGATATGGGAATCATCTTGGTGACGATGCCTTTCTCGCGCAAGGCGGCTTCAATTCTTGCCATTTTTCCGGCCTTGCCGGCACAACCAGCCTCGGAACCAGTCTCGACATAACCCGCCCCAGAACCAGTCCCAGCAAAACCAGTCCCGGCAAAACCAGCCCTAGAACCAACCCCGGCAAAACCAGCCGCCACAGACTCAATGCCGTCGACATCGCACTTGTTGACCAACAGCAGAAACTCACGCCCGGTCCCACAAGCATTAACCTTGCTCCAGATATACTCGGCGTCGGCCAGAACCGAATTCTCGCCACGCGACAAGTCGGTCATTCCCAATACGATAGACGCCTCGTCGAGCTTCTTGAATGTACGCTCGATACCAATTTTCTCCACCACCTCATCGGTTTCACGAATGCCGGCGGTATCAATGAATCGGAACATCACGCCGCCTAGATTGAGCGTCTCTTCGATCGTGTCGCGGGTCGTGCCGGCTATATCGGAAACGATTGCCCTTTCCTCGCCCAGAAGCGCATTCAGCAAGGTGCTCTTGCCGGTATTCGTCGCGCCTACAATCGCCACCGGAACGCCGTTCTTGATGGCGTTGCCGCGGCTGAAAGAATCCGTCAGGCGGACTATATGGGTCAATGTCTCTTCTACCAATGCCCCTAATTCTGAGCGACTTGCGAACTCCACATCCTCCTCGCTGAAATCCAGCTCAAGTTCCAGTAGGGAAGTCATTGTCAGAAGCTTTTCCCTGAGGGCTTTCAGCTCCGACGAAAAACCGCCTTTCAGCTGATTCATTGCGACATGATGGGCTGCGGCGCTTTGGGAGGCAATGACATCGGCGACAGCCTCGGCCTGGGCCAGATCCATCTTGCCGTTGACGAAAGCTCGGCGCGTGAACTCGCCAGGAGCGGCAATACGTGCGCCGGCATTGACAAGAAGCTCGAGAACCGCATTGACGATGAACCTGGAAGCGTGGCAGGAAATCTCCACGGAATTCTCGCCGGTATATGAGTGCGGCGCGCGGAACACGCTGACTATCACATTGTCCAGCACACTTCCGTCGTCTGCGAAAATCGTCCCGTAGCGGAGCCTGTAGCCTTCGGTCTCCGACAAGGATTCACCTTTTACGTCAATGACCTTGTCGGCGATTGCCAATGAATCTTCGCCGCTGACTCTGATTATGGAAATTGCGCCGGTGCCGGGAATCGTGGCAGGCGCACATATGGTGCCGTCCGTAAAAATACCAAGTTCACGCATGTCAAATCGCTTTTTTAACTTGCAAAGTTACATAAAAACTCCCAGTAATTTCTTATCTTTGCGACTTTTGGAACTGAGATATATGCAAAGAGACGCGATTGATTTCGGCTCGGACAACATTCCGAAGCTGTTCGGCAAGATGCTTATGCCTACACTTTTGGGCATGCTCTGCATCTCCTTGATGACGATAATTGACGGTGTTTTCATCGGACACGGCGTCGGAAGTGACGCATTGGCAGCCGTAAACATTTTCTCGCCGTTCTGGCTCCTTATGACCGCCATCGGACTGATGCTCGGCATCGGCTGCTCGGTCGTATCGTCCATACATCTGTCCCGGGACAACGAGAAGGCCGCCAGAATCAATATGACCCAGACCATCATATTCGGAACGGCATTGACATTGACCATAACCATTCTGGTACAATGCTATAGCACGCAGACCGCGTACCTGCTCGGTTCCTCAGACCGACTCCTTCCGCATGTGCTTGACTATCAGCGCTGGCTGTCATTGGCTTTCTGTGCAATGTTCATCCAGTCGGTTGGACTTCTTATCATCCGTCTTGACGGCTCGCCGCCCTACGCCATGTTCACATCCTCGATACCGGCGATTCTGAACATCGTCCTGGACTACATTTTCCTCTTCGTCCTCGACAAGGGGCTTGCAGGCGTTTCATTCGCTACATTCATAGCTCTGTGGTTCGGCGCCGGCATGGTCATTTTCTATATACTTTTCCTGTCCAGGTCAATGAAATTGTACCGGCTGAAGTGGTCGCTGAAAAGCCTCTGCCTCTTCGCCAGAAATATCGGCTACCAGTTCCGTCTCGGCTTTTCCGCATTTCTCGGAGAATGCAGCATATCGGTGCTGATGTTCGTCGGCAACTACGTGTTCATGAGGTACTTGGGCGAAGACGGCGTGGCGGCGTTTTCCATCGCCTGCTACATCATGCCATTCATTTTCATGACCGGCAATGCCATTTCGCAATCCGCGCAGCCGATAATCAGTTTCAACCACGGCGCAGGAAAGCGAGGCAGGGTAGTGGAAGCCCGTAAAGTCGCCTTGCTCACCGCCGCGGGGGCCGGAATCCTGCTGTCGTCCGCACTCGCATTCGGCGTGAAATACGTCGCGGCGCTGTTCCTCAGCACCGACACTGCCGGCTACCGGATCGCATCCGCCGGCATTCCGCTGATGGCCGCCGGATTCGTGTTTTATATTGTCAATGTTACCGTGATCGGATATTTCCAGAGCGTGGAACGTGTCTGGCCTGCAACTATTTACTCATTGGCCCGCGGTCTTGTCTTCCTCGTGCCGTCGTTCCTCATCATGCCCCATGTCGCCGGCACCCCGGGAATATGGCTCGCTCTCCCCGTATCAGAAGCATTGACCTTCATTTTGATCGCCGCTACCCGCATAATCAATCGCTCAACTTGCGAAAATTGAATTATTTGTTAATTTTGTCTCTTTAGCAAGACAATAACCGATGATTAATATAGCATTTGTCGATCTGGAAATTGACGGGAAAGGCAAAATTGTGGATGCCGGAGCCGTAATGGCCGGAAAAAAGCTCCATACATCGCGCATTGCGGAATTCGTGAAATTCATCAGCGATGCGGACTTCCTGTGCGGCCATAACATCATCGAACACGATTATCAATACCTGAACCCCTTTCTGGACAAGGATTTCAAGCTGATCGACACGCTATATCTGTCGCCGCTGCTGTTCCCGAGAAAGCCGTACCACAAACTGCTGAAGGACGACAAACTCCTCTCCGACGAGCTCAACAATCCTCTCAATGATGCCGTAAAAGCCAAGGAACTGTTTGAGGATGAGATCAATGCGTTCAAGAACATTGCCCGGCCGCTGCAACAAATATACTACGAACTCACGCGCGCCGACGCCCATTTCACCGGCTTCTTCGAAGCGCTCGGGTACGCGCCTGAACGGCGTCCGTTTTTCCTTCGGAAATCCGTTTCGGACAATGTGAAAGAGGCCCTGACCGGCCTGATTTGTGACAATGCGGATGTTTCCGGAGTGATTCGGGCCAATGCTGTCGCATCCGCTTATGCGGTCGCGCTGATTTCCACTGACGACAGAAATTCAATAACTGCTCCGTGGGTACTGAAGAATTATCCTGATACAGAGCGCATTACAAGACAGTTGCGGGAATGCAATTGCGGCAGATGTCATTATTGCGCAAGTAAAAGAAACCCTGAAAAAGCATTGAAACGCTGGTTCGGGTATGAACATTTCCGGAAATTCGGTGGCGAGCCCTTGCAAGAAAATGCCGTAAATGCTGCATTGGAAGGGCAATCCATTTTGGCAATCTTTCCCACGGGAGGCGGAAAATCATTGACATTCCAGATTCCTGCGCTGATGGCGGGGGAGTCGGTGCGCGGTCTGACGGTCGTCATTTCGCCGCTGCAGTCACTCATGAAAGACCAGGTGGAGAATCTGGAAAAGAAAGGCATTGCCGATGCCGTCTATATCAATGGCCTGCTGTCTCCGATAGAACGGAAAAATACGCTTGACAGAATAGTTTCAGGTGAAGCATCACTTTTGTATATAGCTCCTGAGTCATTGAGGTCCAAGACGATAGAGAAGGTCCTGCTGGGAAGGACTATTGTCCGCATAGTCATCGACGAAGCGCATTGTTTTTCAGCTTGGGGACAGGATTTCCGCATAGAATACATGCATATCGCTGATTTCATACGCCAGCTGCAGAAGAAAAAAGGACAGTCTTCGCCGATCCCGGTATCTTGCTTCACGGCTACTGCCAAGCCCAAGGTAGTCAGCGACATAACGGATTATTTCCGGGACAGGCTGAATCTGGAACTGAAACTTTATACGACGGACGCAGCCAGGACCAACCTCCATTATTCGGTGCTGTATCGCAGCAACAACGAAAAATATCCCACATTGCGAAGCCTTCTGTATGATAGCCGGGGCCCGGCAATCGTCTATGTCACAAGGACCAGGAAAGCGGAAGAAATCGCCAGGCGTCTGACGCAGGACGGTTTGGAGGCCAAGGCATTCCATGGTCAGATGGAGATTGAGGAGAAAGTCAAGGCGCAGGATGATTTCATGAACAACCGTGTGCGCATTATCGTCGCCACGTCTGCTTTCGGAATGGGCGTGGACAAGAGCGACGTCAGCCTCGTGGTCCACTATGAAATATCGGATTCCCTGGAAAACTATATACAGGAAGCAGGCAGGGCGGGACGAGATGTAAATTCCGATGCTGACTGCTACGTCCTTTACAATGACGATGACCTGAACCGCCACTTTACATTGCTCAACCAAACCAAGTTGACACTCAGTGAGATAAATCAGGTGTGGCGTGCAATAAAAAACCTGACGTCCAGGTACAGCACCATCAATATTTCCGCGCTTGAAATCGCCCGGAAAGCAGGTTGGGATGAAATCCGCGACGTCGAAACCAAGGTAAAAAGCGCGATAGCCGCCCTGGAAAATGCCGGGTTCATCCGCCGCGGGATGGACAGCCCGAGAATCTACGCTACCAGCATCGTACCGAGGACAATGGATGAAGCGGCCGGATTAATCGACGGCTGCAATGATTTTACGGAGGAGGACAAGGTCAATGCAAGACGCATCATCAAGTCATTGATATCGGAACGGAGCCGCTCGAAGGCCGGCACGGCTGAAGCCGAATCGCGTGTCGACTACCTCTCCGATATGCTAGGCATAGAAATCAGAAAGGTCATAAACGTTGTCGAGAAAATGCGGATGAGCGGCATTCTCGCGAAGGACAATGACATGTATGCGTATCTCCGGACAAGTCAGGTCAGGAAACTGGATTTTTACGGAAAACTGGAGAAATGCATCATTGGCGCCTTGTCTGACAATGAATATAAATTCAGTATCAAGGAGCTGAACGAGAAGGCATTGGCTGAAGGCATATCAAGTTCTACTGTAAAAGATATCCGCACGATATTGTATTTCTGGATTATCCGGAACTACATGGAAAAGACTTCTCTTTCAGAAGAATATATCGAAATCCGCATCAGGATGCCACATGAAAAGCTGGCTCTGAAAGCAGAGAGGAGACTGGATGTCACTCGATATATACTAGAAAAATTCAAATCCCAATGCCACGAAGACGGCAAGGACATCAGTGTGAATTTCTCATTGGCCGAACTTGTCGAGGGATATAATTCCAGCAACCTTTTCCAGACCGGACAGGCCGGCATTGAGGATATTGAAGAAGCCTTGCTGTTTCTGGCGAAGACCGGTATAGTAAGCATCGAAGGCGGATTCATGGTGCTGTACAACAAGATTGAACTTGAGCGCCTGAATTTCGACAGCAGAAGCCGCTATAAGAAAGAGGATTACAAGAATCTTGACGACTTCTACCGGCAGCGCATCCAGCAGATCCATATTGTCGGCAAATATGCGAATATGATGGTCGCCGACGAGAAAAAGGCGTTGGAATATGTCCACGACTATTTCACCATGGACTTCAAGGCGTTTATCAAACGCTATTTCGACAGCAAGGAAGCCGAGGAAATCAACCGCAACGTAAGCAAAAAGAAGTACGATGAGATTTTCGGCAGTCTGACCGGGGTGCAGAGCAGCATCATCAATGACAAGAATTCCCGTTTCATAGTCGTGCCGGCCGGTCCGGGAAGCGGAAAAACCTATGTTCTGGTCCGCAAATTGGCCTCCCTCATATTGATGGAAGACATAAAATCCGAGCAGTTGCTGATGCTGACTTTTTCACGCGCAGCCGCCACGGAATTCCACGCACGTCTCGCCCAGCTGATCGGCGGAGCTGCCAAATACGTGGAAATCAAGACGTTCCATTCATATTGCTTCGACCTGCTCGGAAAAATCGGCACTGTCGAGGATTCGGACCATGTAGTAAGTGATGCCGTAACCGCGATACGGGAAGGGAAGGTGGAACGCAGCCAGATCACCAAATCCATACTCGTCATCGATGAAGCGCAGGACATGAGCGTAGACGAGTTCGCCCTCGTGGAAATGCTTATAAACCAGAACGAAGACATGCGCGTAATCGCTGTAGGCGACGACGACCAGAACATCTACGAGTTCCGCGGTTCCGACTCCGGATACATGCGGAGGCTGATCTCGATGGGCGCGACCGTCTACAACATGACGGAAAATTTCCGCAGTTCCGACGAGGTCATAGCTGCCGCCAATGCGTTCGTGACCAGCATCCCGTACCGGCTGAAAGCCGTCCCGATAAAGGGCGTCCAGGACTCCCGCGGCAATGTCAATGTCAGTTTCCATCGAGCCTCCAATTACGAGCAAGCCATTGTCAATGAAATCGTTACAGATGATTACGACGGCCGCACCTGCGTATTGGCATTGACCAATGATGATGCACTGATCCTATCTGCATTGCTGAACCGTCATGGCCGCAAGACCCGTCTTATACAGTCGAAGGAAGGATTCAGCCTGACCGACCTGGCCGAACTGCATTTCTTCCTTTCCCTTGTGCGGAAGCCTGGATGCATCGACATTGACGAATCCGAATGGGAAAAAGCGAAAGCTGCGCTTCGAGAACAATATTCTGACAGTCAATATCTTGAGGTGGCATTGAATTGCATTGCCGGCTTCGAATCGGAAGGAAAGCATCTTTATTTGTCGGATTTCGAGTCTTATCTCCGCGAGTCGCAGCTGGAGACTTTCATTCCCGGCGGCGATTCGGAAATCATCGTTTCGACCATCCACAAGGCCAAAGGCCGTGAGTTTGACAATGTCTATGTCTCCCTCAAGGGACTTCGCGTGATTACCGACAAGGAGCGCCGTGCTGTCTATGTGGCCTTGACCCGGGCCAAGAAAAACCTCTCCGTTCATTACGACAATCCGGCATTGTTCGACCGCAATGTGCTGTCTGCCGTCAATTATGCAATGGACGAAACAGACTATGGCCAGCCGGCGGAAATCCTTATACAAATGGGGCATAAAGACGTGTTTCTCAATGCTTTCATGAACAAGCGCATTGATTTTGCCGCCATTCATTCAGGGTGCGTCCTCAATGTCGGCGACGACGGCCTTTACATGGGCTTCACGCGTGTCGTGAAATTCTCTGAGGCTTTCACCAAAAAACTCCTGGCCCTGGGCGCCAAAGGCTACATCCCGTCCTCCGCCAAAGTCCGCGTCCAGGTTTTCTGGCACCACGAAGACAAGGAGGTTACCCCGCCGAAATGGCATCATTACATGATACTTCTTCCGGATATATGGTTTACTATAAACTCTAATTGATTAAATTTGCACTTACGAAACGAAATACAAACCATATAAAAATGAAAACAAGATTATTGACATTTGCATTGATGATGTCTGCGGTCGGAACTTATGCGCAGACACCGGAGTACCTTCCAACGTGGCAGGAAGGCTATTTGGACATTCATACCATCGCTACCGGAAGGGGTGACGCGGCATTGATAGTGATGCCGGACGGTACGACCATGATGATAGATGCCGGAGACAATGCGAAAGCGAAAGATACCCAACATCCGGATGCGACCAAAATGCCGGGCGAGTGGCAGGCCATCTATATCAAGCATTTTCTGTCACAGTTGCCGGATAAGGAAAACCTTGACTATGCCATGGTTACGCATCTGCATAACGACCATATCGGAACTGCCAAGGACATGATTCCGGGGGAGCACGGTTTCGGTCTGTCCGGAATCACCCAGGTGGGAAGCCTGATACATTTCAATACTTTCGTGGACAGGGGCTATCCTGACTATGATTTTCCATCCAGAGGAAAAGTGCTTGGCGCCGACAAAGGCTTCATCGAGGAGTACATGAAATTCGTGAACTACTCGGCTGCCAACGGAACCGACGCCCAGAAATTCCAGGTCGGGAGCAACAGTCAGTTCACTATGGTCAATGACCCAAAAAAATACGCCAAGTCATTCGAAATCAGGAATCTCTGTGCCAACGGAGAGGTTTGGACCGGAAAAGGCATGAAGTCTGTGAAGATGTACAGCGGCGATCCGCTTCTGTTCGACGAGAACATGAATTCCTGCGCAATCCGTCTCCGCTACGGCAAGTTCTCCTATTACAACGGCGGTGACCTTTCAGGTGGCAATTGGCCTCTGTACAAATCCCAGGAACGTGATTTCGAGACCCCTGTGGCCAAAGTCTGCGGCAAGGTGACTGTCATGAAGGCGAATCACCACGGATATTTCGATACCTGCAATGCCTTTTTCATGCAGACATTGTCTCCGAAGGTCATTGTCATTGACGCGCGCAGCGAGAATCATCCTGTCGCTTCCACAATGACGAGAATCACGGATCCGCAGGTCTGGAGAGGCGACCGCGACTATTATATAACGGTGGACCAGTCAAGGGAGAAGCTCGGTGAAAAGCTATGGAGCAATTTCAAGCCGTGGGGACACATTGTCATTAGAGTCTATCCGGGCGGCAACAGCTACCAGATTTTCGTTCTCGATGCCGACACCACCGACTATCGTGTAAAATACAAATCAGAAATAGTTACACTCTAGTCACTCACATGCATTGTCAATACCGGGATGAACCTCGTGAGGCAATAGAACGCGGCGACGGCGGCGATTATACCGCCTACATAACCCACTGAAGCTACGCCGGCATTGGCGCAGACTGTTCCTCCGACGAGGGCTCCTGCACCGATGCCGACATTGTATATGCCTGAGTAGATGGACATTGCGATAGCTGTGCCGTGAGGCGCGATCTGGATGATTTCAGATTGGAACGCAAGATTGTAGCTGTTTATGGCGAGTCCCCAGAGAATGCAGACGATGATTATGCAAGCCGGATTGAACGCTGCAGGACGAAGCAGGAGCACGAATGTGCAGATGCCCAGCAGAGCGAACCTGATGAATGCCAGATTGTGCCTGTCATAATATCTGGAGAAGAACCAGCTTCCGATGATTCCCACGACGCCGAAAGCGGAAAGGACCATGGTAATCCAGCCGTCGGAAAGTCCTGCGATCTGGCCGAGGAAAGGTTCAATGTAGCTGTACGCGGTATAATGACCGGTTATGGCGACGATTGTCAGGACATAGATGCAGCGCAGCGCCGGCGACTTCAGAAGCGTAGGCAATGACTTGAAAGACACGTCATTGTCACTCGGCATTTTCGGAAGCGCGACAGCGAGGAACATGAAAATTATCGCGGAAACCGCTGCAATGAAGAGGAAAGTCGTGCGCCAGCCGACCATGAGGCCGATCGCACGTCCCAGCGGCAGACCGACGATCATCGCGACCGACGAGCCCGTAATAATAAGGCTCAATGCCAATGAACGTTTGCCTTCGGGTGCCACACGTACAGCCAGCGGAGTCACGATGGACCAGAATATGGCATGTGCGCACGCGACACCGACTCTAGACAGCATCAGCATGTAATAACCGGATGAAAGTCCCGAAATTATGTGACTGACAATGAATAACGCCACTACCGACAGCAGCAGTTTCTTGTTTTCCGTCTTCGAGAATGCCAGCATCAATGGCAGCGAGGCCAATGCCACTACCCAAGCGTAGACGGTAATCAGCAGTCCCGCCTTGGACTCGGTAATCGAAAAATCATTGGCAATATCGGTAAGCAGCCCTATCGGAATGAATTCCGAAGTGTTGAAGATAAATGTCGAAAATGTCAGGCTTATAACCGGAAGCCATTTTAAAAAGGTCCCTCTGACCTTGTCCTGTGCTTTCATAATTCTTCTAAAAAACGGCGCAAAAATAAGTTATTTGAATTTCAATGCAATGTGTTAATTCGTTTAAAATTCAATTTAAACGAAACAATGTCCGGTCACGTCTTTGTAATCGGGAAAAAAAGTCTTAAATTTGCACCCTGAAATATAGAAAACAGATTTCAGACAATGAAGAAAGGAACATTATTCACCATGTCGTGGCCTGGACACCTCCAGGATTGTTCCATTGTTATTTTTATTGACTGACAAATGATTGACCGTTCCCGAAAGGGATGGTCTTTTTTTTATATATTTGTATAAGGGGATTTTTGAAACTTGAATAATTGAAATACGAAATGGAAAAAAAACTTCGCGCAACACTCCGTCTGCAGAACGGGATGGAACTGGAAGGATGGTCATTCGGATATGACAAACCATGCAACGGAGAAGTGGTGTTCTCCACGGCAATGGTAGGCTATCCGGAAAGTTTGACTGACCCGTCCTATTCAGGTCAGATTCTCTGTGTCACATATCCTCTTATAGGAAACTACGGTGTTCCGGACGAGGGAGTTGACCAGTATGGCATTTCCAGGAACCTCGAATCAGAAAAGATCTGGGTCCGTGGCCTTGTCATATCTGAGTACTCATTGAAATACAGCCATTGGGATGCTGTAAAGAGCCTTGACGAGTGGATGAAAGAGCAGAAAATTCCGGGAATCTATGGCGTGGACACCAGAGAAATCACCAAGATGCTGAGGGACAACGGCTCCATGCTCGGACAGATTGTTCCTGAAGGCGAGTCTGCCGCTGCGGAGATTCCTGATCCGAACAAGGAGAACCAGATAGACATCGTAAGTTGCAAAGAGGTAATTCATTATGGTTCAGGCGACAAGAAAGTCGTATTGGTGGACTGCGGCGTGAAGCACAATATCCTCCGCTGCTTCGTGGACAGGGGAGTGGAACTTATCCGAGTGCCGTGGGACTATGATTTCCTGTCACTCGACTATGACGGACTTTTCATTTCCAACGGCCCGGGAAACCCTGAATTTTGCCAGAAGACAGTAGACAATCTGCGTATCGCAATGCAGCAGGACAAGCCGATTTTCGGTATCTGCATGGGAAACCAGCTGATGGCAAGGGCAGCAGGAGCTACGACATATAAGCTGAAATACGGTCACAGAAGCCATAACCAGCCTGTACGTATGATCGGCACGAACAGATGCTTCATCACATCGCAGAACCATGGGTATGCAGTTGACGACTCCGCACTCGGAAGCGATTGGGAGCCATGGTTCGTCAACATGAACGACGGCACCAATGAGGGCATCCGACACAAGTCCAAACCGTTCTGTTCCGTACAGTTCCATCCTGAAGCCTCAAGCGGTCCTACAGATACGGAATTCCTGTTCGACGAGTTCATCAGCAAAATCAAATAAATCCACTGAGAAACATGAAAAATCCTAATATAAGAAAAGTCCTCATCCTCGGTTCCGGTGCATTGAAAATCGGACAGGCAGGAGAATTCGATTATTCCGGTTCACAGGCGCTCAAGGCTTTGCGCGAAGAAGGCATTGAGACCGTCCTGATCAACCCTAACATTGCCACGGTCCAGACATCTGAAGGAGTCGCAGACAAGATCTACTTCCTTCCGGTAACGCCTTTCTTTGTGGAAAAAGTCATTGCCAAGGAACGTCCGCAGGGAATCCTGCTCTCTTTCGGCGGTCAGACGGCATTGAACTGCGGTGTGGAACTGTATGAAAATCACATACTTGAGAAATATGACGTTCAGGTTCTCGGTACTCCTGTCCAGGCTATCATGGACACGGAAGACAGGGAACTTTTCGTGAACAAACTTGATGAAATCAATGTCAAGACCATCAAGTCGCATCCGGCAGAAAACATGGAAGAGGCCCGCAAGGCCGCACATGAATTGGGCTACCCTCTTATCGTAAGAGCCGCTTATGCTCTCGGAGGACTCGGTTCAGGATTCTGCGACAATGACGAGCAGCTTGAGGAATTGTGTACCAAGGCATTCTCATTCTCGCCGCAGGTACTTGTCGAGAAATCTCTCAAGGGCTGGAAAGAGATTGAGTATGAGGTAGTCAGGGACAAATACGACAACTGTATAACGGTCTGCAACATGGAGAACTTCGACCCTCTCGGAATCCATACAGGAGAGAGTATCGTTGTAGCTCCTTCCCAGACACTTTCGAACAAAGACTATTACTTCCTGCGTGAACTCTCCATCAGGATCGTGCGCCACATCGGCATTGTCGGAGAGTGTAACGTGCAGTATGCATACGACCCTAATGCCATGGATTACAGGGTGATAGAGGTCAATGCACGTCTTTCCAGATCATCCGCATTGGCATCCAAGGCTACCGGTTATCCGCTGGCTTTCGTGGCTGCGAAACTCGGTCTCGGCTACGGTCTCTTCGACTTGAAGAACTCCGTTACCAAGACGACTCCTGCATTCTTCGAACCTGCGCTTGACTATATCGTCTGCAAAATCCCGCGTTGGGACCTTTCCAAATTCCACGGCGTGTCCAGGAAGATCGGTTCCAGCATGAAGAGTGTCGGCGAGGTCATGGCAATCGGACGTTCATTCGAAGAGGCAATCCAGAAGGGCCTCCGCATGATCGGCCAGGGAGCACACGGATTCGTGGGCAACAAGGAACTTCAGGTGGCCAATGTCGATGAAGCATTGAAAGAGCCTACCGACAGACGTATCTTCGTGATTTCCAAGGCAATGCGCGCCGGCTACACCGTCGACCAGATCCACGAGCTCACCAAGATTGACAAGTGGTTCCTCGAAAAACTCGAGAACATCGTCTCCACCTACAACGAGATGAATACCTACGACAATGTCGAGTCAATGCCTCTTGAACTCCTGCGCCAGGCGAAATGCCAAGGATTCTCTGACTTCCAGATCCAGAGGGCATTGTTCAAGGACAACGGCGATTTCCGCGCCAACCAGGACATTGTCCGTGCATGGAGAAAATCACATGGCATCGTGCCTGTAGTCAAGCAGATCGACACTCTCGCGGCAGAGTTCCCGGCAGCGACAAACTACCTGTACCTTACTTATAACGGCTCTTTCAATGACATCAAGTTCGAAAATGACGGCAAATCCGTAGTCGTCCTCGGTTCAGGTGCATACCGTATCGGAAGCTCGGTAGAATTCGACTGGTGCTCCGTGAACTGCATTGAAACAATCCGCAAGGAAGGCTACAGGGGAGTGCTTATCAATTATAACCCAGAGACCGTTTCCACGGACTATGACATGTGCGACAGGCTCTATTTCGATGAGCTTACCTTCGAACGTGTGATGGACATCATTGAACTGGAAACTCCTCATGGCGTCGTGGTTTCCGTGGGCGGACAGATTCCTAACAACCTGGCGCTCAGGCTCGACAAGAACGGCGTTCCTATCCTCGGAACCAAGGCGAAGGACATTGACAAGGCTGAGGACAGGAACAAGTTCTCCAGCATCGTGGATTCCCTCGGTGTGGACCAGCCTGAATGGAGCGAGCTTACGACAATGGATGACGTGGACAAGTTCATCGACAAGGTAGGCTTCCCTGTGCTCGTGCGTCCGTCTTATGTGCTTTCAGGCGCTGCCATGAACGTCTGCTATGATGAGGAGCAGCTCAGGCATTTCCTCTCTCTGGCATCCGACGTGTCTCAGGAGCATCCTGTAGTCATCAGCAAGTTCATGGACCGCTGCAAGGAAATCGAGTTCGACGCTGTTGCGGATGGCGGTGAAATACTCGCTTACGCAATTTCCGAGCATATCGAGTATGCCGGCGTGCACTCCGGTGATGCCACGATCCAGTTCCCTCCTCAGAAACTTTACGTGGAGACAGTCCGCAGAATCAAGAAGATTGCCCGCAAGATTGCAGGTGCGCTTCAGATTTCCGGTCCTTTCAATATCCAGTTCCTCGCCAAAGAGAACAAGATCAAGGTCATCGAGTGCAACCTGCGTGCATCACGAAGCTTCCCGTTCGTTTCCAAGGTGCTGAAAATCAATTTCATCGAGCTTGCTACCAAGGTAATGCTGGAGAAACATCCGGCTGCACCGCAGAAGAGTGCATTTGACCTGGATTACGTGGGTGTGAAGTCCTCGCAGTTCTCATTCGCACGTCTGGAGGAAGCAGACCCTATGCTTGGCGTGGACATGTCATCTACCGGCGAGGTGGGATGTATCGGTGACAACCTGGATGAGGCCCTTCTCAAGTCCATCCTATCTGTCGGCAATACGATTCCTGCGAAACGTATCTTGCTCTCTACCGGTGATGCCTTGCAGAAGGCGGATATGCTTACAGCATGCAAGATGCTTGCAGAGAAAGGTTATGAGCTTTATGCTACAGGCGGCACATACAAGTATTTCATCGAGAACAGCATACCTTGCCAGCGTGTACTTTGGCCGGCAGAAGCCAAGAATCCGGCAATGGCCAATCTGTTCCCGTCAGCACTCGACATGATCCGCAACAAGGAGGCTGACATGGTAATCAATATCCCTAAGAACTTCAGCGAAGAAGAGCTTTACAACGGTTACCAGATCAGGCGTAATTCCATCGACAGCAATATTCCGCTCTTTACCAATGCCCGTCTGGCGACAGCGTTCATCAGAGCGTTCTGTTCAATGTCAATGGATGACATCCAGATCAAGTCCTGGGACGAGTATTAGCAGATAAAACACAATAAAAAACCGCCGGTATTGCTATCGGCGGTTTTTTTTGTCATTCTGCGACTAATAGTCGTAGTTCTTGGCATCCATCGGAGAGACCTTGTTCATGTTGTCCAGAAGATCCTCATTGGTCTGATACTGGTCCATGAGCTGAATCATGAAATTCATGGCCTCTGTAGCATTCATCTCTGCAAGCAGTTTTCTGAGAATCCAGATGCGCTGAGCCTGGTCAGGCGAGTAGAGAAGGTCATCACGACGGGTACTTGAAAGAACCACATTGACAGCAGGGAAAATACGCCTGTTGGCAAGAGTCCTGTCCAGCTGAAGCTCCATGTTGCCGGTACCCTTGAACTCCTCGAAAATCACGTCATCCATCTTGGAACCGGTATCTGTCAATGCCGTGGCAAGGATTGTCAGTGAACCGCCGCCCTCGATGTTACGTGCCGCACCGAAGAATCTCTTAGGTTTCTGCAATGCATTGGCATCAACACCTCCGGTAAGAACTTTTCCGGATGCAGGCTGTACAGTATTGTAAGCACGTGCAAGACGTGTGATTGAATCCAAAAGAATTACCACATCATGACCGCATTCTACCAGGCGGCGAGCTTTCTCAAGTACCATGTTGGCCACCTTCACGTGTCTTTCTGCCGGCTCGTCAAATGTGGAAGCCACAACCTCGGCTTTTACACTGCGGCTCATGTCGGTAACCTCCTCAGGGCGCTCGTCGATCAGGAGCACGATTTCATATACCTCCGGATGATTGTCCGCAATGGCATTTGCTATTGACTTGAGCAATACGGTCTTACCGGTCTTCGGCTGTGCCACGATAAGTCCGCGCTGTCCCTTTCCGATAGGGGTGAACATATCCACGATACGGCATGAGAGATCATGCTCGTGGCCATGTCCGAGAAGATTGAATTTCTCATCAGGGAAAAGCGGAGTCAGGAAATCGAACGGAACCCTGTCACGGATGAATTCCGGAGTACGTCCGTTGATGAAATCAATCTTCACGAGAGGGAAGTACTTGTCACCTTCCTTCGGAGGACGGATTTCTCCTGTAACGGTGTCGCCGTTCTTCAGGGCGTTGTTCTTTATCTGGCTCTGGGACACGTAGATGTCATCAGGAGAGTTCAGATAGTTGTAATCAGAAGATCTGAGGAATCCATAACCGTCAGGCATGATTTCCAGAACACCCGTAGCCCTTACGGTTCCCTCGAACTCGATCTTCGGCTTCGGTGCCGGGCGCTGCTGCTCCTGATTTGCATTGTTCTGAGGCTTCGGCTGCGGGGTATTGGCATTGGCAATATTGCCGTTGTTGACGTTGAATTTCTTCTTTTTCGGAGGAAGAGGAGGAAGCACGATCTTATGCCTGTCAGCATATACGATTTCTTCCTTAGGCTGCTGTGCAGGCTGTGCCTTAGGAGCATTTTCCTCCGGCTTGACCTGTGGCTTGGCAGGAACGGCCTCAGGTTTTACCTCAGCGACAGGTTTGACCAGCTCCTGAGCGGCAGCTTTCTCCTGATCTTTCGGCTTTCTGCCACGTTTCTTCTGTGCAGGCTGCTCTGCAGGTGTCTCCTGAACCTTCTTTACTTCTTTGGCAGGCACTTCACCTGCTTGTTTCTGTGTCGTCGGCTTGGTTTCAGTTGTTTTTTTCGCCGGGCGTCCTTGCTTTGCTTTAGGTTTGGCCTCTACAGCAGGTTCCGCTGCAGGTTTTGGAGTCTCTGCCGGCTTCTTCGCTGTCTCCTCTTTACGAGGGCGGCCCCTTTTCTTCTTCTGGGACGGCTCCGGATCAGGAACTTTAGATGCAATTTTAGCTTCTTCATCCAGAATCGCATAGCCAAGTTCCATAAGGTCCATATCCTTAGCCTTCTTGATTTTAAGTTCGTTACCAAGGGCTCTGAGCTGCTCTTCAGTCATTGAACTCAACTCTATAAGAGTGTGTGGCATATAATAAAATGTATTTGAGTACTACTGTACAATGATAAAAATCTACTTTGATGAAATCGCCGTTTCCGGAATTGACTATCCGAATAACAGCCAAACAACAGATGGGAAACGTTTGAGTTTCCCTATTGATTTGACAAATATACGAAATAATATTTAAAAACCAAACACTATCTGTCCCAATAACTGGTGCTCTTCTTGAATTTAAGCAGGTCGGAGAGAGCCGCGGCATTGGCTGCAATCCTGAAGCTCCAGGACTGCCATGTACCCGTCGGCACCCATGAAACCTGAATGTTGAAGCAATGCAGGTCGTATGATGCGCTCAGCTGCGTAGTGGTCATCTTCATCGCCATGAGGTCGAATCCGGTAGTCGCGTTCAATGACAGTTTCGGTGTCAGTTTGACATTGCCGGAAACTCCCAGTGTCTGCGTATATCTGTTGTTCGTAATCAGCTGGCCATTAGTGTATTGGTACGACTTGCTGTAAGAGAACGAATAGTTGAAATTGACCGACCATGGAATGTTCGGATTCGTATAATACAACCAACCTCCAGGGATATATTCTCCGGTTATAGGATGATAGTATATTCTTCTGTAATAATCCGCGCTGTTCTGCTGTGCGCCGCCGTCGCCGCCTTCAGTCTTCGATCCGTCATTGCCGTTGATGGCGCCTTTTCCTGAAAGCGAGTAGGACAATGATGCACTGGCATTGGTCAGCCGCAGCGGCTTGTTCCAGCCCATCGTCTGGACATTGAACTTGTTGATCTTGCGTCCGCGCTCGTCGATTGCATAAGGGTCGAAGTTCACGTTTCCGCTGATGCCGACCTTCTCGAATACGGAAGTCGACATTGAAATTCCTATATTATTGAGTTTCAATGAATCCGCGAGAAAGTTATATCCTGTGCTGATGCTGAGCTGGTCGATAAGCTTTACTTTTTTCACGCCCGCGCCTGTCGTGTCGCGCAAGTCACGCACCTTGGCTTCAAGGTTGTTGCCGATGGAAAGGCTCATTGTCGCGGATTTGCCCTTTCCGGGAGGGGAGTAAAGCTGTCCGCTGTAGATATTATAGTCGTACGACTTCTCCACGCCGGCCTTGTCGGTATATACCAATGTCCTGTAACCGTTCGCGTATGTTCCTTTCTCAGGGCTGAACGAGAATGACATGGAAGGGGAGACCACATGCCTGATGGCCTGGATCTTATGCGCCTTTCCGAAATTGAACATACCATAAAGTCTTGTGCTCATGGACAGGCTTCCGGAGTAGTTCTGGCTTATGCCGAATGTGCTGAATTGTCCGGCATCATGCGATTCCACCCTGTCCGTCTCCGGATTGTATTCATAATCGGTCTTCCTGAAGAACCAGTTCTGGCCATAGCTCACACTAGGTGTGAAGTTCAGATACTTTGCAAGCGTAAAGTTCGGCAGACCTATCTGGAAGTTGTGAGTCATTCCGTTCTGGAACTTGTCCATGAATCCCTCCTTCATGAACTCCGACGCCTTGAAATTGATTCTGTTCTGCAAGGTCGTACTGTATCCGAGAGAGAATTTCTCATAGAACTTTTCCTTTCCCACGCGGTTCTTTTTCTTGAACGGGTAAAATCTCGTTACGGAGAAAGTCAGGTTAGGAAGGGTGAAGGAATACGAGCTGTCACGCGAGTTCTGGTTATGCAACGCATTGACTGACAGGTTGAACTTTCCGTTCCAGTTCTTCGAATAGGAAATGGATGAAGAAGCCTGGTTCTGCAAAGCATCCTGGACAGATGTAGAGTTGTACCTGCTGTTCGAAGGGCTGGAGAAATTCACCGAAGCACTGAACGTGGTTCCCGGATGCGCCTTGGAATCCTGTGAATGCGACCATTTGAGACCGAAGTTCCTGGTCTGGAAAAAGTCGGTACTTCCACGCTCGCCGGTCTGGTCATTCGAAATGTTCATGGCGAAGTTGCCGTTGCATTTGTAATTGACCTTGTATCTGGAGTTTACGTTCACTGCCCAAGAGCCCAAAGTATAAATGTCCCCTGTGATGGAGAGGTCCAGGTAGTTTCCGAAAACGAAGTACATTCCGAGATCCCTCAGATAGAATCCTCGCGAATTTTCCTCTCCGAAAGTAGGCATCAGCAGTCCGGTCGCCCTGCTGGGTCTCTTCGGAATGAATCCGAACGGAAGACCGATAGGCAGCGGCACGTCCTCGATTACCGGATATGCAGGGCCGAACACTGTCTTCTGGGAAGGCTTCGTGATGACCTTTGCCGCCGTCAGCGCCAGATAATAATGCGGGTGTTCGAGATCGCAGACGGAATATTGTCCTTTGGTTATATTGATGGACCTGTCCGGCAGCATCTTTATGTTCTTTCCATGCAGGAGTCCCTCTTCCTGCTGCGTTATCATGTTGGTAATACGGGCCTTACGGGTATTGAAGTTATACCGCAGCTCCTCCATGGTGTATGTGGAATTGCCTTCTTTCATGGCAGGCTGTCCCTTGACCTCACCTGTCAGCGTATCCAATGTTCCACGAGCATAGACGGTACCTGTATTCAGGTCATATTCCATATAATCCGCGCTCAGCTCCATATTGTCATACTTCACGGTAACGTCACCGTAGTAGTAGATCTTGCGCTGTCCGTCAGTAAATACTTCGATTACGGAGTCCTTCGCAGTAGAGAAAGCCGGACGGGACAATGAACTTTTCTGCTGCAATGCCGCCGAGTCTAACTTGAACAATGAATCCGCCCTGTGGATGGAGTCCAATACTGCACGGAGCGAATCCGTCATAGGAGGAACGCTGTCCTTGTTGTATGCGACTGCCTGGCTGAAGGTCTGCTTCGGTGTACGACGCTGTCTCCTGCCATCTTGGGATATGCCAGGAAAACAGACTGATATGAATATAATCAGGAGAATGGCAGCCAGCCAAACCTGATCAGGAAGATGCTTACGTTTATTGTCAGAACGTATCAATTGTCTGAATTTATAAGTTTTATCGCAAAATTTCTTATTTTTGCAGAATACAAATATAACGCCATTTTGAAATATACGCAAACTCATATCGCATTTACATTGATGGCGGCACTTGCCTGCCTGCTGTTTTTCCCTCATGACAGCTACTCTGCCAATGACGGAAAACTGGGACTTAAAACGGTCTGCATCGACGCAGGCCATGGCGGCAAGGACCCGGGCTGTGTAAGCAAAGATAAAAAAACTTACGAAAGCCGCGTCGCACTTGATGTCGCAAAACGTCTGTCAGAGAAGATAAAAGCGGCTTATCCGGACGTGAAAGTCGTGATGACGCGTACCACGGACACGTTCATCAGTCTCGGCGACAGGGCGGATAAAGCCAATAAGAACAATGCGGACCTGTTCATTTCAATACATGTGAACACGGTTTCTTCATCCTCTCCCAACGGATATTCCATCCATGTCCTGGGGCAGTCGTCCAAAAAGGACCGGGACTTGTTCGCTTATAACATGAATGTCTGCAAGCGTGAGAACTCGGTGATGATGCTTGAGGATGACTATTCCGCCAAATATCAGGGCTTTGACCCTTCCGACCCGGAATCGTTCATCTTTTTCAACCTCATGCAGAATGCCCATCTCGAACAAAGTCTGCTCTTCGCGGAAGACGTGGACAAGGCAATGTCTGCCGGACCGATGCGCAAAAGCCGTGGAATATGGCAGGATCCGTTTTTCGTCCTCTGGAAGACCGCAATGCCGTCCGTCCTGGTAGAAGTCGGTTTCATGTCCAATCCGACGGACCTGACCGTCCTCAAATCCGAAAACGGCCGCGAACAGATTGCGGAGGCACTTTTCAAGGCCTTCGGCGTATTCAAGAAGAGGTATGACGGCAGTGTCAATGCAGGTGCTGCGGAAAAAGCAGCGCCGAAAGCACCGGATGTTGCCAAACCTGCTGTTGAAACCAAAAAATCGGCGGCCGTATACGGCACGCAGGTGCTCGCTTCCGGAAAATTGATGAAGGACAATGACCCTTTTTTCAAGGGGTACACTCCGGTACGTGTCAAATCCGGCAATATAAATATATATAAATATATTATAGGTACGGCTTCTTCTGCCGACAAGGCCAGGGAGTATTATTCCAAAATCAAAAAGTCCTTCACTGGCTCATTTCTTGTGGCTGTGGAAGGCGATAATGTCAAACGAATAAATTAGGAAATCATGAGAATAAGCAGGGAAACCAAGATAGGCATATTCGTGGCATCAGTACTGATAGCTGCGTTCAGTGTCATCAATTATCTCCGCGGCGAGGATATATTCGGCAAGGAAATCAATATAGTATCTCATTATGCCAATGTTGAAGGACTCATGGCCTCCAATCCGGTATATGTGAACGGATATAAGACCGGCGCGGTCACGGAAGTCAAATACAACACCGAGACGGGAGTATTCGACGTGACGTGCTCTATCCTGAAGAAGATTCCGGTGCCTGTCGACACCAAAATGACGATTTACAGCGTGGACCTCATGGGCGGCAAGGGAATCAGGTTGGATCTGGGTTCGTCTGACGTAATGGTAAAGGACGGCGATGAATTGATGCCTTCTTACGCTCCGGATATGGTCAGTTCATTGACCAACCTCATCGGACCGCTCATTGTCAAGGCTTCATCAGCGCTGGATAGCCTGGCGGCTGCAAGTGCGGCTCTGGACAGAGTCTTGAGCGGGATTGACGAGAACAAAGTCCGTTCTGTCGTGAATCACATCGACAAGACATTGGCCAATGCCGAAAAACTTACCGGCTCGCTGGCTGAACATTCGGAGGACATTGATTCTCTCGTGATGAATCTGAAGAACGTGTCGATGAAGCTGGCCGTAATCAGCGGGAAGGCCGATTCGGCGATGACCGACATCAGCGGTGTCGCCGCCCGGCTGGACAAGGCGGACATCGAGGGACTGGTCAATTCTTTCCACACCTTGGTTTCCAGTCTCAATGATCCTGACGGAACCATCGGAAAACTTACGAAAGACGGCCGGGTTTATGAATCATTGGACAGTGTCTTGAAAGATATTGACAGCCTGGTGAAGAAAATTGAAGAAAATCCCAAGAAGTATATAAGGCTGAGACTCCTGTAGAAAATACGGGTGGATATCTGCATAGAAAACCCTCATTAATAGGCTGTTCCGGATAGTAAGGACAGCCTATTTCTAATTTGGAATTATTCTAAAGACAAATCGCGCCGCTGCGTGTCGTCAGTCCATGTGTGCAATTATAATAAATTGATATATAATAAGTTATAAAGAATCCGTTTGGCGTTTTCTTAAACGGATAAGTAAGTAAAATATATTTAATAAACAATAGCCATTCTATTTTTTTATAACTTTTTTTTCACCTACTTTTGCACAGCATCAGAAGAAAAGAATACCTCTTTTGTTCTGATGCTGTTTTGACCTTATATAGCTGACACGACAATATGGAACAGATCAATCATATAGAGACTTGGAACAAATGCTTGGCAATCATTGAGAATATCATAGGTTCTCAAATGTTTACTAGGTGGTTCAAGCCTTTGAAACCTGTTTCATTGATAGGGTCGACCATAAAGATCGAAGTCCCTTCGCACTTCTACATCAAATATCTCGAAGAGAGGTATCTTGACGTTCTCAAGAAGACATTGAAAAGAGTCATTGGTCCTGATGCGAAGCTGGAATATACGGTTACTCCTGTGAGAGTGCAGCCGCCTATGACATTTCCGGCGGCCAACGGCACTGCTCCTGTAAACAATCCCGTATCGGTAAACACATATCCTACCGGAGGCAATCCTGGACCTTTCGTGTTCCCGGGACTGAGGAAAATCCAGATCAATCCTAGATTGAATCCTGTATATTGCTTCAGCAACCTCGTGACGGGCGAGTGCAACAAGATGGGTATCACGGCAGGCGAGAGCATTTCTTCCGCTCCCGGCAATACCCCGTTCAACCCTCTGTTCCTGTTCGGCGCACCGGGACTCGGCAAGACCCACCTTTCGCAGGCCATCGGTATCGCCATCAAAGAGAAATATCCTGATCTGGTGGTTCTCTATGTTACCGGCAATGAGTTCAAGACCCAGTACATGGATGCCGTCAATGTGAAGAACAAGCTCACGGATTTCCTTGCATTCTACATGAAGATTGATGTGCTCATCGTGGATGATATCCAGGATTTGATGGGACAGGGTTCACAGAACGCGTTTTTCAATGTGTTCAACCACCTTCATGAGAATGGCAAGCAGCTGATTTTCACTTCGGACCGTGCACCGGCTGATCTTCAGAATTTCGAAGAGCGCCTGCTGTCCCGTCTGAAATGGGGCCTGTCTGTGGAGCTTCAGCGTCCTTCTTACGCCACAAGACTTGAAATGCTGAAAGCAAGAAGTTTCAGGGAAGGTGTGACCGTAAGCGAAGATGTTCTTGTTTACCTGGCTACAAGGATCAAGTCGAATTTCCGCGAGCTGGAAGGTGCATTGATTTCTCTTATCGCGCATGCGACATTGGTGCACAAGGAAATGACCGTGGAGCTTGCCGAAATGATTACCGGCAAGATTATCGGTGAAGACAAGAGCGAAATATCTATCGGAAAGGTGCAGAAGACCGTGTGTGAGTATTTCAACATCACCAAGGAGACCCTGCTTTCCAAATCCAGAAAAAGACAGATTGTTCAGGCTCGCCAGATTGCAATGTTCATGAGCAGAAGCCTTGTCGGATGCTCATTGTCCACGATTGGCGCGGAACTTGGAGGAAAAGACCACGCGACAGTGCTGCATGCATGTAATACGGTGTCAGACCTTATGACGACTGACAAGTTGTTCAAACAGTACGTGACTGATATCGAAAAAATGCTTGTGCCTGCGAGATAATATTAAACAGGTAATACAATGGATTCCAATTCAGTTCTTGAAATTTTCCGTGAAATCACCAAGATTCCACGGGAATCCGGTCATGAAGAGAAGATGACCGAGTATCTTCAGCAGTTTGCGGCCAAGCATAATCTTGCTTGCAGAACCGACAAAACCGGTAATGTGGTAATCACCCGCGAAGCATCAGAAGGCAAGGAAAATGTTCCTGCAATCGCATTGCAGAGCCACCAGGACATGGTCTGCGAGAAAATTGCCGGAAGCAAGCATGATTTCGCGAAAGATCCGATCAACTATGTAATTGAGGACGGATGGATGATTGCGAAGGAAACGACTCTCGGTGCAGACGACGGAATCGGCATTGCTGCAACATTGGCATTGCTTGTAAGCGATCTTCCGATGGGCAAGATTGAGGGGCTTTTCACTATTTCGGAGGAGACCGGAATGAACGGTGCGAATGACATCGAGGCCGGTTTCATCGAGTCCAAGACATTGATCAACCTCGATTCTGAGGACGAAGGACAGATTTTCGTAGGTTGCGCCGGCGGAATTGACACTACCGCGGTTTTCAATTATGCTACCGAACCGGTAAAACCTGGCTATAAGGCTGTAAGTCTCAAGGTTTCCAATGCACTCGGCGGACACAGCGGTGACGACATCAATAAAGAAAGGGCTAATGCCGTACAGATAATCGCACGTTTCCTCTATACGGAACTAGGTAATTATCAGCTTCTTAAACTTGTAGGCGGCAGCAAGAGAAATGCTATCGCGAGAGATGCTGAAGCAGTCGTTTACGTAAAGGAAAGCGAAGTGGACGCTCTTATGGGCAGATTCGAAAAGTTCGGCGCTGCTGTCAAGAACGAGTTCCACAATACAGATCCGGATGTACGTTTCGAAGCGTCAAGAGAGGCTTGTACCGACAATGCTGTCGAAAGTGAGATTGCCAAGCGCTTGATTTTGTCCCTTGTAGCTGTAAATCACGGAGTTCTCGCAATGAGCCAGGACATCAAAGGGCTTGTGGAGACATCTACCAATCTCGCGGCAGTGAAGATGGACAAACCTGGTGAAATCATGGTTTTGACAAGCCAGAGGAGCTCTACCGAGTCACAGAAGGAATTCATGGAGGACAAAGTGGAGGCTGCTTTCCTGCTTGCAGGTGCAGAAGTCACTCATTCAGACCCATATCCGGGCTGGGCTCCGAACATGAAATCACCTATCTTGAAAGAAACCGTGGAGTCATACGTGAAACTGTTCGGAACGGAACCTGAGGTGAAGGCAATCCATGCCGGACTGGAATGCGGACTCTTCCTTGAGAAATTCCCACATTTGGACATGGTATCTTTCGGACCTACATTGAGGGGAGTACACGCTCCTGGTGAAAAACTGGATCTCGAATCTAACGAGAAATTCGTCAAGTTGCTGGTTGACATCGTAACTAATTTCAAATGATACAGATAGCACCTTCAATGCTTTCAGCTGACTTTCTGCATCTGGAAAAAGATGTGGAGATGGTGAACGGATGTGCGGATGTTTTCCATCTGGATATCATGGACGGCGTGCTTGTGCCGAACATTTCTTATGGCTTTCCTGTTATAGAAGCGATTGCCAAGAAGGCCGTCAAGCCTATGGACGCCCATCTGATGATAGTCCACCCGGAAAAATATTTTGAGCGCTTTGCCAAAACTGGTGTCCAAATGATGAGTTTCCATCTGGAAGCGGCTGACCGTGACGGCAATGATCCTGCAGAAATGCTGGACATGATAAAATCGTACGGTATCAAGGCTGGATTGGCAATCAATCCGGATATAGCTCCCGAGCGTGTCTTTCCGTACCTGGAAAAGGCTGACTACATACTTGTCATGTCTGTTTTTGCCGGTTTCGGCGGTCAGAAATTCATTGAGACGACATACGACAGGATCCGTGCGATAAAGAGCGAGATTTCCCGCACCGGAAGCAGTTGTCAGATTGAAGTCGACGGGGGAGTGTCTCCTTCCAATGCATCTGCACTTGCAGCCGCAGGCGCGGAAATTCTCGTAGCCGGTAGCGCAGTATTCAAAGCTGAAGACCCGGCATCAACAGTCGATGCAATGCGCGCCGTCAAATGACATAATTGAGATCTTTGAAGGCGAAAGTTCTGAGAGAATTGTCGGGCATTTCCATAAGGAGCAATCCTTCATCGGAAATGCCTTTTATTTTGCCCGAAAAGTATGTTCCGGATATGCTGTCGCAGTATTTTTCGGTGCTTCCCAGCCTGAACAGACGCGAAACATAATTGTTTCGTAAATTTTCAATGCCTTCATTTTCAGCTAATTGCGCGAGAAGCGCATGGAAAATTTCCATAAACTCTACAAGCACGTCTTCCGGCTGATGCTTTTCTCCGGAGGCCAGAAATACTGACGTAGGATTGACCAATTCCGGAGGAAAATCCGTCTGGTTAAGATTGATTCCGATGCCGATTATGGATGTCCCCACCAAGTCTCTGTCCAGAATATTCTCTATCAGCATTCCGCAGACTTTCTTGTTCCTTATATAGATGTCATTAGGCCATTTTATGCGGTTGTCGATGCCGTATTTCGTGAGGAGGTCCGATACGGCAAGAGCTGAAACGATGGTAATGTTGAACTGGTCCACTGCGCGTACATTGAGACGGTTGTCCCCGGACAGGGGCGCCAATATCGAAAAAGTCAGATTCTCTCCCGCTGCGCTGGACCACTTGTTGCCGCGCTGTCCACGCCCTGCGGTCTGATACTTGGCCGCGAAGACTGACAATTTGTCAACAGTCCCCATCTGCCTGCGGGCCTCTGAATTGGTGGAATCAATGCTTTCGAACCATGTTATGGGGGTTTGCGCTTTCATTGGACTGATTTTTGTTTTATCTTTGTACGCAAATTTAAACAAACCTTTAGATAAATGGAAAAAAATGCTCTCAAGGTCATAACAGATGCAATGCTCGAAAAGAAGGGGCAGGGCGTCGTGTCTTTGGACCTTAGTCCGATAGGTACAGCGATATCTGATTATTTTGTGGTATGTAACGCCAATTCTACCACAGCAGTTGCGGCTATTGCTGACAATATCATTGTGAAAATGCAGGAAAAATGCGGCCGCAAGGTTTTGCGCATGCAGGGTCTTGAAAACGATTTCTGGATTATACTTGATTATGGTGACATAGTAGTCCATGTGTTCCTCACCGAATATAGGGAATTCTATCGCCTCGAAGACCTTTGGGCCGACGCCGAAAGAACCGAGTATACCGATGAGCCTGTACCAGTAGCACCAGAAGATAAACGAGTCAAACCGAAGGCTGCTTCCAAGGTCAGAGCGTCTGCAAAGCGCATCAGGAAAACGGAAACGGATTCGGAGTCATTGTAATTATTTCCGAATGGCAAAAAGTAAAAAAGGCGGCAAGAATCCGCAGAAAAAGATAGTCACGGTCAATCTTGGATTGTCGTGGCTATATATCCTTATCATATCCGGCATCATCTGGATGCTGTTCTCCAATTCAGGTCCGAATCCTCAGAAGACGGAATGGGCTGATGTCAAGGAGATGATCGAGGCCGGTGATGTCAAGGATATCGTATTCGTCAGAAACGACTATAAGGGAGAAATAACAATACGTCCTGACCGTTTGAGCAAATACAGCGAGCGGTTCGGAGGCAAAGTGCCTTCTTCTTCACCACATTTCTGGTTCTATGTTTCCAGCAAATTTGACCCGGAGAATGAATTCGCGGCATTGAACGCGGAACTTCCGTCCGACGGTCATTTCAAGGTTATCATGGACAATGATGACAATGTCTGGGGCCATATAATGGACTGGTTTCTTTTCCCTATCCTGCTGATACTCATGTGGGTATTCATGTTCAGAGGATTCAACAGGAACATGAACGGAGGTCCTGGAGGACAAGGCGGCATTTTCAGTGTCGGGAAATCAACCGGCAAACTGGCCGACAAGAATGAGGTCAAGGTGACATTCAAGGATGTCGCCGGCCTGTATGGCGCGAAGGATGAGGTTATGGAAATCGTGGATTTCCTGAAGAATCCGAAGAAATATACGACACTTGGAGGCAAGATTCCTAAGGGAGCATTGCTGGTAGGCCCTCCGGGAACCGGCAAGACATTGCTGGCCAAGGCTGTAGCAGGCGAGGCCAATGTGCCGTTCTTCTCTATATCCGGCTCTGATTTCGTGGAAATGTTCGTAGGCGTAGGAGCCTCACGTGTACGTGACCTGTTCCGCCAGGCCAAGGAGAAAGCTCCTTGTATCGTATTTATTGACGAGATTGACGCTGTCGGTCGCGCACGTGGCAAGAATGCCGGATTCTCTTCAAATGACGAGAGGGAAAACACTCTTAACCAGCTCCTTACGGAGATGGACGGTTTCGGTACCAATTCCGGTGTAATTGTTCTTGCAGCCACGAACCGTGCAGATATTCTGGACAAGGCTCTCATGCGTGCAGGACGTTTCGACAGGCAGATACACGTGGACCTTCCTGAGTTGAAGGAAAGGGAGGAAATCTTCAAGGTTCATATCAAGAATCTTAAAGTAGCTGAAAACTTCGATGTTGAGTTCATGGCGAAACATACTCCAGGTTTCTCCGGCGCAGATATTGCCAATGTATGTAACGAGGCAGCCCTTACCGCTGCCAGACGAGACAAGAAAGCTGTTGACAGACAGGATTTTCTGGATGCGGTCGACAGGATTGTCGGTGGACTTGAACGCAAGGCGGCGATCATCACTCCTGCGGAGAAGCGTTCCATCGCACATCACGAGGCAGGCCATGCTACTGTCAGCTGGCTGCTTCCGTATGCCAATCCTCTGTTCAAAGTTACACTTATCCCGCGCGGACAGGCACTTGGCGCAGCTTGGTATCTTCCTGAAGAGAGGAAACTCTGGACCAAGTCCCAGATGATTGACGAAATGTGTTCTCTCATCGGCGGACGTGTAGCAGAGGAAATCGTCAACGGCGAGCCTTCTACGGGTGCGCAGAATGATCTTGAAAGATTGACCCAGATGGCTTACGGCATGGTGAAAGATTATGGTATGACAGATACGGTAGGTGCGTTGTCTTTCTATGATTCGACAGGTGCCCGAGGTTACGATTTGACCAAGCCATATAGCGAAAAGACCGCCGAACTCATTGACCAGGAGGTCAAGAAACTTGTTTCAATGATACACGACAGGACTTTGAAGATTTTGACTGAAAATAAGGAAGGCTTCCTTCAGATGGCAGCATTGCTTCTGGAGAAAGAGGTGATTTTCGCAGACGATGTGGAACGCATCCTCGGCCCTAAATCTAAACCTGCCTCTGACGACCTGACACCTGAAGATACCGCTGATGATGCTTCAGAACCTAAGTCAACTGAATCAGAAAAACCTGTAGCCTAAATTGTAGTGTACTAAAAACCTGAGCTGATGAACAATACTATTTTAAGGACAATTTCAGGAACCGGCTTCATTGCAGTGATGCTGGCCGGTCTCCTGATAAATAAATTTCTGTTTGCAGCATTGGTCATGTTCCTGATGGCGACCATGATGCATGAGTTCTTTACTATTACAATGAATGACCGGTACAAATTCTCCAGACTTCTGTCGATTCTGGCCGGTCTCATTCTTTTTTCACTGATTTTCTGCGTGAGCGCATACGATCTGGAGGTAAAATATGTTTCAATAGCGATTTTACCTATCATGATCGTGATGGTCAACTCATTGTATGTCAAGGATAAGACCGAATTCGGCAAGTTCTCCGACATTTATACAGGATTCCTCTATATCGCAGTCCCTCTGTCGCTCTCGAACCTTATCGTATTCTTCCCGAACCCGGCGACATCTTCCAATGAATTCAATGGAATCATATTGCTCTGCTTTTTCATCCTTATCTGGAGTTCTGACATCGGAGGATATGTTTTCGGTTCGACGCTTGGCAAGAAGTTCAGCAAGAAGCTGTTCCCGGACATTTCTCCAAAGAAAACCTGGGCGGGATTCTGGGGCGGTATGATCTGCACAGTGATCTCAGCAATAGTGCTCAAATATACGATGCATCTTCCTATCTCATTGACCAGCACCATCATACTGGCCGTAATCATGGATGTGGCAGGAGTATATGGAGACCTTTTTGAGTCTCAGTGGAAGCGTCATTACAATGTGAAGGATTCCGGAAGCATCATTCCTGGACACGGCGGAATGCTCGACCGTTTCGACAGTACATTGATGGCAATGCCCGCAGGTGCGCTGTATCTTATTCTCATGAATATCTTCTGATATTTCATAAAATGCGATTTTCTTCATATCTTTGGAGAATAATAGTGATTAATATTAGTTTCGCACGACCGCAAGCATGAAAATAGATAAAAATTCATACGGAACGATTGCTCTCGCATGGCTGTTCAGCGCGCTTTTTATCTTCGTATTCCTCGAATTCATCGGAGGAATAGTTGCATATATTCTTACTGGACTGTTTGTTTTATTCGGTATTTTCGTAACTTGGTTCCATCGTGTTCCGGTAAGGCATACTCCTGAAGGGGAGAAGCTTGTCACCTCCGGTGCAGACGGAAAGGTCGTCATAATCAAGAAAACCTTCGAGAAAGAATATCTCCAGCGCGAATGTATCCAGGTTTCCGTCTACATGGATTTTTTCAATGTTCATGCTAATTTCTGGCCTGCCAGCGGCAAGATTACCTATTATAGGTATCATCCCGGAAAATTCTTGCTTGCATTCCTTCCGAAGTCGGCTGAAGAGAATGAGCATGCCTCGACTGCAATTGACACAGGTCACGGCGAGGTTTTCTTCAAGCAGATTGCAGGTACTTTTGCCAGACGTATCGTAAGCTATTCGGAGATTGATTCCCAGGAGGTTCGAGGGACCCAATGCGGCATCATCAAGTTCGGTTCCCGACTCGATATCTTCCTGCCTCTCGATGCAGATGTCAAGGTCAAACTAGGAGATAATACCAGAGCTGCCGAAACTATCATCGCTGAATTGAAATAGCGTTGTAAGCCTCCGGTGAGTCACGTGTTGCGATTTTGTTCTGATTAGTTGCGATTAGTCTCGATTTTGTCACTAATCGCAGCAACTTTGTCAAAGTTGGTTCCGGGAAGCCCAGGCCCTGGAAAGAAGTTCCGCGAGGTCGCGGCCGTCACGCAGGTAGTATGGGATTTGTTTGAGGACATCCTCCATCCATACACGCGGTTCAATGCCGGCATTCTTGCATGTACCTATCAGAGAGTACACTATCACTGCGCGATATGCGGAGGCATCATTGCCGTAGAAGAGCCATTTTTTTCGTCCCAAAGCTAATGGCCTGATGGCTCGCTTAACAGGATTGTTGTCGATTGATATCCTTCCGTCATTGACATAACGGGAGAATCTCGGGAGAAGAGTGAAGGCGTATTCGATTGCCTGGCCGATCCTGCTCTTCGGAAGGACCGTCGGGTACGTGTCTTTCAACCATTTCTCGAAGACCACACCTTTCATACTTCCAGGCACACTTTCGCCACTATGACCCTGACCGCCAGAACGGACATCTACACGACAAACAAGCTCTTGGGGCATACCAGCGTGCATACCACAGAGATCTACGCTGACGTGGTGATGGAAACCAAGTTTGCCGAACAAAATAAGGCCAAATTACCGAACGAAAGTAATCCAAATTACCGAAAATAATTCAGCCGAATTACCGAAATTAAATAATAAATCAGTATCTTTGCAGCGGATTTATAAAATTAAACGTCACAATGTACAAAAAAAGGATTCTCGACAAGTTGCTTGAGCGTAAACTCAAGGGATGTGGGGCTGTTCTAATGGAAGGGCCGAAGTGGTGTGGTAAGACGACAACCTGTGAACAACAGGCAAAGAGTACACTATACATGTCAGACCCAGAACACAAAAGCCAATATCTTCGATTAGCAGACATCAATATAAGGAGATTGCTCGAAGGTGAAACGCCGAGACTTATTGACGAGTGGCAAGTAGCTCCAAAATTTTGGGATGCAATAAGATATGACGTTGACCACCGTGAGGGCGACGGCTTTTATATGCTGACAGGGTCATCTGTACCTCCAGAAGTAAACAAAGACGATAAAAGCGAAATGGTTCATTCTGGGACAGGACGTATTGCAAGATTAACAATGCGCCCAATGAGCCTGTTTGAATCTGGAGAATCGAACGGCGAGATAAGCCTCGATGCCTTATTTAAGGGTGAAACTGAAGGTATCTACGCAAAAAACAGCCTTGACCTTTCACGTATTGCCTATCTAATATGTCGGGGAGGTTGGCCCAAAGCCTCTTTGCAAAGCGAGGATATTGCTCTTGACCGAGCATTGGAATACTTCGATGCCGTTGCAAATGTAGATGCTTCAAGGGTTGACGGTATACAGCGTGACCCTGAAAGAGTTAAGCGGCTAATGCGCTCATACGCGCGTCAGCAAGGTAGCCAGACAGCTCTTGCCGTAATAAGAGACGACATGCTGGCCAATGACAGCAGCACCCTTGACGAGGATACCGTAAACAGTTACATAAAAGCATTGAGAAAAATTTTTGTCATAGAGGACATGCACGCATGGAATCCTAATCTGCGCTCCAAGACAGCCATACGTACAAGCGACACTCGCTATTATGTTGACCCTTCAATAGCAACGGCGGCACTTGGACTTGGACCGCAGGATTTAATCAATGACCTCAACACAATGGGATTGTTTTTTGAGACTATGTGCGTAAGAGACTTGCGTGTATATGCTGACGCTTTGGACGGCGAGGTTTATCATTACAGAGATAAGACAGGGTTGGAATGTGATACCGTGCTCCATTTGCGAAACGGACAGTACGGGCTAATAGAAATTAAGCTCGGTGGCGATGAACTCATCAACGATGGAGCATCGGCTTTGACTACTCTTACCGAAAAGATTGACACGACCAAGATGAAGAAACCTTCGTTCCTCATGGTACTTACGGCAGTCGGCGATTTTGCCTATCAACGAAAGGAAGATGGTGTGTTTGTTGTTCCTATTGGTTGCTTGAGGAATTAACCCAAGTTTGCCCCACGAAACTTTTTTCAATAAATTTCACCCCTCGAAATCGGCATAATCCGTACGGACTCCGATGCTAAATCGCTAATATTCAGAGGTGCTCCAACTTCACCCACATGCCGGCGGCGCTCAGTTCCATTTTGTAGTACACAGAACTGTCGTTCAGAAGCCGTATCTTTGCAGCATGCATTTCATAAGCCAGCTCAGATACAATCCGAACACTGGTCGCGATGAGAAGTACTACCGAATCAAGGAGACCTTCCGCGACCAGTTGGGCAGAGTGCGCAGCCGCATCCTGCTCAATGTGGGCTTTCTGTCCGGATTGCGTCCCGAGGACATCCGGGACATAGGCTTCAGGCTGACTTATATGAGCGAGCATCGAGGCGAGCAGAATCTCTTTGGCTATCCGCTGTCACACTACTCAGCCATCGTCCGCGAGCACATGGACAAGTATTGGAACGAGATGGTTGAGAGCGGTGCGGTCGACACAGTGGCCCGCGTGCTGCAGGAAACCGAGAAGGAGAGCCGCAGATACATTGACACCGGCTCCATGAAACACACGGATGCCCGTGACATGGGCGCGGAATGGGCCTGCATGCAGGCGATGCAGCAGCTGCGCCTTGAAGGGTTCCTCCGCAAAGAAGGCTGGTCGGACAGCATGGTGAAAGCCGCCCTGAGCCTGCTTGCAACCCGCACGGTCTACTCCATTCGGAGCTCAGACCAGAACGCATAATGCGTGACAACTCAGCCATCTGCGAGCTTGTCTACGGCGAGCGGGGTCTCGGTCCCAGCCACAAGACCATTTACAAGGTGGCCCCCGAGCTGTACAAGATAAAGGAAAAGTTGGAACGCCACCTGTGCACCGTCACAGACAATCTCTTCAACCAGCAGAACAGGATACTGCTGTTCGACCTCACCAACTTCTACTTCGAAGGCCGTAAGGACGGCAGCAAGAAGGCCTCCTACGGCCGCAGCAAGGAGAAACGAGCTGACTGCAAGCTTCTTGTGCTGGCCCTGTGCATCAACACCGACGGCTTCATCCGTTACTCGTCCGTGCTTGAGGGCAAGACTTCAGACCCTTCGTCCCTGCCAGATATGGTGGAGAATGTCATCGCTGCAACACCGCTTTCCGGCTCGCCCGACAAGTCCCTTGTCGTGATCGATGCCGGCATAGCCACGGAAGACAACCTGCGTCTCATAAGGGAAAAGGGCTTCAACTATCTCTGCGTGTCGCGCCGACGGCTGACAGACTATGAGATCGAGGATAATGCCCCCACAGTCACGGTCCGCGACTGCATTAACCAGGCTATCAGCCTCACGAGAGTCCGCCACGATGAGGGCGGCGACTATTATCTTGAAATCCTCTCCCCGTCCAAGAAGGTGAAGGAAGACTCGATGAAGAGGCAGTTTGCAACCCGCTTCGAGCAGGAATTGCAGAAGGCAAAGGATGCCATAGGTAAGAAGGGCGGTGTGAAGAAGTACGAAAAGGTAGTCGAGAGAATAGGCCGGGCAAAAGAAAAATACCCTTCGATAGCACGCTATTACACAGTCGATTATATCCGCTCAGAACAGGACCCTGCACTGATGTCTGACATCAAGTGGAAAAAGACTCTCCCGGAGGAGATTGAGCAGAGCAGCGGACGCTACTTTCTCCGGACCAACGTCCCCAGCCTGGACGAAAAGACCACATGGGACTACTACAATCTGATCCGTGAAATCGAATGCACGAACCGTCAGTTGAAGACGGACCTCAGCCTGAGACCCATCTTCCACCAGAAGGACGAGCGCTCCGATGCCCACCTCTTCCTCGGCCTGCTGGCCTACTGGGTAGTGAACACTATCAGACTGCAGTTGAAGAAGGGAGGCATCAATGACTACTGGACTGAAATCGTCAGAAAACTGTCGACTCAAAAGATAGTGACCACAGAGGCAATCAATGCATTAGGCGAAAAGCAGCACATCAGGATATGCAGCGAACCGACCAAGGACGCTGCGGAGATCTACAAGCTGCTACGCTACAAAGACCGCCCCTTCAAACGAAAAATCTGTAGTACACAGCCAGACCTTGCAAAAAACGGCTCAACTGAAACTCAGGGAGATACGACTTGATTGGAGTAAACTTGGGTTAAGACCAGCAAGGAATATCTCGGGCTGCTGCCGCTGGCCAAGTGGTCCGCAGACACTGTGCGTGGGAAGATACTCAGTGACATAATGAACACCATTATCTTCCTGAACATGCGTAAAGCCTTGGACGAAAGCGGATTGTCGGTCAGTGAAGTGACCGGCAAGACTCAATCCCTCATGTGCTTCCGCAACAAGCATGGCGAAATATTGATAGAAACACCTAATAAAAAAGTAAAATCGTACTACAAGCTCATTGGCGAGATCATCCCAGCAAGTTTGAAAATCAAGGACTTCCGCCGGAAGATCATGCTCTCGTAATTGTAGTGCTACTTTTAGCATTATCTAAAGTTAATTATACAAAAATATGTTAAATTCACGTTGATTAGTGTTCACCTCTTACTCGATTGCCTTTTGGTGAAACAATGGTGAAAAATTTTCAAGGACTTCCATAAACACGTTTGTCAATTAACAGAAATTAAGCCCGTTGCTATGAGATTATTGCCGTTCGATTGTTTATTTTGCCAAGTCCTTAAAGAATCCAAACTGATCATCAACTAATGCTCGACGGTCCAGCCCGAGATTGCGCTCCTCACAAGAAGTCTCGCTCACCATGGCACATGAGAAACATGCGGCATAGTTTGGCCTTTCATCGCCTTCCCAGCAAATAGGATCGGACGAGCAGTTCAAAGCGCGATTCAGGGCGGAGAGGATAATGTTTTCTATCAGTTTTGGCTGGCCTTGCCATACCAATCCTCCCATACTGCCCTCTGCTCCATCAGCGGTATAAATCAACACACCACACATGCGCTCTGAAAAGTAGAGACGTTCTTTAAGGCTTGCCGTAGGATAACCACACGAGAATTCCAGTTCTTTAAGGATGATGTGCGAGAAAGTATGAAGCAGATAGAATTTGGCATATCCACCACGTTCCATCTTCTGATATAGGTTATCATAGATAGCTTCGTGACTGGTTTCACTGGCATATCTGTTTTTCAATTCCTCTCCACAAGCGGAAAGCCATTCTTTGATTTTATCCTCATTGAAACTGAAGAACAATCCTTCCCCGAATGTCTGATTAGCTGGCATTGCCAGCACATCTTCTGGTACCCCGCGGAATATCTTCATACGATTGGGGTATTCTATCTTTCCGTCAACAATTCTGGGCTGGGGCATGGACACACGCGAGAAATTTATCTGCGTGCTCGTCACTCCTAAGGTTTCCACTTGTTGTATCTTATGGAAATACGGCTTGAGCCTGTCAGGCATTTCAATATCCGAAAAACACAGATATTTATCGCTTTCAGGTATTGACTTGCAGTTTTCGTTAAACACAGAGAATTCACGATATCTATAATCCTCCCTTACATCCACCTCGTCATCTACTTGAGGATGCAGAAACTCATTTATCACCATCTGCATTTCTGCCTTGGTAACATCATAATCGCTATCTGAAGCTTGGTCTAATAGGTCCTCTATTCTTTTGGCGTTAATATAATCCTCCTTTGTTGCACTGGGATTTTTTTTCAGATATGTTTTTCCATACCACTTTTCCTCCATTAACTTGAGCAACTGCTGAAGCTTAACAGGCAGGCCATCACTAGTCTTATAGGTATCAGGGATATACAAACTGCTGAAGTTCTCTGCGTAATAAACGCTATTACTTGTCACCAATGCCCACTTCATAGTTGTACGCTTACCATCATCGCCCTTGCATGCCACGTTGTCATGCGCACCAATACCTTCCCAAGGACGTTCGCCCGGACAAAGGGGCTGGAGGTTCATGATACCTTCAAGTGACACCGAACCTGGACAGTTCTTACATTTCTCGACACGATTGCGGCATTGCAGACGGCCGAAGCTCTCGGCGTGGCTTCGGTTCTCCATCCATTGAAGGTCCGGCTTCATATTATCCGGGCAGGGCCACTGCCTTTGGTCGTAACCGAAGAGGTCAAAACCTTCTTCTCTCACCTTCTCCTTGAGATTGATCGAAGCACAGAAAAATTTATCCCATGGAATATCCGAGATGTGTCCATTAGGACAAATCAATACCATGGAAACTTGTTCCAACAAACCATGAACGCTTCTATCCTTGGCATGAGGAATTTCGAAATCGGATAGCTTCCTACCTGTCTTCAGTTCTGGATCTCTCGGTGGCGCGAAGTACGTCTCATCTCCATTATTGCAATTCTTACTCTTCCAAATCTGAATCCACTCCTCATAAGTCTTAAGTTCACGCGACTTTCTGTTAGAGAAGAACCAACGCGGGAATGGAATGGCGGGAATGGTCACAAGATTCTCATCCAAATCCTGATCAGCGCCAGTATTGTCTTTATATTTCTTGTTTAGAGGCAAGTCTCTCACGTTGCATTGGTTATACTGATCCAAAGAAACATGTGGAACGGCAACGAAACAACGAAGCTTTGTCAATCCTTCGGTAGCACGTAAGAAGTTCATAAAGCGATTGTCTTCAAGCAGTTCCACTCCACGTTCTGCAGAGATTTGGCTTAAATTCAGAGCTTCATCAGGATGATTCTCCAGATAGTTGGTTATGTTCTTTACCGATCCCCAATATGACGCTGACAACGGCATAATGAAGCCACCCCATTTGGTGGCAACGATAGAACCGACACCGGCATTTGAAGAAAGCACCTTATACTTTCCAATGCCCTGATTATATTGTTTCTCTTTTCTGATTTCCATCGCTACTTAACTTTTACATGAAGCACAGCTTCGGGTTCAACTATTCTCAACGATGTAGGCACAGTCCAGCTACTTTGTTCTCGCTCGTCATCATAAGCATCAGGAGCTATGAACAAATATGATTTTTTCTTTCCTCTGAATGGAGATGCCTTATAGGTAAGTTCTGCGTTATCTTGAGCCATCTTTTCCCAATCATCGAGAGCTTTGTCAACGAAACGTTCTATATTCTTCTTCAAATCCTCAGTAAGGAGGCCTCTCTGAAGTTCCAATTGTTCAGGCAATGATTGCGTGCGAGCATAACGGCCTTTAATATATTGCATCACCTTTTCTCTTACTTTCTTCTTTAGTTCATCCGAATTCATATTCTTGGCGCTACTGCCATCTGCAAGTTCGGCAAACGAATGCCGTATAAGCGCGGCCATGTACAAAGAGAAATACTTGTCAACTGACTTCTTAGAGAATGGAGTTATTGAGATGGGCTCGACATAATAGTATAGCTTCTCATGAAATTCCCTGAACTTCTCAAAATGCGACACATCGCGTGAGCGAAAAGGATTATGAGATGTAATGACAAGCCCTTGAACACTGCGAGCCACGCGTGAACTTGCCTGAATATATTCGGCAATGTTTCTTGGCATGGAGTTCATGATGATGGTATTGAAACGACTCACGTCAAGACCCACGGAAATCATGTTAGTGGCCAGTATGTAGTCGGGCGGAAGCACACCGCGCACCCACTTGTCACCTTCCTTGTGCGGCAATCTGTTCTCCAGTTTCCAATGAGTTGCGACCTCGGCAAAAGTCTTGTTAACATCACCAGCAGAGAGTCGGCCTGAGATCTCCGATTCTTTCAAGTCTCCTGCATAGAAGCATTCCATCAAGTCACCGTTGCGCAAGATGCGCTTATAGAGTCGGCGCAGGTATTTCACATATTCTATATAGAAAAGAGCATCGGTCTTGCCAACCTCTTTCAGACTATTGAAATAAGATATCACCGAAAAATAATTATCAGCAACCTTCTCATAATCTTCATCGTTGAGGTGCTCCATCTCAAACAATGCTCGATGCACAAAGAGAATGGCAGTCAAGCGCATCTGTGTCGTCATCTGAGTTCTTCCCGTCGGCATAATTCCGATATACTTTCTCTTCGACTCAAAATGATGGTTGTTCTCCGTTCGCTTATAGAATGCAAAGAAGGAATCGTCATAATCAATGCCATTTTTTGGGAAGATATTCAAATTACGATCGTAAAGAGCACGAATCTGCAAGTCGGTATTGCGTGTGGTAGCCGTTGAGGAAATGATCTTGGGGCGAGTACCATCTTCGCGTGTGCATAACTGGTCTATGGCGCACTCGAAAAGACTGACCGCTGAACCAAGCGGGCCAAGTAACAAGTGGAGCTCATCCTGAATAATCAGATCAGGCGGAAGCACATTAAGCCCTTTACCTTTGCCAAAGAGACGACGTGAGTCCTCACCGGCATTTGTCGTAGAGACTTTGTGGGCTATGGATGCGAACTTATCCACGGTGCCAAAAAGCAATGTGGGCGGATTGTTGTATATATCCTCATCGCACAATCTCACAGGGAGGCCCTCCTCAAAGGTGCAATCTACAGTGGAGCAACAGAACTTGATGACGCCATGGTCTTCTTCGATTCCCAGCCTCCCTCCACACCACGGACATCTATCCAACGGAATCTTGGTATTGTTCTCACCTTCATTCCGGTCATTCCAACTCGTAGCCTCTTTGTTAAGACCCTCTCGTTTGTTAGGTAGAGAATTAGCGCCGACATATAGACCTATAGAGATTTCTTCATCTCCCAGATTGTATTTGCTTCCCCATTGGCGAATTTGTTCCAATGCCAGGATGAGGCTCATTGCACGTTGGAATTGCTGGTTGGTGAGCAGACGAAGTGTATAGCGCATGATGGTGGAAACACCATAACCCATATTCCCATATTTTCGTCGGCGCACGATGATATTCATACCGATGATGCCTAGATAGGCTTCGGTTTTACCACCACCTGTAGGGAACCATACCAGGTCAACACATCCATTGCGATGGCTCCAGCCTTCATCATCAGGATGCTGGACTATTCCATCAAGGTTGAGCAAGATGAAAGCCAGCTGGAATGGTCGCCATGCGGCAGGTTTACCCTTTTCAAAAATATCGTCTTCAACTGATTGATAGAATTCCTCATGGAAGTCAGGTAATTTGTCTCTATCCAGTGTCTGCATCCTATTATTATGCCACAACTGCATGAACATGGCAGTGTTCATCAGTCGGAATGCAAGCATGTTATCTTTGTCGGAGAGAATCTTTTCCACATTGGTTCTCATGCGAAGATAATCTTTCTTACAGGCATTGATATTGGCTATTGCAAAAGCTTTGTCTTCTTCGCTTACTTTTGATTCCAAGCTATCAATCCATTGCCCATAAGTATCAATGAATGCCAACAACTCCCTTTGTATTTCGGCATTACTAGTTTTCTTAAGCGTTGACAACCACTTGAACTGTAAGCATTGGTTATTGCCCAAGAAAGGCGGTGGCATCATTTTGCCATCATCTTCCACATAAGGAGCATATTTATTGCGAGGTACAGGCTCAATGTCAGGAGTCTCGTATGAAGGGATGAACTCAGAGAAGGCATGCTTCACCTTGTTGTCCTCATCAAACTCCCAATCTACCGAACATAGATGCCCAACACCATAGTCCTTGATGTCACGATAAAGGAAATCAAGCTTGTCTTCTTCCTTGCTTGCGTCCTTATAGTGGCAACTTTCATGATATGGTCTGATATAATCGCTTACGACATCGATTCTCACTCCAAAGAAGCTCAGTTTGTTCACTCCTTCTGTAACAATTGAGAAATAGTGCTCCTTATCTTCTTCGAAGGGAGTAGATGTGTTTTGGAGAAGCACCTTTAAATAGATATCCCTATCATCTTTGTCTTTGCTATTAATAGTTTTTTGCAACCATAAATCTAAAGCGAGATAATGCTTGCTATCTATTTCCACTCTGACAAATTCCTTCAAGTTGGGATTCTTCCTGGGATTGTATATGACCTTGTTACCGGAGCCAGAACTCTTCAATGAAGACATGTCAATCTCTTTGTGGAATGTATGCGACTCCCAAAAGCCAAAGCTTTTCTTGTCGTACATATCCACTAAATCCTCGAGGTAAGAAATGTAGCATTCGTACTTTTCTATCTCTTTGAGCATTTTTATGGTTGCTTTCTTCTCTTCATCAGAGATGTATTCCTCATCCTTTACTCGTGTCAGGTGCGAGAACAAGCGGTCCCGATAAGAAAGCAAAAACCTATTTCTCTCAGCCACGTCGCTGAAAAGCTTCTTTAACTTTTCATCCGTGTTGGCAACTTGCTCGGCATACTTGAAGTTGATGTCCTTTATAAAATTTCGGACATCATTAAGTTGCTTGGAGAAATCATAAGATGAAACCTTGCCATCATGATAAACAAAGAATTGCTTGAGTTGCTCGTTCTCCTTAAAAAACTGCTCAAAGCCCTCTACATCTTTTTTAATGACAACCTGCACCTTGGTTCGTTCTCCGCCTTTCAGCTTTGTATAGTAGCGTCCGGATATAGTGATAGCCACATCTCTGGTCAAATCGGCATCATGATCCAAACAAAACGATATACCAATAGTATTTGGGAACCTTCTATTTAAGGAGTATATATCCTCATCATCAACATCGCTCCCGATAGCACCATTAGCCTCATTACGGTCAGAGGGTGTAGTGTCGTCTCTATATCATCGCTTGTAGAGGGCGCTTCAAAAACTGCATCATTATTTTCCGATGCGATATTCCCCCCATCGACAACCTTTTTATTAGGGAAAAGGACACCCGTACTGTATATTGAGCCTGGGGTAGTATTAACTACTTCCTCCTCTTCATTCCAATTATCAGATGCAAGGGTATAGTTTCCGTTACACCCTCCTGGGCCTTCCATCTGCTTTCGGATGAAGGCTATTAGCTCTTCGCGCTTAGTATGTATCAAATTGGCCATATTGTTATGCTTGTTATATTCTTTAAGCGGATTTCCTCGTTGAGGAGTTCTACTAATGCTTTTAAGTCATCTATCCTTTCGTATTGCAGGATTTCATTGATTTTGGATTCTTTAAATTCATCGAATGCGTCCTCGTCTATCTCGTTAAGTAGATAGTCTGCCAAGAAATTCTCAAGCATATTGTTATTCTTACGAGTCTTGTTCACTTCTGACATCTTCATGGAGCGCATTAATTGCAAGTAAGCTGGCGACAAACCAAGATATTCCATTAGACGCTTTTGAGTTGCTTTTTGCAAAGGAAGCATCATGGGATTGTTCTTGTCGAGCCATCTTGTAAAAGCTCCGAATTGAACTCTGTCGGACTCTTTTAGAGGTGTCATGATCTCACTATAGACTTGTTTCTGCATTTTTTGCTCAACTTTCTTAGCAAGAAGAATTTTCCAGAGATACACATCTGAATCCCGTTCTTCCTCTGTGATAAGGCCTTGTGCGCAACAAGAATTTCTTGTATATCGTTCTCGCTCTGTGTCTTGCTGCTCTTTCTCAATGATAGTTTTCGACAATTCATTGGTTATGTCGTCGAGACGTTGGATGGCAGTAAGCTGCTCTAGGAGATTTTCCTCCTTCAAGTCTTTTAACCTAGCTATACCCATATCTTCGTCTCCCATTTGATAGATAATCCATTCGCTTTCTGCTATGCGATAGGAGCGCCCGTTAGCATAGGTTATATTCATCGTGGCAACTGCCTGACGGGAAGAAGACCTCTCTTCGTCCAACTCATCTTCTCCAGTTATGCGTGATACATCTGGCTTATCCGGATGGGTAAAAGCATCAAGTACCTCTCTACGGTATGCGGAGTTGAGGTATTTATATTCCTCAAGCTCATAATCGTACTTATCCCAGAGATATTTATCGACGAAAACATAGTCCTGAATGATTTCTATTATACGTTGTCCAGGATTGGTCGTGAAAGGGTCAAAAGAATTAGGGTAATGAGAAAAGGCAGAGCGTGCATTATGAGGGCGATATCGCAGCACGAAGACATACTCTTCTTTTATCTTATTACCGAGAATTCGTTTCTTGCCATTTCTTGAAGGAGTGAGGTATTTATAGCTATATACTCTCACTCTATATGGAAGAAGGAGTTTTTTGAGTTCCTCTTTCATGTTCTCTGGCAGGAAGTAATCGACCACGAGTGCTATTCGCTTAGCTCCTTCCTTTTCTGCAAGACCGGTAAATAACTCGTTTCTGATTTTCTCAGCAAAGCCTTTTTGCACCTCAAACGATTCGTCATAGATGTGCTCATCAATATCAGAGGTATAGCCCTTGAGTCTCTGCTTATAAGCTTCTTCCAATGAGGAGTTAAGACATAACGAGAAATTATTTCTTTCTTGAACCCAATACTCTGAGTTGTCGGTAAATGATCCTATAAGTGGTTCAAAAAATGTTTCATGCAAGCCGTCAACATCTTCCACGTGGATATGTTCACTGATGCCAACACTTTCCAGCGTGGGAAGGAAAAGGTATTTTGATTCCTCGTCGGTCAAAGAGGTAAAAGTATCATTATATTGATATTCCTTTTCTCCAAGTCCTGGATAAATAAGGCTCAATTTCTTATCTCGGCGAAGTGTTTCGCTGAGTCGGTAAGGGTGATCAGTAAATTCAAACACAAAGCAATTCTTGATACCAGTTTTCCGGCTTTGATTAAGTTTCTCCAAATTTGCTTTGCGAAGGCTCTTGCACTCGTCATTATTTGTAAAGAACACAAAGATATTATCAATTAAAACTTCAGTCTTTGCCTCCTTAATTTTGTGGCGAATATCCTTAGCCGTCAAATCATGGCAAATGCATAGATTCTTCTTTGAGAAGATATCGTTTGGTCCTCCATAGAATTCTTCTATGAACTCATTTTTGTCATCACGAGAAACCATTAAATCATTCTGAGTGCAAAATATCAAATTCTTATGACCAGTCTCCCCCAAATAAATATGTTGAGAGTTTAATTTTTGGATTTCCCTTTTATATGCATTCCACTTGCCAACATACTTGTTATGCTTTCTAGCTTCACGTGCACGCCTTCCATCCTCTGGGTCAACATACATCATTTGTAAGCTCGATTTGGGCACAAAATTCTTCATTGAATCCTGATTGTAAAAGATAGACAACCTATAAATCAAGTATTTAACAAAGATTTCACGAGCCCAACTCGGGCAAGCAGGGATCCTTAATATGGGAAAACAAAGTTCATTGCCCTCTCTGTTCAGATAATAGCACACGTAATTATCCATGAAGTTTAAGAAGCGTCTTGCTTCCTCTTTCTTGGAATGAAACATCGCATGCTCAATGATTGAATCGACGAACGGTGACGGAGTGTCAACTATATGCATAAATTTTTCTTTCATATCAAATCCTCCTTATTCCAAAACTAAGATCTCCAAATCGTATATGGCTCTTGTCATACCAACATACAATTCAAACCTATCTAATTCTGTGCGACTACTCATAAGTAGGATAATGTGTTTGTTTTCCAAACCTTTATATGAAAGAATTGAGGAAAATTGCAATTTCTTACCTGTCCATCCTATATTACTAATAGTCAACTCGTTTATCTTTTCCATGTCGCAAATACGCTCGTAAAGAGTTTCGTCACTGCCACACGGCAACTTCTTCGTATGAGAATCGGCAAGCAGCGTATAATCAGCCCATTCAAGAGATTGTTCCTTGATCTGAGCTATCTTATCTCTAATGAATCTTATAATTTCTTTTACGCCCTTGAAGCGACGAACAGTTATAGCATTATCATTATGGCTCTCTATGTCTGCCAAAAATGCATGGACATTAAATACTTCCCCTTCAAACAAAACGGTATTAGCGTAATCCACGATTTCCTTATTGGTTGGCACGCGCTTATTCTCATTCAACAAGAAATGGCATCCATTACGAATCAGGCTTTCGGCATAGCTATCAAGTTCTCTTTCCCCACTATTATAGCCCTGTTCTGTGTCATAGAACACCAAGTATCTGCCAGTCTCCAAGCCATTGGATGTTGCGGAAGTTAGATTGTTCAGGACACAAGAAATGTTCTTGTCGAAGGTGTCCTGTGCTTCATCAATAATGATATAGTCATAGGGCGTGAAGTCGTCCTGGGCTCTTAGATATTGCATGAGCGAGCTCACCTTCTTTGAAATCGATTGCGAGTCGCCTTGGAAATCATCATACACGATAAACTTATGCTTTTTGTCAAGCGCGTACAAGAAACTAATGTATTGCTTTACTTCGCAATTCATTAGATTTTCTTTTTCTAGTTCATCTTCTATCTTTGCTGCAAGCAACTTGTTCCAGCAGATATACACGCCACTCAATGACTCATAGCGATGAATAAAAGCCTTGGCGAATGTGGTCTTTCCGGTGCCAGGACCACCTTCCATAATGATGCGCTCATTGCGTTCTAGGCTTGTGAACAAGTCGAGATTCTGGACGTTTAGCCATTTGGCGATACTGGTCAGTTGGCCTTCTTTATACTGATATTTGCTATTTATATTTGGAGTGAAAGCCTTTATAGCGATGCTAAGTTCCTCCTCTGAGAGATCATCGGCAAACCAATTCCTTTTATCTTTCTCCGTCTCTAGAACATCAATGCAAAAATCGGCAAACGACTCCTTGGAATCTTGTTGCTGAAATGCCGACCACAATTTGTAACCCTTATCCAATTGGGGGAGAGAGTTTGTGTGACGCATCTTTGTGTGAGGAAATGCGCATACTGTATCAATGAACAATTCTTGAGTATTAATGATTTTATTTCCTATCAGAGCATACTTGTAATCGTCTGCTTGATCAAATGGAGAACGAGACATGACGGTACCTTCGTCTGCGATGAAATAGAACATTCCATCGCGTACGCCAATTCCTCCGCCTTTGACTTCAACAACAATGGCACCTTTCTCGCATACCAAGAAGAAGTCAATCTGTATCTCAGATTGGTTTTTCACAGGAATAGGCAACCTCAAATCATGCCAGAAGTGCCAAGTGTATGGGCTCGCATCACAATCAGCATAGATGCGTCGATACATATCTATTTCTCCTTGAAGTGGCTTACCGTTATCATGGGTAATGATACTTTCAAGTTGGTCTATCTTCTTGTAGTCGTGATTAATAATAGGCATAGCATTCTACTTTTTCATTGACTTCTTCTTTTCGTTCCCATAATGATGGATTGGCCAGATTCTTCAGCTTGTAATCAAACATTTCGAGAAGTTCTTCTCGATGTTCGGGGAAACGATCAAGAACATCCAATAGAGTCTGAAGAGGCTTACAGATTTTCATCTTTTCCTCTTCGTAATAGCCACTCGCCTTTTTCTGGATGAACTCCTTATATGAAATAATATTCTCAACATCCTTCTTCCTTAGCGTGGTCTGTTCCCAGAATGATTGATTGCGATATGCATATTCCCAAAACGACATGTAGCGATAGAATTGTGGCTGGTTGCACCATCGTGCTATCTGCACATATATATTAGACAACTCATGATTATGGTAATCCTCATGCCTCATCACATAGCCAAAGCACCCGTATTGCATCAGGATCTTTATACGCTGGAACAATTCCCATATATCCTTGTAGAGGTGGGCATCGTCACCAGGTTTCATCATGAACCCACAGAAGAGATAGAACTTTGTTTCCCGCTTAGGATTATAATATTTCCAAATTTTTAGAGCCTTCACTATCAAATCACGATCACGCCAATTATCGAAGGCGAAGATATAGTCACCATGATACTTGCTCTTCGACAACAGTTGGGCCATTTCCTCACCATGCTCACCGGCAAGAAGTCGTTCATCAAGCCCTTGGCGGAACTGGAACGGTCGATTGGTGTTGATAAGCTTTTGCAACATTTCTTTCCATTGTGGCGATGCAAGAAAATTGTCGTCCCAAAGATAGATATATGGCCTTGACTCGTCATAAAACCATTCGATCTCGGAATATTTCTCTACATGCTTTTCTAGTTTGTTCACGCAAAATGGGCAATGACGGAAACATCCACGGGTGAGGAAGCCAATGGAGTATTTCATGTAATCATCATAGTATCTAGGATTACGGCCTTCTGCAATTTTCTTATTCACATAAGCATCGTAAAGATGATAATCGGGCATCTGAGCTGCCATGTCTATGCCATTAGTTTCTCTGCGCGAATGCTTTGTTTTTGGCAGAGATTTCAAAAAAATATCATTCTCCAAGCATGCCATATCGTCATTACGCTTTTCAAGGAACAGCTTGATGTTGGTCTCGGTAGCATAATTGCCAGTGCCACCAAGTACATATTTATCTGTGTTATGGCGTTTGAGAGCTTTCTTATAGAACTCTGGCAAGGGCGAAAATGTGAACACACGTGATATATATATGCGCGTGTATTTTCTTACATTGGCGTTTGTATCGGTTATTAGTTCATATCGAATGCTGTTATCACGAAGGAATCCAGCAATTTTCAAAAGAGCAAGATTAGGGTGGCGCGTACCTCCATTGAGGAGATCCGCGTCAACTATTCCGATGTATGGTTTCTTACTTTTCAACATTGTGGAAATGAACCTATCCTCCCTTAATTCCGCAACACTATTGTAAATTACAACCTTTTAAGTACCTGAGCAAAAAAAGTTCTTGCTTTGGCAAGCGGCAGAGCCGAGCGGCCCAGGATTTTGCCATGTCGAAGAATTTACTTATCTTAATGTTGCAAAACAAACAAGAGAATTCAACGATAGATATGGCGAAGATACAAATTAAATCTGAGAGACTCACTCCTTTTGGAGGAATAATTTCGGGGCATGGAGCAATTTGACTCCACATTGTCATCTGTAATCGACTCGACCCTCGGTCTAAGGTGTAGATCGTTCCATTTTAAGGCACGTTTTCTCGCCATGGCAGAGCTTAAATAATAAGTGAAGGACGTCGCTTCCTTAACCTGCATTATTCATAGCCACCACGCTTTGTCTTCGCAGTAGCTGTCCGATTGGTCCGCATTTCCCCGGCACCGCATGGCTTTTCTGATAAAGGCCGTTCGATGTGCCCGAAAGCACCGCCGGAAGATGTCCCGAAGGCACAGGATAGCGCGTTTTTTCAAGTGTGGAGCGCAGCAGTGCTACTAAATGCATTACATAAATATAAGATTGGCATTGCCTAAAATTAAGAAAACACACCGATGAATAAAATAGACCTGTAAAAGTTACTGCATATTCAAATATTTGCAGTACCTTCCCATCTTTGACACTTTGATTTTAAGATATAAAGGCCCCAGAGCGCTGTAATGGCGATTCTGGGGCTTTTGCAATTGTGCAAGTATGTAATGCATTGATGGTGATTTCACGCCGACAGGCGGTCAGCCACGGCGGAACTCACTCCGCGCTGCTTCGTTCGGCCTTCCTACCGTCTCCTGCGTCCTCGCTATCGCGAGAACTTGTATCCGGCAGGCACCT
>OHMY01000184.1_pt1 | contig 62339 bp, 58 predicted proteins | sample 1569381 | NCBI WGS metagenome assembly OHMY01 (sample SAMEA3879528, study PRJEB24766) | human gut metagenome | biome: human-associated habitat; feature: feces | place: USA | collected 1985/1987
GGAAGTAGAAATCTACTACCGCTTCATCGGCAAAATCGACTGACCTTTCTTTTTTACCCAACAATATCTTTAATTAAGGGAGACGGGAAAGACCATGCCAGATATTGCCAGCGTGATCAAAATGAGTGATCTCTATCATATCAGTCTGGATGAACTGTTGAAAGGAGATCAGGATATGATGAAAAAGATAGAGAAGGACACAAATATCGTAAGGTCCAACAGCAGGCTTATCGCTGTGGGCATAGTGGCTATCATAGTGGCTGTCGTTGTCACATTTGCAAGTATCATGACGGGAAATGCGGTGTTGGATTTTCTTGCGGCGGCGCTTCCGTGGGTATTCATGGGGATTGCCCTTGCGTGTTTTCTTGCAACGAGAAAGCCTGATGAGAACACGCCGAAGCTCAGGGTGGCAGGATTTATACCTATCATGATAGGCGTGATGTTTATGATAGGTGGAATATATCTGATGAACGCATGTATGTGGAGAGGGATTGGAATTGGAGCGCTGGTTGTAGGCATTGTATTGAATGGAGTGGGGCTGGTAATTTTATTTTACAGAAAAAAATAGAGATGGAAAGCGTTGTTTGCTGTCCTTGAAATATTTGTGATAGTAGTATAATATGTAACTGTTTGGCAACGGATATATTGTATCTGATGCCAGACAGTTATTTTTGTGCGGACAAGGTATCAGAGAATATGATCCCACAAGAAGCAAAGCGGCTGTATAAATTTGAAAACACGTTTTGTGTTTCTCAGAACATGATAGATTAGAAGATGCGAGGAATTACGATATGATGAAATTAACAGATTTTTACTATGATCTGCCACAGGAGCTTATAGCGCAGGATCCACTCCTCAAGAGAAGTGAGTCACGTCTCATGGTTCTGGACAGGAAGGACAATACGATAGAGCACAAGCATTTTTATGATGTGATAGATTACTTAAATCCAGGGGACTGCCTGGTCATCAATGATACGAAGGTGCTTCCGGCAAGGCTTATGGGAGTTAAGGAGGACACGGGCGCATCCATAGAGGTGCTCTTGTTAAAACGCAAGGATGACTGCACATGGGAGACCCTTGTAAAGCCGGGGAAAAAGTGTAAGGTGGGTGCACGTATAGTGTTTGGTTCAGAGTCAAATGAACCTGACCCTGAGACCGGTCTTATAAAGGGTAAATTGGTTGGTGAGGTTGTCGATATCGTTGAGGAGGGCAACAGACTCATCAGATTTGAGTTCGATGGAATATTCGAGGAGATCCTTGACGAGCTGGGACAGATGCCGCTCCCTCCATATATCACACATAAGCTTGAGGACAAGAACAGATATCAGACAGTTTATGCAGAGCATGACGGTTCTGCGGCAGCACCTACCGCCGGACTGCATTTTACAACAGAGCTTCTTGAGCAGATCAAGGCAAAGGGAATAAAGATCGCGCATGTAACACTTCACGTCGGACTTGGAACGTTCAGACCAGTGAAGGAAGAGAACATACTGGATCACCACATGCATTCTGAGTTCTGTATCATAGAGCAGGATGCTGCTGATATGATCAACGAGACAAAGGCTACAGGCGGAAGGGTTGTGTCCGTTGGAACGACAAGTACCAGAACTCTTGAGTCCATGTCTGACGACGATGGAACAGTACATGCAGGCAGCAAATGGACGGATATATTTATTTATCCGGGATACAAGTTCAAGGTTATTGACGCGCTCATCACGAATTTCCATCTGCCAGAGTCAACGCTTCTGATGCTTGTTTCGGCGCTGTACGACAGAGAGCATATACTTGAGGCGTACAAGGTGGCGGTTGAGGAGAAGTACAGATTCTTCTCATTTGGCGATGCTATGCTGATAAAATAAGATAGCTTGAGATGTGTCCCAGTCACATGGACAGATTGGTATGGATCAATGTTGAACTGACAGGAGATAATTATGGGAAAGAAGATATGTGTTGTGTTTCCAGGTATAGGATATCATAGTGACAAACCATTATTGTACTATGGTAAAAAATATATGTCTGAGAATGGATATGAGATCGTTGATTTAAAATATGGCAAATTGCCGCACGGACTTGAGAATGCATTTGCTGCAGGATGGGACGTGGCCATTCCTGAACTTGACAGTATAGACTGGCGGGAGGCAGAGGATATAGTGTTCATGTCTAAGAGCATAGGCACCGTGATAGCAGCGAGATATGCTGCCGAGAAAGACCTCAATGTCAGACATATTTATTTCACGCCTCTTGCAATGACGCTGAAATATGCAGATGGACATGGAATAGCTTTTCATGGCACAGCAGATCCGCTTGTGAACACGGGTGAGCTGACAAGACTTTGTGAGGCTAAGAACATCCCTCTGTATAAATACGAGGGCGGAAATCATTCAATAGAGACAAAGGATATTTTATGGAACATAAAAACGCAGAAAGATATAGCGGAAAAGTATATAGATTATTTGAACTTCTAGGACATACGGAGGGGCAGTTATATATTGCAGAGATAGCAGTGCTCATAACACTGCTTATCGGCACGGCAGTATATATACTGCTCCTTCGTGTCTTGCCGGATACCTCGTGGCTTGAGGGGTGTCAGATACGCCGGTTTACAGGGGTGATATGTCCCGCATGCGGTACGACAAGGGCTGTACTTGCCATGCTCCACGGACATATTCTGACGGCTATGTATTACCATGTGGCGACTGTGTATCTGGCGTGCATCTGCATCATATATTTGGTGGGCAATACGATCAGGCTTGCCACAAATGGCAGGACACCGCTTGTGAGATTCCGGTTGTGGTATGTGTATGTGTGGCTTGGGATATTTGTCGTGTCTTACGTGGTGAAGCTGGTGGTGCCGGGATATGTCATATAATGAGCGCAAGTTGAGTAGGCGTGTGCATGTCTCTCGCTTACTCACGACGACATATGATATAAGGAGTGGTTTCATGAGACTTATGATAAAACAACGGGTATTTGCCTGGACAGATACCTACGATATATATGATGAATGGGGAAACAAAAAGTATTTTGTGAAGTCGGAGGCATTTCGGCTGACGCATCAGGTTCACGTATATGACATTGCGGGAAATGAGATAGGTCTTATCAGTCAGAGATTATTCACATTCCTGCCTACATTTGACATCAGTGTGGGTGGCAGACCGTGTGGAAGTATCAGGAAGGAATTTACATTCTTCAAGCCATCGTACAGTATTGAGTATGGTGGATGGCAGTGTGATGGAGATTTCCTTTCGTGGAATTACAGTGTCACAGCTGGAAGCAGGCTGGTGGCAAATATAGCAAAGCAGTTTCTCTCATGGGGAGATACATATACACTTGATATCGCAGATCCGGGTGATGAGATCATGGCACTTATGCTTGTGATTGCCATTGATGCGGCCAATTGTTCGCAGAATAATAATTAATTTTTTTAGAATTCTATATAAATTTGCTGACTATACTATCTATGAAAATACATCACGGGCGGGATAATATGCATAGAGGTAACATTATTAAAAAAGAAAAGGATGATGATATGAGCGCTTATGTTAAGCCTATTCAGGCAACACCTAATCTTTCTGGTAAGGATGCATTAGATATTGTTAAACAGGTATTAAGAACTCCTTCATCAGAATCCATTGATAAGAAGAAAAAGATGCTTGAGGCAAGAAAGCGGATTGAAAATAAATGAGTTATTTGACAACAGAAGAATTTGAAAGTATTTTGGATAATGTGTCGATATTTCCAGTTACTTCAGTAGAATTAGGAGATATTTCACAGTATTTTTTTGAATGTGGAGATGCAGAAGAGTATGTCACATTTTTGATTAATAAGATCGTTTAGAAAGCATTTAGAAATTATCCCTTTTATGTTTAGTCGGATGTATGATAGCAGAGCTCTGGATCATCCTTGGAATCTGTAATTGAATATGTTTACAAAAAGGCTTTTCGGGTTATTCGTAACCGGAAAGCCTTTTTTGTCCAAAATCGGCACGATCATGTCGTTTCGTGCATTCAGCATTGAAGAGGTAATATAACAAAGTGTATAATATTCAAATATTTTACATAATGGGGTGAGTATATGAACCAAAGAAGTAAGCTTAATATAGCGGTATGCGATGATGATATATTTGTAACTGAACAGCTGAGTGAATGGATAAAGGAATATTTTGTTTCCAATCATTTGGAAGAACCCAACATATATGAGTTTGACAATGGCGAGAATCTGATAAAAAGCGAAGTGAAATATGATTTTGTATTCTTGGATATAGTAATTCCGGGAATGAATGGGATAAATATAGGCAGACGGCTATTGGCGCAGAATGAGGAGTGTCTGATATATATAATAACGGCATACGACAGCTATCTTGATGCTGCTATGAGCTTGAGGGTGTTCAGGTATATTTCAAAGCCGCTTGACAAATCCCGTATATACCGAAATATACAGGATGGACTTAAGATATACACAACATCAAATACTAAGATATTGATTGAGACAAAGAATGAAAATATAATCCTCAGAGCTCCGGAGATTATTTACCTGGAGGCACAGGGACATACGCTATTTGTGAACACCAGTGAGGGAAAATACATCTCTGTGAGAAAGATGGATTACTGGGAGAAGACATTGGATACAAGGGGGTTTTTTAGAACACACAGAAGTTTTATTGTGAATATGGAACATGTAGTAAGGTTTGATCATTCATTGGTGTATCTGGATACTGGGGTAACAGCCTATCTAACGAAACGCAATTATCAAAATTTTAAGTATGCATTTATGATGTATTTGGAGGGGGCAAGGACATGACAATGGCTATGATTTATGGAATCGTTTTTCTGATAGAAGCGTTGATAGCATTTCAATACTTCGAGTGGATGTTTGTAAAACCAAGATATACGGTGATAAAGAGATTTGTTTTGGTGTTGGCGTGTTATGTTGTTTTATTTGGTTTGTTTGAACTAAATATATTGATATTTAATTTTATTTCATTTCCAGTATTCAACTGGATAATAATAAAATTCGTATATGGACAAAAAACTTTAAGCTCAGTTTTTCACAGTGTGGCAATGTCAGTAATTATGACATTGTCAGAGATGGTGGTTGTGGCGATATTTTCTGGAATCAGTCAAAAAGCCTGGGATCCATCTGGTGGTGTTTTGACTGTATTATTTCTAGCAATATTAAGCAAGTTTGTGTATTTCCTTGTGATGTTTGCAATCAGCCGATACGGGATGAGACACAGGGTTGATGTACATATGGGAGCACAGGGCTGGGTAATTCTTGTCATACCAGTGTGTGTGATAGTTGTTGTGTGTCTGCTCAATTACATGTGTTACTTTTCTGACATCAGCAAAATGCAGGAATCCATAGTGTTGTATTGTTCAATAATCTGTCTGGTGATAATTATTATTTCATTTGTGATCTACGGATATTTGCAGAGTGTCTACAAGGAGAATCTGGATAAAACATTGCAGATCCAGAGAGAAAAATATGACATTGAGTATTATAAAAAAATTATCAGTCAGGACGAAGAGCAGAAAATAATGATACATGACATAAAAAAGCATATCAGCGGGATACATGATCTGCTCGAACATCATGATTACGATAAGGCAGTCGAATATATTGAAAGGATATATGAATCCAACGAGTTGAAAGAGACTATAAGGTTTTCGGATGATCATATGGTAAATGTTATTCTTAATAGATATGCCAGCAGGTTCATTGATGCGGGGATTCATTATGATTTTGATGTGAGAAGGGCACGTATGGATTACATGCAGGTAGATGACTTAACTGTCCTTCTGTGTAATATGCTGGACAATGCCAGTGAGGCAATGAGTGAAATAGGCAGTGCCAGTGTGGAACTTAGAATGAATTCACAGGGGAACGATGGTGGAACGATCATAGCAATGACAAATGATTGTACGCACAGATATGATTCACAAAAGTCCGGTAAGCCGGATCAAAAATTCCATGGATTTGGAATAAAGAGTATGAAAAAGGTCGCAGAAAAGTATGGTGGCAGTGTTGATGCATATTATTCAGAGGATGATCAAAGATTCCATACGGTCATATATCTGTCAAATGCTACTATGTAAAACAGTTTGATGTTTATGTAAAATAAAACGGAGGTGTACGATGGACAAGAAAAAAATAATATGTGCAGCACTTATTTCTGTTATGGCATTAAGTCTTGCTGCGTGTGGAAATAAAAAGGTTGATTATGGAATGAATGGGGGAAGTGATGATGCAGATAATGCGGGAGGTCTTGAGGGACAGCTTGACATACCCAATAACTGCGATGTTACTTTTGACATAGGAGAATCAAAACTCTCATCGATAACATTGAAGGATGATGATATAGAGGTTTCAGATGCTGATAGAGTATATAAAGTCGGGTTTGACACGGTAAATGCACCATGTTCAGATGATGAACTTAAAACTATAATATCCAGACTTTTTGACGAGACATCAGAGGTAAGGTGGCAAAGTGCTGACGCTGCTGATTCAAAGGAGATACTGGACAACACGATAGAAATGTATAAGTCAGAAATAGAGAAAGCCTTGGCGAATGGTGATCCTGGTTATGCCGAACTTTTGGAGGTGGAACTGGTAAAATACGAAGAAGAAAGGAAGAATATGTCTGACGAGCTGCCATTAGCTACAGAATATAAGCTTAACGAGCATTATGTTGCGGAAAAAGATGGGATACAGAGAATATTTATGGCTGCATCTGATGCTGAAGATGGAGATGGATACAACAATAGCTATTTTACATACGATATGACACCAGAGGGTGAGGATAAGGCTCTTGTATCAGAGGTTCCTGGAACTGAAAGTACGTATGAGATCAATGTTGTCGGTGAAGACACATATGATGGGGACGAGAAGAATCCGATCACAGAAGATGAGGGACTCAGTTCTGCAATGAAGTTACTAGACAATCTGGGGATAAGCGGTTTTGCATGTACAGAGACAGAGGAGGCGGTAAGAGCTTGGACTGGAGGTTCATATGGTGAAGATATCTGTAAAAAGCCGGATGGATACAGATTTCAGTTCGGACGGAAGATTGATGGCATAGACGTGGTATACTCAACAGATATCGATACCGTGGATAGTATTGATACCGATAACCTTACCTATAAAGGTGGAGTTGACAAGGCGGTAATAAGTGTTGATAAGTTTGGGGTTGTCTCATCTACAGTGTATGTATATGCCGATGAGGATACGTTTGATAAAGAGGAGGTCAAGCTTTTAAGCTGGGATGAGATGATTAAAGCTGCGGGCGAGAGTATAGCCAAATATTATAAGGATCACCCGACAAATTATGGAACGGTGGAATTTAATGATGTGGAACTTGCCTATGTACCATGTGCTGATGAGTCGGGAAATAAGTATTTTGTTCCGACATGGATATTTTCTCAGAATGAATATAATGAAGACTACCGATGCGATATGCCTTTGCAGAGGGTATATATAAATGCGATAGATGGAAACTACATAGATATAGTGGATAACATGAAAAAGATAGGAATGTATGAGGAGACAGGCAGGAAATAGTCATGAACAAGATATCAAAGTATGTTGTGATTATAGTAGGCATATTGGTAATGGTGGTGTTGCTGCCATTAGGTTATGTTAGATATAAGACGCGTTACGAAGCTGAGCAGATAAGTGTGTCAACGTCTCCAGATGGTGATTATGAGCTTGTGATCTATTCTGTTGGCGACCCGGATTTTCCATTTGGAGCTGCCCATGGAAGACTGGTGCTGAAGGGCAAAGAGAAGACGGTTGCATATAGGTCATTTGAAGTGGCAAATGATGGTGCAAGATTTGACGAAAGCGATCTAAAGACGACATGGTATATTGATCGTGTGGAGGTGGTAGTGTCTGGCTCTGAACAGCGTGACGAGCTTGTGACCATGCGTTTTAATGGGCAGACCAGTAGTAGACGTCTCACGACCAGATATAGAAGAGAAGATACGGATATAGAAAAAGACAGCGAACAAGACTCTGCGATAACGGAAAAAGCTTCGGGTGACAGCAGGGGGAATGCAGAGAGCTCCACTGATTCCTCTGTTGATCCTGATGTAAATGATCAGCCAGAAAATAAGGAAATTACAGTCGGGTATCAGGCGATCTTTGAGAAATATTCAGATGCCACAGCTGGAAAATTCGAAGTATATTACGGCGCCTCGGAGTCATCATCAAGATGTATATTGTCTGAAAGTGATAATTCCGTGGAATACATTGTATATGATGGCAAGTCAGAGAATGGGAAGTGTGGGCTGTATGTAAGGTATCGTACTGAAAAAGGCGGTGGTGGAACATATGATTATGGCAGCGCCGAAGTAGAAGATATCTATGCATATGTATTTTCCAGTGGAGAAGTGATAAGCAGTGGAAAGACAAACTGGGAAGATACTGGAACTGATGAGTTTGAGAGGGCAACGGAGTAAGCTGTTGTGAGTAGTCCATGAACTGTGGTAAAATGAATTATAAAATAAGACTATTTTATATATATAATAAAAAGTATAAAGGCGGTGATTGTATGACAACAGTGAGCACGAAAAGTGGGAAGATAATAAATGTAGTATCAAGAGAAGAAGAAAGTAAAACGTTAACGTTATCGGATCAAGAGATGGATGCCAGAGCTGTTGAGGCGGTTAAAGCTGCAATAAATAAAGCTAAAGTCTGTAAAAAACCCATAGCCGGATATGATAAAGAGAATAAAAAAGCATATATTGAATATGCAAATGGAGAGATAAAATATGCAAAATAGAAAGCCGATGGTTCTTGTTTTTGCTGGTCCAAATGGCTCTGGTAAAAGTACGATAACGTCTTTTTTTGAAAAAGTCGGAAGATACACAAATGCAGACGATATAGTTATGTCGACAGGAATGGATAATATTGATGCAGCAATTCTTGTGGATAAAATGAGATATGAATCCATAGAAAAAAATGAAGATTTTACATTCGAAACTGTTTTATCATCAGAATATAAAATGGATATACTTAGGAAGGCTAAGGATGAAGGATACTTTATTAAGTGTGTATTTGTGTTGACAATTGATCCTGCAATAAATATTCTGCGAATAGAATCAAGGGTAGCATCGGGGGGGCATGATGTGGAACACATAAAGGTTATAGATAGATATTATAAGTCATTGGGACATATAAAAGAGCTTATAGATATATGCGATATTTTACATGTCTATGATAACACCGAGAGTCCAAAGAGAATTATTCGTAAACATAAAGATGATTTGTCCATATATCCAAATGAATATTGGACAGAGCAGGATATCATTAAATTATTAGGATAAAAAGTAACACAAATAAAGGCGACACAGATGTCTGGTAGGATGCAAAGCATCACAGACTGTAGTGTCGCCTTTATTTGTGCTAAAAATAATCTATATATCTTTAACGTTCCAATCCCGTCAGATCATCATAAAATCCCGGATATGAGATATTCACACACTCGGCTCCGGTGATCTCTGTATCGCCATCAGCGTTAAGTCCTGCGATGGCAAAGCTCATGGCGATCCTGTGGTCAAGGTGGCTGTCGATCACAGCTCCATGGAGTGGTTTTCCGCCACGTATGATCATTCCATCATCGGTTGCGGTTATGTCAGCGCCCATGGCTGAGAGCGTGTTTGCCATGACATCAATTCTGTTGGATTCCTTGACCTTGAGCTCCTGGGCATCCCTGATGATAGTCTCACCGTCTGCGAAGCAGGCGAGAACTGCGATGGCAGGGATCTCGTCAATGAGCTTTGGTATGATGGAACCCTCGATGACACAGCCCTTGAGACTTGATGTCTTGACTGTTATGTCAGCGGTTGGCTCACCACATCCGCTTACCACATTGGAGTATTCCATATCGCCGCACATGGCCTTGATTACTTCAAGTATTCCATCTCTGGTCGGGTTGATTCCGACATTCTTGATGGTTATGCATGAGTTCGGAGTGATAAGTCCTGCAACAAGGAAGTAAGCAGCTGATGATATATCTCCAGGTACAATTATCTTCTGTCCAACAAGATTATCCACAGGCTTAACAGTAGCCGTAGTTCCCTCTGCTTTTATATTGCCGCCAAATGACTCAAGCATGAGTTCAGTGTGGTTTCTTGACACATATGGCTCGGTGACACTTGTCTCGCCGTCTGCGTAGAGTCCGGCAAGAAGTACACATGACTTTACCTGTGCTGATGCGACAGGGGAGTTGTAGTGTATTCCATGGAGTTCCTTTCCGTTTATTAGGAGCGGAGCACAGTCGTTACCAAGCTCGGATGTGATGTCAGCACCCATCATGGACAGAGGTGTCATGATCCTTTTCATAGGTCTCTTGCATATCGATGCATCACCTATGAGTCTGCTTGCAAATGGCTGAGCGGCAAGGATACCCGATATAAGCCTAGTGGTTGTTCCGCTGTTGCCGACATCGAGTGTGCCTTCAGGCTTTGACAGTCCATGCAGACCTTTGCCGTGTACAGTAACGACGCTGCCGTCGTAATCAATATCTATTCCCATCTGTCTGAAACAGTTCATGGATGATATACAATCTGCTCCATTTAAAAATCCGTGTACCTCGGTTATTCCATCTGCAATTGATCCGAACATGATGGAGCGGTGGGATATGGATTTGTCTCCCGGTATTGTTATCTCTCCATTAAGTGATTTTACTCTGTTGATCTTCATAAATTCTCAGTATTCCTTTATTCTAGTGTAATATGTTTTACCTATCGGTTATAAATCTTATAGCCTGCGGCCTTAAGCGCATCCTGCGCATTCTTTCTTGATTCTGCATCGTAGAATGAAAGCCTGAGAACACCCTCCTCATCCTCCCGGTTGTGGGAGACTCCGATATTCTTGAGACTTATCTTTGCCTCAGAGATAAGAGCAGTTACCTTCGCTATTGCACCAGCCTCATCAGGTATATCTACGAACAGTTCATGATGCATTCTGATGACACCGCTGCTGTTGTTAGGAATGGAATCTCTGTAGTCCCTTGCGGATGCAAAAAATGCATTTATCCCAGCCGCATCGCGCTGCTTAATATGATAAATCATTTTGTTTATAAGCTCAACATATTCCTGAAGACCGTTTACGATATTGTCAGGATTTGCCAGAAGAATGTGCTCCCATACCACAGGATTGGAGGATGCGATCCTGGTTATATCCTTGAAACCTCCGGCTGCCAGTGATTTGAAAATATTGTCCGGGCTGTCTGCCGCTGCGACAAGATTGACCAGTGAGGCGGCGATGACATGTGGTACATGACTTATATAAGAAGTTATCCTGTCGTGCTCAACCGGAGAATATATGATAGGTATTGCTCCAAGATCTCCGATAAATGTGGAGAACTCCTCAGTCTTGCCCGGCAGAACCCCATCAGCTGGCGTGATGAAGTAATAGGCGTTCTCTATGAGCCTGTCGGTGGCCGCCTCGTAGCCGGATCTCTCAGAGCCGACCATAGGATGTCCGCCGACAAAATATCTGGCAAGTCCAAGCTCCTGGACTGCTTCGTATATGTCGAGTTTTACGCTTCCAACATCAGTCAGTATGGTGCTGTCTGTAAGGAATGGCCCTAGCTGGCGCAGGTATTCTATATTATAGTGGACCGGTGCACACAGAAAGATATAGTTGCATTCTGCTATGGTATGGACATCATCTGTATATTCAGTCAGCGTTCCATCGGAGACAGCTTCCTTGAGTGTGGATACATTGTTGTCAAATCCGATTATTCTGTAATCCGGGAAAATGCGGTGGATGGATTTTGCAATAGATCCTCCGATAAGTCCCAGACCGATAAATCCTATTGAAAAATCTTTCATTTCAAGTTCTCCTTTAACAGTTTGACGCATAAAAGCGTTAAAGTATCTAAAGGCGATTATACAGCCTTTTGAAAGACAGGGCAAGAGGAGAATCATTCTGTGATAAAATATTTGAATATAAACTGTGTGTTTTAAGTTAAAATAAGAAGTAAGGGAATTGTATAAGCTGAAGATTTGTACTAAAATCTTTGTGAAGTATGAGAACACCGTGTGAATGGAAGCACACCGAATGAAAGTAGAATGGATGATAGTACACTGAATGAAACATATTTGATGTGTACGTGTATGAACAGGCGCCATAAAGAACATGTCAGGCGTACATTTGATTGATCAGTTATAAGGAGGACAGATTATTATGATAGATACATTATGCAGACTGTTGGACGCAGGTGTTACACAGTTTCATGTTGTGAAGGAATGTGAAGATATATTGCTGGATCATGATTACAGGAAATTAGACATAGGTGAGCGCTGGGAGCTTATGGCAGGTGGAAGATATTATGTAAAACCATATCCATCAATGCTGGTTGCATTTGCAATTGGTGAGGTGCCTGAGTATGGAAGACTGAATATAGGACTTGCCCACACGGATTTTCCGATGCTCAAGATCAAGACACAGCCTGATATGAACAGGTGCGGTTATCAGACGCTCAATGTTGAGCCTTATGGAGGACTTATCAAGGAAACGTGGTTTGACAGACCTCTTGGGATTGCGGGAAAGGTCGTGGTTCAGACAGAGGATCCATTCAGACCGAGGACATATCTGTATGATTCAGAGAGGGCTATGTGTATAGTTCCAAGCCTTGCACCACACCTGAGAAAAGAGACTACCGGTGATAAGATGAATGTGCAGAAGGAGCTTATACCGGTATATGGGCTGAATGGGCAAAATGTTAAAGAAAAAGATATATTACAATACGTGGCTGAAGATCTAGGACTCTTGAAAGATGATATACTGGATTACGATCTGTATCTCTACAATATGGATCACATGGAGATCGTTGGGGCAGAAAAAGATATGATAGCATCGCCTAGACTTGATAACATAACATCGGTTTCAGCACTGTTGGATACCATGTGTAAGACTGAAAAAGGTAACTGTATAAATGTGATATCATTGTTTGATAATGAGGAGATAGGCAGCAGATCAAAGCAGGGTGCAGATTCATTGATGCTGTCTGGAATAGTAGACAGGATCATGAGTGGACTGGATATGGAGGAGAATGATAGAATGCGAATCATGAGGGATGCGTTCATGTTGTCACTGGATGTGGCTCACGCATCACATCCTAATTATCCGGAAAAGAGTGATCCGACTAATCAGATAGTCATGGGATGCGGAGTTGCACTTAAGTCTAGCGCAAGTCAGAGATATGTGTCAGACAGTGAGGCTTCAGCTGTAGTGATGGCTCTTGCAAGAAAAAATGATATAAAAGTTCAGCGTCAGGTGAACCGGTCGGGCATGGCTGGGGGACAGACTCTAGGTCCTATAGCGTCATCGTATCTTCCGGTCAGAGCTGTGGATATGGGAATTCCAATCTTGGCGATGCATTCGGCGATGGAACTTGGAAGCGCTGAGGATTACAGCCAGCTCAAAGCTTTATGTTCGGCAGTGTTTGAAATGTAATATATTACATAAGATTATAGAAGAATGAGGTATTTGAGCAATTTACTTGTACAGGTATTACGATTATGTTACAATAAGTTGATCTGTTTTAATATTTATAAGGAGAGACTCGCGATGGCGAGGAAAATCCTTAACAGGAGGATACTCATGAAAAAGAAATATTTAAAATACGCAGTGCTTTGCCTTGGACTTGCATCTATGCTTGCATTTGCGGGATGTGGAAACAAGAACAGTGATGCAACCACAGCTAAGCCTACAGAGACGGAAGCTACAACAGAAGTGACCACGATGGCTACGACAGAGGCGACCACGGAGGCTCAGCCGGAGAAGGACAAGGATGGATTTACCATTTGCAAGGACAAAGTAAAGACACTAGACTATGTAAATGTCAGAACCACACCATCCACAGACGGTGATGTTTATCAGGAACTTGCAAATGATGTTGAACTCGACAGAGTTGGTTACAACGATGAGTGGAGCAAAGTATCCATAGATGGTGGAGAGTACTATATATTCTCAGAACTTCTTGAGGTCGTTGGCGGAGAGAAGAGTAATGCGTCAACTGAGGCGGCCACAACAGAGAGTTCATCGGATGACACCACCGAGGCCACAGTTAAGTCCAACGTGGGAAACGGAAGAATGATAGTGATTGATGCCGGACATCAGCAGACGGCAAATGAAGAGAAGGAGCCTATAGGTCCTGCCGCTACAGAGACAAAGGTAAAGGCAACCCCGGGCAATACAGGTGTTTCAACAGGAATAGCTGAGTATGAGCTGAATCTTCAGATAGCAAAGAAGCTTGAGACAGAGCTCACAGCCAGGGGCTACAATGTCAAGATGATCAGAACAAGCAATGATGTGGATATAAGCAATGCTACAAGAGCAGAATATGCAAATAATCTGAACGCTGAGGCTGTCATCAAGATTCATACAAATGGTTCCACAGACAACACAGCAACGGGAGTTATGACTGTGTGTCAGACGTCATCCAACCCATATAATTCAGCAATCTATGACAAATGCAAGGATCTTGCCACAAATGTTCTGGCGGGGCTTATTGCATCAACCGGCGCAAAGAGTGATGGAATATGGGAGACCGATTCTATGAGTGGCATCAACTGGAGTACAGTACCGGTCACTATAGTTGAGGTTGGATATATGACAACAGCATCTGAGGAGGCACTTCTTGTTACAGATGATTATCAGAACAAGATAGTAAAGGGCATAGCAGACGGACTTGACACATATGTGACAGGTGGCGATTCATCTTCAGATACAGCGACAGGTTCAGCATCAGGTGAAGCTTCATCAGAGGAATCATCGATGGAGGCTGCCACAGATCTGACAGAGTAATATCACAGCTCATAGAAGCAGTAATTGGCATAATATATAAAAAATAAAACATCATGCATGTTATACCTCATTGAATATACTGAGTGTTTCAAATCGGGGGAAGGTGCATGATGTTTTTATTTACGCGGAGCAACGAGCTAAAGTCTGAACCTTTACAACATTTATTATATGGTATGCGATAGCGCAGATACCTCCTCCGGGGTCAGCTCCCGGTAACTGCCTGTTGGCAGATCGTCTGCTATGTGCAAGTTGCCCATGGATATGCGTTTTAGAAATGTGACGGACATATTCACGGCCTGGAACATTCTCTTGACCTGGTGGAAACGTCCTTCAGTGATGGTCAGTTCTATGCGGGAGCTGCCCGTACTGCGGTCTGCCTCAATGATCTTGAGACTGGCAGGGAGAGTTGGAGTGTCGTCGCCGATATCGATCCCCTGCTTAAAGAGGGATATTGTCTGGTCGTCCACATATCCATCGATATCTGCATAATAGGTCTTAGCGATGTGGTGAGCGGGAGATAGCAGATGGTGAGCCAGCCGACCGTCATTTGTGATTATAAGAAGTCCTTCTGTATCAAGGTCAAGTCTTCCCACGGGAAAAAGGTCCTTTGTATTTTCTCCCTTTAACAGGTCTATAACAGTCTGGTGAACATTGTCCTTGGTTGCACTCACACACCCTGCCGGTTTATTGAGTAGGAAGTATCTGTATTTGGAATAGCAGAGTTGTTTTCCGTTATATTTTATTGTATCTGTGTCTTCGTTGATCTTCATGTCAGATGAAGCAGCGTTAGTGCCGTTCACTGAAACCATGCCTTTTTTTATGTACTGTTTTACCTGGCTTCGGCTGCCGATATTCATCTCAACAAGAAATTTGTCAAGTCTCATAAGAATTCTCCTTAATGTGTTATCTTTGTTGATATCATAACATGCAGGCTGTTTTATTTCACCAGATTAATGAGAAATATGTAATAAATGCGCTGAGAAAAAATGCGCGTCGTCTATAACCGCGAGTTGTTACAGAACACAACATATCGTTACGCATAGTCGTAAAAAACCACTATAAATTGATGTTTTTTTGTCATATTTGGTTGACACAATTACATGTCTAGTGTATTATATTTAACAGAAATGTAACAAACAGGCGTTGTTTGTAAATAAATGATTACGAAATAAGAATAAGAGTAAATTATTATATTATATGACAGAGGGATAAAAAATGACAAGATCACGTAGTAAAATGGGAAGATTTGTAGATCACATGAGAAGAAATGTACTTAGCTATAAGTACTTAAAGCATAATATACTTATGACATCACTGGTGGTTGTTATCGCACTTTGTATTTTTGCGGTCGTAAGTTTTGGAGAGAATGCAGACCCGTTGGCGGATGAGCTTTACGTCAATGAGAGTGTAACTATAGATCAGAGTAAAGCGGTCATGATGGCTGATGGCAGCGTCGATATGGCTATGGATGCGGCAATCCCGGCAGACAGATATGTAGCTGCCAATGATACCGCAAGAGTAGCAAGCAGCGGGCTGGGAAGTTCGTCGGCGACAACAGAGAGTATAACAGATAGCACAACAGATAAAGTAACAACAGAGGAGAGTACAACAGAGAAGACAGAGGTTATGGCAGGCGTAACAGCGTCGGTACTCTATGATGGTGTTGACGTATATGCAAAGCAGGCATCAGACTCGGATGCCATTGCGACAGTAAACAGTGGAGAGGTATTTGATGTTGTATCACAGGATGAGAGCTGGATCGGTGTTCAGCTTTATGATGGATCAGTAGGATATATCTCAACAGAGTATGTAAGTGTAGATGCCTCGCTTCAGTAGTGTATAAAGTATCTTTCACCCGGATACAGGCAACATGTTATATGGAACATGGTAATAGGAATTTAACGATATTGTTAAGGTTCCCGATATTCAGAAAGGCATCACAACAAAAAAAGGATTACAGATCAGGAAACGGCAATATGCCGTAGATAAGGTCTGTAATCCTTTTTGCATGTATGGATGTGTGTGCATAAAATAGAAAGTTCTTAATGTTTTAAATTTTTATAGAAAAAGCATGCAAGCTGGGTTCTGTCGCGAAGGCAGAGTTTGTCGAGAATTGAACTTATATAATTCCTAACGGTTCCCTCGCTCAGAAAAAGTCTGGATGCAATCTCTTTGTTGTTCAGTCCGTCAGCTACAAGACGTATAATATCCATTTCCTTGGAGCTTATCTCGTATTGTGTATCGGCAAATGGTGATCTTTCAACATCAGTAGAGTGTGATTCACTGTGCCCAAGAAGGTCAGGAAGTTTTCCTATTATCTCCTCGCCAAATACGGTCTGTCCGTTGTATACCGCATTTACGGCTGGGGCAATACATTCGAAATTCTGTTTTAGAATATACCCTTTTGCGCCGAGACTCAGAGCTTTGATTATGTACTCATCATCGGAGAAGGTGGTGAGCAGAAGAATCCTTGCATCCGGGTGTGCTGCGATTATGATTTCCGACGCTTCAAGTCCGTTCATATTCTCCATTCTGATGTCCATGAGAAGGACATCGGGTGAGTACTTGTTGTAAAGCTGGACTGCCTCTGAGCCGCTGCAGCCGGTGGCAGATACGTGTATATTGTCGTCAGCCTCAAGTATGGTCTGAAGAGACAAGGCCACAAGCTGATCATCGTCAACTATAACTATATTCATATGTCATGATCCCTTCCTTTCATTATTGTTATAAGAAGTCTGAAACCGTTATCGGTGGACAGCTTCAGGCTTCCTCCAAGCATGTTGACTCTCTCCTGTATACTGAAAAGTCCCATTCCCTGACCGCTCATATGTATATCTGTACCGTTGTCTGCGATACTCAGCTGGTAAAAAGCGGGATGCTCGCGCAGGCGTATATCCATATGGTCTCCATTGCTGTGTTTAAGCGTGTTGTTTATAGATTCTTTTACTATGTTGATAAATGAATATTTGACCTCCTTAGGTATTTTGTCAGACATATCATAGTCAAGCGTGATATCTATATCGTGGACACCTGCAGTTATATCGTTAAGTGCGACACGGAGATTTACAGATTCGTCGTGAAGGTCGTGCACGCTGTTTCTCATGCTGTCCATTGCTGTATCCAGAGTGGATTGCAGCTGTTCCAGAGGTTTTGTCAGTCGTTCATCTTTGTTTATGACCTTGATAGCTCCTGTCTGGAGTATGGATCTTGTCAGCATGTGGCCTACGTTGTCATGTATCTCCCTTGCGATCCTGTTTCGCTCCGACAGGGTTGCGGTGAGCACCATATTGTCCTGGTTCCTAAGCAGCTGGCGGGTATTTTCTGCAACCAGCATATCATGTTCGGCAGTGTTGTCTCTAAGGGACAGAAGCTCGGAGCGGAGAGAGTCAACATGACAGCTATACACGCTTAATATCAGCGAAAATGCCACAAGACACAGCTGCGGGAGAAATACTGCGCAGGTATTTTCTGCAACAGTGTAGACAGATAACAATACAAGCAGTGCAGATGAAAAGCGCTGTCTGTATCTGTATATGTCATAGCTTACCAGAGATACAAAAAAGTACATCGGCTCAAGAAAAAAAACGGAGATGAGATAAAGGCATATCAATGTCTCGCACAGATGAGAATATATTCCGCCTTGTATGCCCGCTCTGTCGTATTTGGTTGCTGTGGATGCACTGATGCCTGAAAGTGCCGGATAGATGGCACTTGCGATCATAGACAAAAGAATTGCGGCTATAAGCCTGGTGTCTACAGCAATGTGTTGTGTATATATAAGGACAAACGCTGCAATCAGCAGCAGACCTTTGTTGACGATGTGTTTCATGTTTAAAATCTCCAAAATGTAGAATCTCCGAAATGTAAAATCTCCAAAATGTGAATAGATGGATACCATATCACACAGACAAATCAGATGTCCGGCGGTATGTATGCAGCATACTAACACTTTCATTATAAATAAATATTCTAAAAAAAGGAACATGACAAATGTCACATTGTGAAGATGACGCTGTTCACTGTGAAAACAGATCTGAGGTGTATATAATGGGATTATACAATAAAGAATGCAAGCGCACGGGTATTGCAAACTGTAATGATTGCAAATGGAGACAATAAGCGTAAAAGTATCGTGTTAAAACAGGAGGGCATACATGAGTAATTCGGGAAATGCAATAGAAGTTACGAATCTGGTGAAGAGATATAAGGATCTGCTGGCGCTGGATCATTTCAGTCTTACGGTGAAAGAAGGGGAGATACTGGGGCTTCTTGGCCCAAATGGATCTGGAAAAACGACAACTATAAACTGTATATTGTCCCTGCTCACATTTGACAAGGGAGACATAAAAGTATTTGGAAAAGAAATGAAGCCAGACAGCTACGATATCAAGAGGGAGATCGGAGTCGTAATGCAGGATGTAGCGGTGTTCGATGAACTGACAGTGTACGAGAACATTGATTACTTCTGCGGTTTATATATAAAGGATAAGGAGAAGAGACGAAAGTGCGTTGAGGAGACCATGGATTTCGTGGACATAGCGGATTACAGAAAGTTCATGCCTAAAAAACTTTCAGGCGGACTTCTCAGAAGATTGAATATAGCCTGTGGAATAGCACATAAGCCAAAGCTTATATTTTTCGATGAGCCGACGGTGGCGGTGGATCCGCAGAGCCGCAACAGAATACTTGAGGGAATCAAACGACTGAATGAGGAAGGCGCGACCATCGTGTACACTTCTCATTATATGGAGGAGGTCGAGCAGATCTGCGACAGGATAGTCATCATGGACAAAGGTAAATCTGTTGCAGTCGGAACGAAGGATGAGCTCAAGAAGATGATCAAGAATACGGAGACCATAAAGGTTGAAGTGTTTGGACTTACAGGCGAACAGTTGTCGGAGCTTCGCAGTCAGCCACATGTGTATGAGAACGAATATAACGGAGGCATGCTTACACTTAGATATTCCGGCGGAAGACACAATCTGGTGAGGCTCATGGAATTTTTCAAGGAGCACGACATATCATTTGGCAGGGTGGTCACGGAGCTCCCAACGCTTAATGATGTATTCCTTGAGATCACAGGCAAGGAGCTCAGAGACTGATTTGAATGTAAGTTGGATTATGGATTTGTTGAAGAAACAAATATTTGTATATTTCAGATGAACCGGGATTAAAAGGAGAGAAATATGTTTATACGGGATTTCCTATATATGATAAAGATACTGATGCGTGCAAAGGTGTCTATTTTCTGGACACTGGTATTTCCGATACTGCTTGCCACTTTCATGTACATGGCATTTGGCAACATATATGAACAGGATGAGATGTTTAGTAATATCAAGGTGGCGGTGGTCACTGAGGATGAATCGGCAAATGGACTTAACTATATGCTGGATGCGCTGTCGGATGGCGATGATGCCCTTCTGTCGGTTACAAGGATGAGCGAAAGCGATGCGGAGAAGTCACTGGCTGATGAAGAGGTCGAGGGCATCATATATACGGATGATGTGAAACTCACGGTTGCGGAGAGTTCTGTCAATGCGAGCATACTTGAGACTGTGCTTTCTGAGTACAAGCAGTACGAGCATGCACTTATGGATATATATAAGGATAGCATCGGACTCCAACAGTATATGTCTGGGACTTCCGGCGTGGATGATATGTCGAACCTTGTGGAAAAGCTCTCAGAACAGAGATCATATTATACAGAGAAGGCCAGCACCGAGGGCAGCCAGAACGTGTATAACAATTATTTCTATGCCATATTTGCCATGAGCTGTCTGTTTGCATCACTTTCATCTATAGAGATGATGAGCAATCTTCAGGCAAATGTGAGCGCTACGGGAAAGAGAAAAAATGTGTCCCCACAGAGAAAAATGACATTTGTTCTGGCAGAGTTTGCTGCACTGCTGCTTATACATTTTGTGGTCGAGGTCATAAGCTTTATATACATGTCCTGCATAGGAGTGGATTTTGGCGACAGAGTATGGGAGATTCTGCTTACTCTGTTTGTGGGCTGCTTTATCGGTCTGGCGATTGGAGTCATAGTTGGGGCTATATCAAAGCTTGCTGAGGGAACCAAGATAGGTATTGTGATCGGAATATCCATGGTGATGTCCATCCTTTCTGATCTGTGTATTAACGGGATAAAGTATGAGATACAGCAGCACGTGCCGATTATAAATAAACTCAATCCCGCGGCTCTGATATCGGATTCATTTTATGCACTGAATGTTTACAGTGACCACCAGGTTTTCACTGAGAATATCGTCATAATGACTATTGAGGCTGTGGTGCTCATAGCAGTTGGGATTCTCATGGTAAGGAGGAACAGATATGCAAGTGTTTAAATCTTTTTTCAAGGTTTTGAGAAAATATATTGGGCAGATGATCATGTATGTGGGAATCCTGTGTGGAGTCATGATTGCGTTCATCAATGTGGGAAACACAGATCCACAGAACTATTATAAGGATAAAATGATCAAATATGCGGTGAGCGATGAGGATGGCAGTGAGATGAGCAGAAAATTGATGGCTTACCTGAGTGATACGCAGCAGCTTGTAGATGGCGTTGATATGGACGAACGAGGTATTCAGGATGCTCTCTACAACAGGGCGGTGGATTGTGTGATCAGGATACCAGATGGCTTTGGCGATGCATGGGCAAATGATACTGCGGATGGTCTGCTTGAGATAACGACTATCCCCGGAAGTCAGGCGTCCATGCTGTTTGAGACAAGGCTTGACAGTTATATGAATATGGTATCTCTGTACAAGAGGGCCGGAGATGATGTGAACGATGCCGATAAGAGAGCGAGGATGGCACTTGAGCAGAAGGCTGAAGTCGATATGGCTGAAGGAAAGACCGCAGGACATTCCATGTTATATAATTTTTACAACTATCTGGGGTGGGTCATGATATGCGTTATGATAATTGGGGTAGCGCCTGTTTTGCAGGTATATAACAGGAAAAAGCTTAGAGCGAGAATAGAGTGCTCATCATACAAATTTTTCAGGCTGAACAGGGAACTTGTCCAGGGGATGATGTTTACTGGATGCGTATTGTCTGTAGTATTTATAGTACTTTCCAGAATACTTATAAAATATGATATAGTCTCAGCAAGGGGCGGAATGTTCATACTCAATATGCTGGTGTATGCCTGTGTAGCACTCTCGCTGGCATTTCTAGTTAGCAAGCTTACCCAGAGTGAACAGATTCTTTCCATGTGTGCTAATGTCATATCACTTGGAATGGCATTCCTCTGCGGGATATTTGTGCCGAGAGAGTTCTTAAGTGACACTGTGATGGCGATAGCACATTTTCTCCCGGCATACTGGTATGCAAATGCGACAGACGCCATCGACAATTTCACATCTGGCAGTTCGGTGATAGGAATATTTGTGAGCATGGGAGTACAGGTGCTCTTTGCCGTTCTGTTCACACTTGTTGGAGTGATCGTTGACAGGTACAAGACCGCTGGCAGGGCTATGGCTTAGAAAAATTAATAATATTTTTTGTTTGACGCGCGTCAAATACGTATGTATTATGTATGTATAGTATTTGACGCGCGTCAAATACTATACAAGCAGTACTATTTAATTATTGGATGTGTCAAAGGAGGATATGAATGAAAATAATACACGAAAAACAGGATCTTACATTCCTTCGATGGTCTCATATAAGGAGTTCAAGTGGAACTGCAGGAACTTTTTTAAAGTCGGAATCCAATTTGGATGGGAGCAAGATATATTATAAACTTTCAAGATTTGATCCATTAAATGGCGTAGTTGGACATGAGTGTGTAAATGAGTTGATAGTGGATAGACTGCTCACAGTTCTTGGGGTGGAACACCTGGATTATGAGTTGATAAACAGCCGTATAGAAATAGAGGGAAAAGCGTATGACACTTACCTGTGTGCCTCTAAAGACTTTAAGGAGCGCGGTGAAAGCAAGTTGGCACTTGATGATTATTATAGACTAAATGCGATAAAGGGAGAGAGCCGCTATGATTTTTGTGTGAGATGTGGCTGGAAAGAATATATAGACCGTATGATCGTACTTGATTATATTATCCTGAACAGGGATCGCCATGGGGCAAATATAGAGGTGCTTCGAAATTCAAGGAAGAGAACGATAAGGATGGCTCCGTTGTTCGATCATGGTTTATCTCTTTTGTGTTTTTGCAATTCCGATGAGGAAGTGTCAGAAACAGATATTATGGAAGATAAGAGATGCCAGAATTTTATTGGTGGATTTTCATGTCAGGAGAACTTGAAACTGATAGGAGAAAAAAAGGATGTTTTCCCAAATAAGCTTTATATAACAGATAAAGAGTTTATTTTTGACGGACTTAGAGGCATAGTGTCAGATGTATTTATAGACACAGTATGGAACATGATATATAAGAGGTACAAGGTTTATGAAAATCTTTGAAATTATAGATGGCGACAAGGATAAAACTGTAGGAGCACTTCTCTATTTTGAGAAGGAGCGCACATGTATAGTTGAATTACAGGAATATCTGGATGAATGGTCAGCGCCATTTTTATTTGCAAGCTATGTGAAGAATAAGGTATATACAATACCGAGAGATGTGAGCGCCCTGTGGGTAAGGGGGAGGGTGATCCCAAGTGGCAGGCAGAATATATCAGATATACTTAAAGTTCATCACCTCAAGGAATACGACGAAATGAAATTTCTTGAAATATCCGAGGGAAGATGTTCACAGGACGAAATGTATATCAGGCAGCTTGATAAGCTCCCGGAATTTGTAGTTGAACGCCAGCAAAAAAATCTGTCGGAGTGTGTTATTTTGGGTGCATATAATATTTTGTGCTTTTTCGCAGATGGTAATACGAGAAAAATAGATTTGAAAAATATATCAAAAAAAGATAGTGAAGCACAGCCGATTGACAGGCTGGCTGGATTGGATAAAGTTCTGGAAAATGACAGACTTTACAGGTCCGGTAAGCTTGGCACTGGAGGGTACTTTGTCACATTCAATGATTCGATTGATGTTCCTACAGACATTTTGTATGAGTCAGGAGAGAAGGTTCCTCTTGGACTTGAGGATTTTAAGACATTTGTAAGACGTAACATTATTGATACGACAGAAAGCTGTGAAATGCTTGAGTGTTCAAGACAGAATATTTCATATATGGTGAACCAGGAACAGATGTCAGCGGTGAAAGAGGATGTCCGGGGAAATCTGTATCTTAAAGGAGAGGTACTTTCAAATAGGTGGTAAGAACAATATTACACTGGAAGTTATGAGGCATGGTCTGTTATAATAAAAAACGGAGGGAGTTTAGGAGGAACGAGAAAGTGCTTAAAAAGAAAGTGCTGAAACAGAACAACTTACTCAGACTGCAGAAGAGACTTGCAGTGGTTATGCTGGCCCTTACACTTGGACTCGGTACAGGGTGCGGCAAAGCAGATGACGGAGCGGACGGTGCTGCGTCGTCAGAGGCAGAGACTTTGGCGGATGACCAGACAAACGATCAGGCAGATGCCGGAGCATCAGAAGAAGATGGACAGGAGTCCAATAATGAAGAAACAGTAGAAAATGGACAGGAGTCAAAAAAAGCTGCGGAAGACAAGGATGAGCCCTATGTAGAGGGAACATACTCAAGTGATTCGTATGACGTGGCGGAATTTACGGCAGAGCCTCGTAAGAAGACCAACGAAGAGGGTAATCGCGGTGTGTATTACGAGATATTTGTCAGATCATTTGCCGATTCAGACGGTGATGGTATAGGCGATCTGAATGGCGTCACGGAGAAGCTTGACTATCTGCAGAAGCTCGGAATCGATGGGATATGGCTCATGCCGATCACAGCATCCGATACCTACCACGGATATTCAGTGACGGATTATGTGATGGTGAATCCCGATTACGGAACAGAGGATGATCTTAAGAGATTGCTTGACGAAGCACACAGCAGAGACATGAAAGTCATCATGGATCTGGTCATCAATCACACCAGTATCAATCATCCGTGGTTTCAGGCGGCAAAGTCCGATGAGAACAGCGAGTACAGAGATTATTACAGGTGGGTGTACAAGACCGACAAGAAAGACTGCAATCATCTTCTCGACAAATCAAGCTGGGGAGATATGGTGTGGCACCAGGAAGGAGACTTCTATTATTATGGTGTGTTCGGCGCGGATATGCCGGACCTAAACTACAACAATCCGGATGTTAGACAGGCTGCGAAGGATGCCGCCGGTCACTGGCTGGAGCTTGGTCTTGATGGTTTCCGTATGGACGCCGCAGTTCATATCTATGGGGCACACGAGTTCAAGCAGCAGGAAGATTCTGAAACGGCAAATATCACCTGGTGGAACGAATTTGCCGGTTACTGCGAGAGCATAAATCCTGATGTATATCTGGTGGGTGAGGTATGGCAGGATGACAAGGTGTTGGAAAATTATGTCCAGCCATTTGACACGAAGTTTGATTTTGCGATTCAGCAGAAGATACTGAACTGCGTACAGAAAGGCATGGCGGTGCCAGGCTTTGGTGATTCTCTTTCCGTGGCGATAGAGAATATACAGAATAAATATGACGGCGTGGATGCCAACTATCTGAATGGAATATTTGGAGCAAATCACGATCAGGACAGGATAGCATCGTCGGTGAACAGCCTGGATAAGGCGAGACAGATTGCGGCGGTATATATGACGCTTCCAGGTAATCCATATATATATTATGGCGAGGAGCTTGGAATGTACGGCAGTAAGCCGGATGAGATGATAAGGACGCCTTTCCTTTGGGGAGGTGACAGTACATATAATACGTCGTGGGAAAAGGACAATCAGAATGCAGAGACAAAGGGACTTGACCAGCAGATGGAAGATCCGGATTCAATGTATTCATATTACAAGACATTGATAGCACTGAGAAAGGACAATCCTGCACTTATGAAAGGAAGCTACAGAGCGGCATCGCTCACAAGTGACAGTGTGACAGCATACTTCCGTGAGACGGATGGACAGAAGCTGCTGGTGGTGCACAATTTTGCAGAGGGCGATCAGACGGTATCACTTGCAGAGTGCGGAGACATAACAGTTACAAATGTACTTTATTCAAGTTCTGGTGAGACAGGTGTGTCAGACCTTAGTTCAGTGAAATTAGCTGGAAATGAGAGCGTGGTGCTGGAACTTGGTGAGTAGATAAAAAATCCCAATTTAAAGGAGGCTCTCCATGAAGAAAATACTAATAACGGGTGGTACAGTATTTGTAAGCCGGTATGCGGCACAATATTTTGTGGACAAAGGCTATGAGGTGTATGTGGTCAACAGAAATTCAAGACCGCAGGTTCCAGGTGCGAAGCTTATAGAAGCGGACAGGCATGACCTGGGAGACAAACTCAAAGACATCTATTTTGATGTTGTGGCGGACATAACCGCATATAATGCGGAAGATATCACAGACTTATGTGACAGCCTTGGTTCTTTTGGTCAGTATATCATGATCAGCTCAAGTGCAGTGTATCCAGAGTATGGAGATCAGCCATTCCGTGAAGATTCAGAACGGGCACTCAACAGATACTGGGGGTCATATGGTACGGATAAGATTGCTGCGGAGGATGCATTACTTGACAGAGTGAGTGATGCTTACATACTCAGACCACCATATATTTATGGACCTATGAACAATGTATACAGGGAGGCTTTTGTATTTGACTGCGCCAGGGCGGACAGACCATTTTATCTGCCCGGAGATGGTGGAATGAAGCTGCAGTTCTTCCATGTGAAGGATCTCTGTATCCTGATGGAGAGAGTAATAGAGGAAAAGCCGGAGACTCATATCATGAATGTGGGAAATGTGGAGCCGGTCACTATAAAAGACTGGGTGACGATGTGTTACGCCTGCTTTGATAAGATTCCTGCGTTTGTAAATGTCAGTGAGGATATAGAACAGAGAAATTATTTCAGTTTTTATAACTATGAATATTATCTCGATGTGCAGCAGCAGAACAAAATATACCCGGAGACAATATCATTGGAAGATGGATTGAGAGAATGCGCAGAGTGGTATGTGGAAAATGAATCAGAAGTTGGGAAAAAGTCATATATGGAATATATAGACTGTAATTTAAAATAATGTACGTTGGTGCAGCGATATTGTAAATGATATGTATTTAGGGAGATCTGGAGCTTCGGCTCTGGATCTTTTTTTATAGATATACATTCAAATATCGTCGAGATATACGATGTGTATAAATTCATTAAGAAAGTGTAAATTCGTTATAAGTGGGTTTACATCTTTGTTATTATTGATATAATGCAGATACATAGTGAGAGAGTTCTTGACAATGATGGAGTTTTACTCATTGTTCTCAAATAAGATTTTAGTTCTTTTTTAGTAGAAATAAGTGATCTGAAATTTCTATAGTTTAATTTCCATAATGATTTTTGGCAAATATAAAATAATAAAGGAGTTACTGAATGATAAAAAACAGGAATGTTAGTATAATAACGGACGAAAATAATAATCAAATAGTAATTATTAATGACAAAAAATTTAAAGGCTTATCAAAAGATGATTGGCAGCAGATAGAAAAATACTTAAAAGGCTATATATCGGATTGTTATGAAATTACAGAAACAAATGATGTTGTTTATATTGGAAAAGAATTTCCGTCTGAATATGCAGGTTCGAAAAGCAGAATTGCATTAAAAGGTGCAAGAAAAAAGGCAAAGGCATCAGCATCACAGGGAATTCCAGAGCTAATAAAAATAGCCAAAAATCCACGTTGGGAAGAGAATAAAGAGCAAAAGCATAATAAAGATGCTAAATATGGTTGGTATAGATATGATATAAGGTTTGGACTGCCTGTGTATGATGATAAAACGGGCAATTTAGATAGATATAATATATTCACAGCTATTCTTCTTATAAAACATTCAGAGGATGGTAATAAGTACCTGCATGATATTACCACAATAAAAAAAGAAACGAGCAGCCCGCTTGAGTCGTAAAACTGTACGGTGAAAACCCATTTCTTTTGATATATTCTATTTCAGTCTTTTTGTTTTGTCAAGAAAAAAACATCCCCCATCATATTCATAACGAGTATGATGGGGGATGTTTTATGTCTACACTATAATAAATTACTTATTGTTGGCGTTGTCCTTCTCCTCACGCTTCTGATCCATCATAGCACGAACCTTCATTGAAAGGCCGAACAGGTTGATGAAACCTGAAGCATCCTTGTGATCGTAGAGGTCACCGGTTGTGAATGAAGCGAGGCTCTCTGAGTACAGAGTATAATCTGATGTAGTACCAGCCTTGATGATGTTGCCCTTGTAGAGCTTCATCTTTACATGACCGGTTACACGCTCCTCAGTCTTGGCAACGAATGCTGAAAGGCTCTCACGGAGAGTGCAGAACCACTTGCCCTCGTATACAAGTGCTGCGAATTTTGTTCCGACAAGCTTCTTGTACTCCATAGTATCACGGTCAAGTGTGAGCTCCTCAAGCTGCTTGTGAGCCTCTGTGAGGATAGTTCCACCAGGTGTCTCGTATACACCACGTGACTTCATGCCGACAACACGGTTCTCAACGATATCGATGATACCGATACCATGCTTTCCGCCGAGCTTGTTCAGTTCACGGATGATATCTGAAGTCTTCATCTTCTTGCCGTTGAGTGCTACAGGGTAGCCCTTCTCGAAGTCAAGGTCGATGTACTCAGGCTCATCAGGTGCCTTCTCAGGTGTAACTGAGAGAACCAGAAGGTCATCGTAGTTTGGCTCATTTGCAGGATTCTCAAGCTCAAGACCCTCATGGCTGATGTGCCAGATGTTACGGTCACGGCTGTAAGAATGCTTTGCGTCAAATGGAAGATCGATGCCGTGTGCCTTACAGAAAGCGATCTCATCCTCACGTGACTGCATAGTCCACTCAGGCTGTCTCCATGTAGCGATAACCTTGATGTCTGGTGCAAGAGCCTTGATAGAAAGCTCAAAACGAAGCTGGTCGTTACCCTTACCTGTAGCTCCGTGGCAGATGGCAACAGCGCCTTCCTTACGTGCAACCTCAACAAGCTTCTTTGCAATGATAGGTCTTGCAAATGAAGTACCGAGAAGATATTTGTTCTCGTATACAGCGTCAGCCTGAACTGTTGGCATGATGTACTCATCGCAGAGCTCATCTACAACATCGATGATGTAAAGCTTCTCAGCTCCTGAATACTTTGCTCTCTCGTCAAGTCCCTCAAGCTCGCTCTCCTGACCTACATCTATACATGCACAGATAACATCGTATCCGTATGTCTCCTTTAACCATGGGATGATGGCAGTGGTATCAAGACCGCCTGAATAAGCCAGTACAACTTTTTCTTTAGCCATTTTAATAAATCCTCCTATAAATATAGTGTTTTGAAAAATTACTTTATAATATATTCCATTTTTCGCCTACATGAACTATACAACGCAAATGTATATTATGCAAGTGATTTTTCAAAATATTCATTCGATCAACGTATAATATGCATGTGATTTATGCATGGAGACATAGCCAAATGGCGGCAAAAACGTTGATAAACCGTATATTTTTAACGATTATGCAAATATTCAAAAAAACCATTGCATAATATGCAATCAAAATGTATAATTATAAAAAGTTTTTTGTAGGAGGGATAACATATCGTCTGATTAGATGAATGTTGACTAGGCTGACTAAGTGGGTATACAATCAGACAGGATATGCCTTAAGACAAATCCGTGGGAATGGAAATATAAATTTTTACATATATATGGAGGCAGTTATGATTAAGGTAGGAATTATCGGATCAACAGGATACGCAGGACAGGAGATAGTAAGAATCCTTCTTGGACATAAGGAAGCGGAGATCGTATGGTACGGTTCAAGAAGCTTTATCGATCAGAAATATTATCAGGTATACGGCAATATGTTTCAGATCGTGGACGCAAAGTGTATGGATGACAATATGGATGAGCTTGCTTCAAAAGTAGACGTCATATTTACAGCCACACCACAGGGACTGTGCGGATCACTGGTGAATGAGGAGATTCTGTCAAAGGTGAAGATCATAGATCTCAGTGCAGATTTCAGAATAAAGGATGTCGCTACTTATGAGAAGTGGTACAAGATAGAGCACAAGAGCCCACAGTTTATTGACGAGGCTGTGTATGGTCTCTGTGAGATCAACAGGGAGGATATAAAGAAGTGCAGACTTCTTGCAAACCCTGGATGCTACACAACATGTTCCATCCTTTCACTCTACCCACTGGTTAAGGAAGGTCTGGTTGATGCCAACTCCATCATTGTTGACGCCAAGTCCGGAACATCAGGTGCAGGAAGAGGCGCGAAGATTGCAAATCTTTACTGTGAGGTCAATGAGAGCATAAAGGCTTATGGAGTTACGACACACAGACATACCCCTGAGATAGAGGAGCAGCTTGGATATGCGAATGGCAGTCCGATAGTTATCAACTTCACTCCACACCTTGTTCCTATGAACAGAGGAATACTTGTGACAGCATATGCCAACCTCAAGGAGAAGGTCGATTACGATACAGTGAGAGCCGCATACGATAAGTACTATGCAAATGAGAGATTTATCAGAGTTCTCGACAAGGATGTATGTCCTGAGACAAGATGGGTTGAGGGCAGCAACTATGTGGATGTCAATTTCAAGATAGATGAGAGAACAAACAGAGTCATCGCCATGGGCGCACTTGACAATCTTGTAAAGGGTGCTGCAGGTCAGGCGGTTCAGAACATGAATATCATGTTTGGATTTGACGAGGCAGAAGGTCTTCGTATGGCTCCTGTATTCCCGTAAAACGAAGAGTAACATATGTATGAAGATGCAGGCATATGCAAGAATTGTTTATATATCTGATCAATAAGATATGCTTGAAGATACACTTGGAAATAAGGTGGTAGGATGAAGATAATTCCGGGAGGCGTGACAGCCCCTGCTGGATTTCGGGCAGCGGGACTACATGTTGGAATAAGAAGAAATAAACTGAAAAAAGACATGGCACTTCTGGTGAGTGATGTTCCTGCACATGTAGCGGGAGCATTTACACAGAACATGGTTCAGGCAGCACCGGTCATATACGACAGGCAGCTTTGCCAGAATGTGGGAATATGTCAGGCGCTGGTTGTAAACAGCGGTGTGGCAAATACCTGTACCGGAGAGCAGGGAATCCATGATGCGGAGGCTATGGCGGATCATGTAGGTAAGAGTCTTGGCATAGCCCCGGACATGGTGGCGGTGGCTTCCACCGGAGTCATAGGAATGAGACTTCCTATGGATGTCATACAGAGCGGTATAGATATGCTGGTGCCAGAACTTTCATACTCGATAGATGCCGGAGCTGATGCGGCGGAGGCGATAAAGACGACGGATATCTATAAGAAGGAGATAGCCGTAACTTTAGAGATCAAAGGGCAGCAGATCACCATAGGAGGCATGTGCAAGGGATCCGGAATGATCAATCCAAACCTTGGAACCGTACTCAGCTTTATCACGACAGATCTGAATATCAGCTCAGAGCTGCTGGGCAAGGTGCTTAAGGCTGATGTAGTCGATACATACAACATGGTGTCAGTGGACGGAGATATGTCCACCAACGACACTGTCATGATATTTGCAAATGGTATGGCTGGTAACGAGGAACTGCTGGAGACCGATGATGATTTCCCGGCTTTTGTTGAGGCTATAAGATATATCAACAGAGCATTTGTCAGAGCGATAGCATCAGACGGCGAAGGCGCTACCAAGATGTTTCAGGTGGACGTGTCGGGTATGCCTGATAAGGATACGGCAAGGCATCTGGCAAAGGCGATAGTCGCCTCGAATCTTGTAAAGTGTGCCATGTATGGTGCCGATGCCAACTGGGGCAGAATAGTATGCGCCATGGGGCAGAGCGGAGTGAAATTCGACCCATACAGGGTAGATATAGAGATATCCAGTGTGGCAGGACATCTGGAGATCGTAAAGCATGGGGTGACGACGGATTATGATGAGAAAGAAGCCAGTCACATACTCTCAGAGAAACAGATAAAGCTCAAGGCACATATGAATATGGGTGATGAGACGGCCACAGCATGGGGGTGTGATCTCACATATGACTATATCAAGATAAATGCGGATTATAGGAAATAAAATGTAAATTCAAAAAATAGACTGTAGTCAATAAAAAAGAGACTGACTGAATATGGTGTATTAATCAGCGATATTGATCGGGTTAAACCCTAAAAGATACACTTGGAAATACAAGAAATATAATATAGAAGAAAGAAGGACAGAGAAATGGTTATAGGTGATTACACAGTAGATCAGGTAATTGAGAAGGCACAGACACTGATAGAGGCTATGCCGTATATCAAGAAATTTCAGGGCAAGACAGTGGTTGTCAAGTACGGCGGAAGCGCTATGCTTGACGAGAATCTCAAATACAATGTTATAAAGGACGTTGCCATGCTGAAGCTTGTAGGTATGAAACCGGTCATCGTACACGGTGGCGGTAAGGAGATCAGCAAATGGGTTGAGAAGGTTGGCAAGGAGGCAGAATTTATCAATGGTCTCCGTGTGACAGATGCAGAGACTATGGAGATCGCAGAGATGGTTCTTGGTAAGGTCAACAAGAGCCTTGTAAGCCTCATGCAGAAGATCGGACTTAAGGCAGTTGGAATCAGCGGCAAGGATGGCGGTATGTTCACAGTCAAGAAGAAGTTCCCAGGTGGCAAGGATATAGGTTATGTGGGAGAGATAACAAAGGTTGATACATCACTGCTCACATCGCTCATCGAGGACGATTTCATTCCTGTTATTGCACCTATAGGCGTGGATGAGAATTATGAGGATTACAACATCAATGCAGATGACGCAGCATGTGCAGTTGCCACAGCTCTTGAGGCTGAGAAGCTCGTATTCCTCACAGATATCGAAGGCGTATTCATTGATCCTACAGACAAGTCAACTCTTATCTCAGAGATGGATATACATGAGGCAAAGGACATCATAGAGAATGGGGTTGTCGGCGGTGGTATGCTTCCAAAGCTTAACAACTGTATCTCAGCCATGGAGAACGGGGTTTCAAGAGTGCATATCCTTGATGGACGTCTCCAGCACTGTCTGCTTCTTGAGTTCTTCACCCAGAAGGGTATCGGAACAGCTATACTCAAGGAGCCATTGTTCTAGGAATGGACAGCATATAATATGATCTGGCAAGGCTGCATTTGCTACTTTGAAAAACAGTATACATCACCATATTTGAGGGGCATCAGATGCTTTGATAAGGGTGACAGTATACTGTTTTTTTGTTGTATTGTAAAAACTATCAATCTGATGTGTAGAAAAGGGTTGTTTTGTGAAAAAAGTAACAAAAATGAAATAAATTAGAAATATATTGTTGTAAAATATAAAATGATTAGATACAATGAACCTGTGTAATTCCGTGCAGACACAGGAGGTGTCGGCACAGTGAATAAAATATTAAAAAAAATACAAATGTTAATACGCAAAGGTCTGTTTTTTATATTTGTGGGTTTCATATGTATCACTGCCTGTGGATGTGGCAGCGGAGAGATCTCCTTATATGAAGATATGGAGGCAGTTTCTAGCAATCAGTCCACGGAGACAGGAGATGAAGATGATTCAGAGACTGTGGATTCGGATGATTCAGAGACTGCAAATTTAGACATTTCATCTGAAAAAGTGGGAAAGATAAAGGTATATGTGTGCGGGGCGGTGAGGTCGCCCGGTGTATACGAGCTGGATGCTGATGCAAGGATCAATGATGCGCTTGAGATGGCGGGTGGCTTTGCTGAGAATGCGGACATAGATATTGTTAATCTGGCGGATGTGGCTGCCGATGGCCAGAAGATATATTTTCCGGTGGAAGGTGAGGATATCCAAAGTGACATTGGAAAAAATCAGAATGGTCAGGCAGATGCTGGATCAGACCGCCTCATCAATATCAATGAGGCTGGCGTCGAGGAGCTGACAGAACTTCCCGGTATCGGTGAGACCAGAGCAGGGCAGATTGTTGAGTACCGACAGACTTATGGCAGATTTTCGGACAAGGAGGATCTGAAGAATGTCAGTGGTATAGGAGACAGCATATATAGGAAACTGGAGACATACATAACTGTAGATTAGAGGACCCGGGAGAGACGGAATTTGATAAAGTGAAGAGAAAGGAAGTTACAATGAAAAAGGTTCTTGTTGTTGATGATGAGAAGTTGATAGTTAAGGGATTGAAGTTCAGCCTTGAGCAGGATGATATGGAGGTGGACACCGCATACGATGGCGGTGAAGCTGTTGAAAAGATAAAGAACAATGATTACGATATAGTACTTCTGGATATCATGATACCTGTTTATACTGGCATAGAGGTATGTCAGATGGTTCGTGAGTTTTCAAATGTACCGATAATCATGCTCACAGCGAAGGGCGAGGATATGGATAAGATCATGGGCCTTGAGTACGGTGCCGATGATTATATAACAAAGCCGTTTAACATACTTGAGGTTAAGGCTCGTATGAAGGCTATTCTCAGAAGAAGCGGCAAGAAACAGGCTCCTGTAAAGCAGAGCAATGTCATGGAGGTAAATGGTATGAAGGTTGAGCTGGATAGCCGCCGCGTGTTCGTGGGTGGCAAAGAGCTGAATCTCACTGCGAAGGAATTTGATCTGCTTGAGCTCCTCATGGCTCATCCCAATAAGGTATATTCTAGAAATGAGCTCCTGAGTACGATATGGGGAGATTCATATCCGGGTGATGCGAGAACGGTTGATGTCCATGTCAGAAGACTCAGAGAAAAAATCGAGGCAAACCCAGGTGAGCCGGTATACATTCATACAAAATGGGGAGTAGGATATTTCTTCAAGGGATGATATGAAAAAAAATAGAGATACAGTTGGTGTAGAGAAAAATAAAAAAACAAGCTCCAACGCAGAGCTCCAGGCGGATAAGGCCAAGGATGAACAGCCTAAAGCCTCCCAGAAGAGTGATGAAAGCAGACGGTTTACGGTCAGCCAGAGACTGATAATCTCAGTGATGGTGGTCGTATGTGTTGCCGTTTTAGTGTATATCGGACTTGAGGTCGTTATAAGGTCTGTTGATGCGAGAAACGAACGGGAATTTGACAGACGGGTGGATTCATGTGCGGACTATGCGGTATATGCAGTCAACAGTTACAATGCGGATGGAGATATGCGAGAAGCCGTGGGAGATATAAAGACCATGGCTTATTCTCTGTCAGGAAGGATACTTGTCATAGATCCTGGGTACAGAGTAGTGGTGGATTCCTATGACAAAGAAACAGGCAAATATATGGCGGATCCTGAAGTGCTTCAGGTCATGACTGGCAAGACACCGGAGGTATCGGAGCAGTATGACAGAGTGTACAGGAAGATAATGCCGGTGGTCGACAGTGAGGGATATACGGATGCAGTTATAATCTTTGCTGTTAAGATCGATGAGCTTGACAACTACAGTGCAGGACTCAGACGCAATTCCATGTACCTGCTTGCGCTTGTGGTTATACTAGGCATGGTTGCAGCGTACTTTATAGCCAAACTGTCTGTGAGGGATGTCAACCGAACAAGAGGTATTATAGAGGGCATGAAGGGTGGAAGTCTCGAACAGATGGATACATCGGGCATGTTTGGTGAGATGAAGGCCCTGACAAAGGATATCAACAATATATTCAACAAGGCACAGTTGCTGGAGGAATCAAGACAGGAGTTTGTTTCAAATGTGTCGCATGAGCTGAAGACTCCTATCACTTCGATGAAGGTGTTGTCAGAATCACTTCTTACACAAAGCGATGTTCCTGCCGAGATGTACAGGGAATTCATGGAGGATATAGTCCAGGAGATAGACCGGGAGGCTGAGATCATAAGCGATCTTCTTACTCTGGTCAAGACGGACAAGGGACCAGACAGCCTTAATAAGGAAGCTGTTGATATGGATGAATTCATGGATCTCATATTAAAGAGACTGCGTCCGCTGGCGGACAAGAGAAGTATACAGCTGTCATATGAGAGTTTTGGAGAGATACATGCCAGCATAGACAAGGTGAAGTTCACGCTTGCTATATCAAACCTGATAGAGAACGGTATAAAGTACAATGTTGATGGTGGATGGATAAAGGTATCGCTGAATTCTGATCACAAGAACTTTTATATAAAAGTTGCGGATTCGGGGGTAGGAATACCGGAAGACTGCATCAATCATATATTTGAGCGCTTCTACAGGGTGGATAAGGCGCGAAGCAGGGATACTGGAGGAACAGGACTTGGTCTAGCCATAACGAAGAACATCATTATTCTTCATAAAGGCACAATAAATGTTTATAGTGAACCTGGAAAAGGCACAACGTTTACAGTTAGAGTACCTTTGGGTGAACAGTAGAGGATTGAAATGAGACAAATTTTAAAAAATATAGCCATGGCGGCTGTGGTTATGTTGCTGACGCTGGTGGTATGGGGATGCAGATCAGACAGTGATTCCAGTAATATAACAGATCAGAAAACTTCTGTGGAGGATGGTTTTTACATTTATTATATCAATGATGGATGGACGGATATCTCCATGAAGAAAATGGATGTTGACCAGCAGTTGTCGTCTGAGAATACAGTTGATCTGGTCATGAAAGCCCTGCTTGAGGGTGGAGGTACATCAAAGTTTGGGACACCAGTTCCTGCCGGAATGACTTATCAGAGGTATATATATGATGGGTATGGAACGGTCAATCTCATATTTGAAGCTGACCTTGAGAATGTTGATCCGTATGCTCTAGTGCTCAGCAAGGAGGCGTTTGTAAAGACACTGAGTCAGATCGATCAGGTACACGTTGTGGTGTATGAGATGGTGGATACAGTCAATGAAAGCAACGTCGTAAAGGATAAATTAACGCTGGAATCATTTGCGGATATAGACAACATGACTGATTCGGAAAAAGAGATAAGGATATTTATGCCGGATTCATCTGGGACAGCTTTGGTGGAGAAATCTCTAACGTTGGATTATTCACAGAAAGAGAGTCTTCCAGAACAGGTTATGAAAGGGCTTGGCAGCTCTTATGATGGAACGGTCACACCACTTAACAACAAAACAGTGGTGAAGAGCATAAGTGTTGAGGACGGGTTGTGTACAGTCACCTTCAACGATGCATTTGTAAATGGAAAAGAAGGAGTGGATGACAATGTCCTGGTATATTCCATCGTCGATTCACTGCTCGAACTTGATGATGTGAACTTAGTTCAGCTGCGGCCTGACAACACAGGAAACAGGCTAAATGATATAGATCTGGAAAGAAAGTTTACAGGAGATTATTCGTATGTAACTAGATAGGGTTATGTGCGGTGAGGAGGAAAATAACATAAAGAGACCATTGTTCTGGATAGCGGTATGCTTTGCGCTTGGAGAGGCGTATGCAGTGGCAGCTGGACATTCAGTTATCGTAAGTGGTCTGATGATAATGGCTGCGCTGGTTTTGTCAGTTTGTACTGACAGAGCCGGTACAGCCATGTCTTTTTTTCGTAATCCGATATACAGAAGGCTATTGACAGGAAACATATTTCTACTGGTTACACTCTTAGGATTTATGAACATAAGATCTGTAGACAGACAGGGACAGCTTGCCGATGAGATTACGGAGATAGACAGGTGCCGTGTTGTATGCAGTGTTTATGACGTTAGAAATGCCAACAAAGGCTATCATGTATACGTAAAGACAGAGAGCATGGATAATCAGCGCATTGGTACAAAACTGATCCTGTATATAGATAATGTGGATGACATAAAGATGGGGCAGCAGATTGCGGTTTACGGCAGAATTGAGAGACCGGACATTGCATCAAATCCCGGTGAATTTGATGCACGTTCATATTATGCATATAAGGGAATATATATGATATGCAGGGATGCCGTCATCACAGAAAGGGGAAGAGGGTACAGCACCATAAGGCAGTTCCTTTATAGCTTCAGGCTAAAGGCAGGTGAGACACTGGACAGATACCTGGCAGTCAGGGATGCATCAGTTATGCGTGCTATGCTTCTTGGAGAAAAGAGTGGTATAGACCGGGATACAAAGAGACTTTTCCAGCTTAACGGAATAGCGCATATATTGGCAATATCCGGTGTCCACATAGCGATAATAGGAATGACATTGTTTAAGCTGCTGAGGAGGATAAGCGGTTCAAATGTGATGCCGGGGATAGTCTCGGTATGTGTGATAGTGCTGTATGGAATGATGACAGGGCTAGCCAGCTCTACGTGCAGGGCGGTCATCATGATGACTGTAGTGGTCGCGGCGAAGATAAAGGGCAGAAGCCCTGATATGATGACTTCAGCCGGGATTGCCTGTGTTATACAGGCTGTGGCAGATCCGTACATAGTCATGGATGCGGGATTTCAGTTATCCTTTGCAGCGGTACTTGGGATAGCGGTCGTAGATCCTATGTTGGAAAAGATAGTGGGACATGGGGGCAGACTCTCCGCACTCCGGATCAATGTGTCTGTAACTTTGACGACAACACCTCTGGTGGTCTACTATTTTTATCAGTTTCCATTGTATTCCGTTGTATTGAACATGGTGGTGGTGCCGTTTGTATCCGTGTTGATATTCTGTTCAATGGCGGCAATATTTTTCGGCATGATGCCGGGGGTCTGGGGATTTGCCTCTGTGACCGCACAGTTTCTTGCGATGCCGGTACGGTATATATTGGCGGCGTACCGGGCGCTTTGCGAACTTATGTGCAAATTGCCAGAATACAGTGTAAATGTAGGACATGTATCAGTGGAGATGGTTGCGGTATATTATGTGACTCTTGTTGTAGTGCTGTGGTTATTGTGCAGGATCAGACAGAAAAATATTGAGAGGCCTACTGTCAGGAGAGCTGCGGTGCTGGCGGTATTTTTCGCCGTGACCTGTGTGACTTATGAGTACATGGCATATGACAGGAATTTCCGCGTTGTGTATATGGATGTCGGTCAGGGGGATGGGATTCTCATAAGATCGGGGAAAGGCGTCAACATCCTGATAGATGGCGGTTCATCGGACAACAGCCAGGTTGGTGAATACGTTATAGTCCCGGTTCTCAGGTATTACGGGGCCGCCCATATAGATTACGCATTTGTGACTCATGCGGATAGTGACCACATATCAGGACTGAAATATATACTCCAGACGGAAAATACCGGAATAATCATAGAGAACATAGTGCTTCCGCTTTACGGCATGCAGGATGACTTTGAGGAGCTTAAGGAAGCGGCGGGAAATGCAGGTGTAAATATTCTGTATATGAAAAAAGGAGATGCCATGGAGGTGTCTGCTGGAGGTGTGGATGAACTTTTTGGTAGAGATATGGCTAAGATATCGCTAAGTTTCTTGTATCCTGGTCCGGAAACTGGTATAAATGATATAAATGAGCTTTCTGCGGTCATAAGACTGGATTACCAGTCACACAGGATGTTATTCACTGGGGATCTAGGTGAAGCCGGAGAAAGGTATTTGCTAGATGAACATGCTGATGTGAGGGCTGATGTGTTAAAGGTGGGGCATCATGGAAGCCGTTATTCAAGTTGCGTTGATTTTCTGGATGCCGTCTCGCCTGAATTCGCGGTTATATCTGCGGGGGCGGATAACAACCCTACGCAAATTGTGATACAAGCCTAAATGTAGAAATCCCTTGAAATAAGGCTTTTTCACGATTGCATATGGGCTTATATGCCTTTTTAATTCCTGATAACGCAACACAGGGCAAATTTCAAAACGCTCATTTGAAACCCTTTTAACGATAGCATTGACTTATCGTTAAATAGTAAATCAATCGTTGAAATATATTCCTTGACTTTTCAGAAATATAGAGGGTTACTTTTTATATTCTTTGAGATAGAAAGGGGAATCGGATATGGAACATGAAGACAAAGAAGTGCAGTACAGATGTGCAAAATGGTTGATAACGAATATGATGCTTTCAAATGAAATTACGATAGAGGAATATGCGGAAATCCATAAGCAGATTTTGATTGAATTCGATCCACCATTAAAATCAATAGAAACGCCGGGATTTTATGCCCAGGAGGTTTTTGGAGATGAGTAGGGTAAGAAAGATTAAGCCTGTCTGCATAGCATCAAAGCCTCTACAAAAACCATCAAAAAATAAGGTGGCTGCATATGCAAGGGTATCTACATATAACGATGAACAACTAAACAGTCTTGAAGCTCAAAAAGATTATTATGAGAAGAAAATAAGAGAAAACCCATCATGGATGTTTGCTGGAATATATGTAGATGAAGGCATAACAGGAACTTCATATGCTCATCGTGCAGAATTTCTAAGGATGATTGAAGACTGCAAAAATGGGAAGATAGATATGGTGCTTACGAAGTCGGTTAGCCGTTTTGCAAGGAATACCGTGGATGCTTTGAATGTCATAAGAGAACTAAAAGAGATTGGTGTCGGAGTATATTTTGAAAGAGAAAATGTATGGACTCTTGATTCCAAAGGTGAGTTCCTAATTACTTTACTCACTTCGCTTGCTCAAGAAGAGGCAAGGTCGATTTCAGAAAATACAGCATGGGGAATCCGTAAGAGATTCGCTGACGGGCAATACGCTGTTGGATATAAACATTTTTTGGGATACAATGCTGGGTTTGAAGTGAATAAGGAACAGGCAGTATTTGTCAGGCTGATTTTCAGAATGTATATTCAAGGTTATTCTACGTGCAGAATAGCCAAGATTTTGCAAGAATGGGAAATAAAATCCCCTGCAAACGGGGACAGGTGGCATCCAAGTTCTGTGATAAGTATCCTGAAAAATGAAAAGTACAAGGGAGATGCTCTATTACAGAAATCATTTACTGTTGACTTCCTTACTAAAAAAGCAAAAAAGAATGAGGGAGAATTGCAGCAATATTATGTTCATGAGGGTCACGAAGCTATTATTGATGCGATGGCATTCGATTACACTCAAACTTTAATTACTACCAGATACTTATCGGGAAGAGAAAAATATAGCGGAATTACTCCGGCATCCTCATTTTTGAGGTGTGGAGTTTGTGGTGCGTGGTATGGTCCAAAACCAGAACATTCCAATGATAAATATCGCAAGGTTGTCATGATGTGTCACAACAGATTTAAGAAACCGCTTTATTGTAAGAATTCCAGAATTCTTAAAAGCGAGATACCCAATATCTATATGGAGATAGCGAGGAGAATATATAAGAAATATCCCCAAATCAGAAAAGTATTACAAAGTATATTTTTGAATCTCGGTGTAAAAATCGATGTGAAATTGAAAAAGTCTTATATCAAAGATATTCGAGACATTTCTATCGTGGTTAGTTCAGCTACAGTTTTTCCAAACGAAATTATAAAAATTGAACTTATTGATAAGTCGCAAATGAAAATTAAGCTATGAGGCAGAAAGGAATGATTAGTTATGGCAGTATTTAAGAAAGAACGCAAAATGAAAGTATATGCACAGAGTGGCTATAAGTACAAGGACACAGCTACCATTATATTGAAGGGGGATTGGCTTGAGGACTGTGGGTTTGAGCCGGGGACACCGATAAGAGTCGAATGCGAAGGTGGTAGATTAGTAATTACCAGACAAGATGAAATAATAGTTGAATAAATCAAAAGGCGCTGATGGGATTCCACCAGCACCTGAAAATAATTCTATTGTTACATAATTTAGAAGAGTAAGTTCTTCTTTGCTTCTTTAGCGCGTCTCTTGTAGTCGAGAATTGCCTTTGTTGACATCACTTCACTACCGAAGAATCTGTAGCAGATGTGCATAGTCTCGTCCATGATGGTGTAGACACGCTTACTGCCTGAAGCAAAACCAAGAGCTTCACAGATTTCTTCGGCTGACTTCTTGTCCTTAATCATTAAGAAAGCCTTATAATGACGAGGATAGTTTTCTTCAAGGTGCTTGAGGAGAGCGAGGAGTCTTTCTTCGTCATTTGCATAAGGGGACTCTTCCTCATCTCCGTAGAAGACAGTAGGCTTGTCCGCAAAGTCAATGCCTGTTTCTTCTACATGGGCTTCAAAGGAAACCTCTTTGAATGGATGCTGTGGGTTGAAGCGTTCATAAGGAATCCCGTTCTTGTCACAACCTGTACATCCTTTGCAGCTCTTTTCCCAACAAAGGATAGGAGTACCATCGATTTCATATCCTCTGACACATCTGCCTTTGCGATAAGGTTTGAGATACTCGTTGATAAATTTGTTCTTTTCCTTGTTACAGGTGTCGTAGACATCGGCCGCTGTCTGACCGTTTGGAATGTTGGTTGCTACATAACCAATATAAAAAGTCTGACCGCAGCAAGTGAATGTTTCGAGATTTTCTCTGATAATCTTTTCAAGAGAAGGCCACTCATTGATACTTAATACAGCCGGGCATAATACCTGATTAGCTTTTGCTGGAATACCATCTGCCGGAAGTTTGGCTTTGGCTGTAGTGTTGTTAATAGTTGCGTTTGATACTGAAGTAACTGTTTTTGTCTGTACATTGACTGTTTTTGCCATAATTTTTCTCCTATTCTGGGAGAAGTCCTTATGGCGAAGCTGACCTAAAAAGGGTGCAAAAACTTAGCCAATGCAAGGACTTGTCCCGATGCGTTGGTTAAGCTGACAACCAATTAAGTCAGCAGTTATATTCAGTTGCCCTTCCCGCTAATCTAATTGGTTGTGGGTCATGACTCCCAGATTAGCGGTTAGGGTGGTGCAGTTTTATGTCATGCTCCAGGACAAGTTTTCATAATAAAAGTCTAATGGACGATAAAGTGAATAATCCAACGACTTATTAACATAAAAAACATTCCAGATAAGATTGAAAAAAGTGGTATACACTTCAAGATATTCGTGTTAGAATATTCTTATCGAAAAACGAATAAGAATATTTAAAAGCGAATGGAGGTTATTCCGTGAGTGATGAAAACAAAGCAGATGTAACATTGGAACGCATAAAGGAACTTAAGGGGTCGGATTCCCAAGAGGTCTTTGCGAAAAAAATAAATACCTCGCAGTCGAATGTGAGCAAGATGCTTACGGGAACACCACCATCAGCTGCAACATTGAAGGCAATGGCAGAAGCGTATGATGTTTCGGTAGACTGGCTTTTGGGGTTGTCCGACAATAAAAAATGCGTCAATGAAGTACAGTTTCATAACCTTACAGCCGATAACATTACATATGCAGATGTGATGGCTGTACTGGATGTGTTATACAGGAAAGGCTCTATTGAAGTGGGATTCGACTACAACGGATATAACGGAGAGCCGGATTCGTCACAGATTGTGATTAAGGATAGGGCTCTTAGGTACTTCGCTGAAAATCGTCTCCGCTATTATGGTGGAAGCACAGACATATATAACATTTGGATAAAGCAGGCTATTCAGAATTATTCAAATCAGTTGATAATTGAATGGTCTGATTTAATGGATAAGTTGTACGAACAAGAAGTGTCCACACCTGCATCTGATGCCCAGATCGTTAAGGTGCTGGATGACCTTGCCAACGGTCGAGTACAGGAACGAAGCCTTAGGGACCTTATTGACGAGGAACTCCCATTCAATTAAAAACGGCCATGAAGAATCCACCCGTACCAGATAAAATATCTGACAGGGTAGATTCCGCACGGCCGTCAAAGCGTTCAGGCGGAAAACCTTTTGTTCAATTGTGGATTACGCAGCGAGTGGTTTGCTTACTACATTCAGAGTGCCGTCTGCGTTGGCTGTAATGTATGTAATGCAATTGCCCTTTACGATAGTCACTACCTTGTTGTCTTCGCTGATATCACAGATGCGATGCTTGTTCAAATCTCTGACAGGTGTTGTCATAGGCACTTGTCTCCTTTCTGGAAAATAATCTTATGTTACATTTCTAATTATATTATACACAAACATAAATTTAATGATACTACACCTCGTAAAGTTAGTGGTGGGTTTTGGGATGAAAATGACATTCTTACATTGAAATGTAAAGCAAGTGGTGGGTTTTATATAATGAACGAAAAACTTTATGTATTTCGTAAAGTAAGTGGTGTGTTTTTTGATTTTATATGCTATAATATATTTGGTAACGATTGGGGGTGCAGTTGTTTTGATAAAACCTCGAAAATTAAAAGCGTATGACCAGAAACTGGACGATAAACTTGATTTGGAACAATTAGCAGCTACGGCAGGGGATACCTCTAATATATATGCAATGAACCTGGATACCTCGATTCCCGACTGTCCGCTTTGTAAAAAGCGAATGAAAAATCATGGGAAATATGAGAGACAGTACTGGGATGTTGTATTTAACGAAGAGGGGAATCCTCAATTTATAACACTTCATTATTTGTTTTACAAATATCGGTGTATGGATAAGGAATGCTCGTTGACGCTGTATCAGAAGCCGATAGATTTCGCAAGTGAAAATGCAAATGTGACGAAACGTTTTGAGGCTCTTCTTACAAGGTACGCCTCATCAATGTCATATTCGCAGGTTCAACAGAAAATCTATGGAACTGTCACAAAGCAGGCTGTAGGACAGATAACCAAAAGATGGGTTGACGGAAGAGATGTTGAGCGAGGAGAAATATTTTATACACCTCAAGTTTTAGGGTTTGTGTCCTTTTTATGGGACGATAAGAGTTATATAGTAGTTGTAGATGCAGGAAACAGAAATCTTCTGATTATTGATGTATTAAAATCAATTGATACGGATGAAATTATAATTCTGTTGAATCATCTTAATAAAAAGAATATCCGATATGTGGTTACCGACTGTAATGAAGTTGTTGTTAATACCGTGAAAGACCAACTGCCGGGAGCGGAAGTGCTTGTAAGCACGGATGCCTTGTTGCAAGGAGCGTTAGATGGCTTTTGGCAGATTGTAAAAACGGATGCAAAACATACCATGAATGAAGATAAGGCAAGGTTGATGAAAGACCCTCGTGAGCTGAATGATTTTGATGGTGACATGATACGACGGGTAACGGAAAAGAAACCACGAGTCAGTAACGGTTATGACCACATCAATATGCTAAGAAGTATCTTGTCAAATGAGTGGGATGTTTCGGACATTAGGGATTGGGAAAACAAAATCCCAATTGACTGTAAAGATGAATTTTATGAGGCTTCAGTGTACATTGATGAATACTGGAAAGAACTGCTTAACTTTTATAAAAGAAGAAGGGTTGTTACCGCTGAATTGTATACGAAACTTCAAAAAATGGATAAGAAATTACAGGAGTTCAGAAACTGCTCGGATGAGTTGTTCCGGGCAAGAGTGCTGTATGTGTGCTTGAATGGAAGGAGTGTCAAAAGCCGAGATGGTAAATGGCACGGAGTTCCATATGAAGATGTTATGGCAACACTGGATTCTTTATTAAATGAAATGGAGGAATAGGAAATGAGCGTTAGTGAAGAGAAGATTAATGAGGTTGGGAGAAAGGCGCAGGAAAATGCGAATCTGATTTGGAATGCTGCCAATTCATTATTTGGTGCTTTTAAGCCACACGAATACGGGCAGGTAATTCTTCCTATGTGTGTTATCAAGAGATTTCATGACTGTTTACTGCCTTATCATGAAGATATTTTGGAGGCAGCAGAAAAATATAAAAACGCAGGTCCTTTAAAGGCAGGCTTTTTGAAAAAGGCATCACATTATCAGTTTTACAATACAAGTAAATTTACATTTGATTTATTAAAGGCGGATCCAGAGAACATCGAGGAGAACTTCGATGACTTTTTGCATGGGTTTTCTGAAAATGTAATAGAAATCCTTACCCGTATGAACTTCTTTGCCCAGGTTGACAGAATGAAAGAGGCAAAGTTGCTCTATCAGATTATTGTGGATTTCAGCACAGAAAAAATGGATATGAGTGAAAAGAATTTCACTACCGTAGATATGGGATACATCTTTGAAAATTTGGTACAGAGATTTTCAGAGTCATATAACGAAGAAGCCGGAGCACATTTCACAAGCAGGGATATCATTTATTTGATGTGCGACCTGCTTGTGACAAATAGCGAGGCATTAAACGATGAAGATGGTTTGCATTGTACGGTTTATGATATGACTATGGGTACAAGTCAGATGCTTACTTGCATGGAAGAACGTTTAAAACAGATTGATGCAAATGCAGATGTTAAGACCTTCGGACAGGAAATCAATCCATTTACTATGGGTGTTGCGGCAGCCGATACAATTATCCACGGCGGAGACCCGGATAATATGAAATTCGGAAACACTTTATCCGATGACCAGTTCAGCGGATATCAGTTCGACTTCTGCATCAGTAATCCTCCTTTCGGTATTGACTGGAAACGTGAAGCAGTAGAGGTGGAAAAAGAACATAAATTAGGTGAGGCAGGTCGATTTGCACCAGGTTTACCTCAAAAGAGTGACGGGCAGATGTTATTCCTTTTAAATGGTATAGCGAAGTTAAAGGATAATGGTCGTATGGCCATTATTCAAAATGGTTCACCTTTAGTGACAGGAGATGCAGAATCAGGACCTAGTGAAATTAGAAGATATTTAATCGAAAATGGATGGTTAGACGCTATTGTACAGTTGCCTAATGATAGTTTTTATAATACGGGTATATCAACATATGTTTGGCTAATAGATAAGGCTAAACCGCTTCGCAATCCCGGAAAGATACAGCTGATAAATGCAAATAAGTGTTGTGTTCCAAGAAGAAAACCTATTGGTAGCAAGAGAGTTGACATAAGCGATGAATGCCGAGATTTGATTCTTAAGGCATACAAAGATTATCTTACAAAGGATTATAAAATTACGACCACAGACGGAACTGAAATTTCATGTAAAAGCATTGTTGTTGATGATATTTCTCTTGGATATAAAAAAGTAATCGTGGAAAGTCCAATGTTAAATGATGATGGTTCGTTAGTATTGAAAAAAGGGAAAAAAATTCCAGATCCAAATAAGAGGGATACAGAAAATATTCCACTTTCGATGGATGAGCAAGAATTTTTTGAAAAAGAAGTGTTACCTTATAATCCGGATGCGTGGATGGATACATCTAAAATGAAAATAGGATACGAGATTCCTATGACAAGATTTTTCTATGAGTATTCAATGCCAGAAAATTTGGATGATGTAATGACACGAATTATGAAACTTGAAGAAAAAATAGATGCCTCGGTAAAGCATTTGTTTCATAAGGAGGGATAATCGTGAAACGTTCATATAAGGATAGTAAGGTGGAATGGTTAGGATTAATTCCAGAAGATTGGGAAATTGGCAAGATAGGGCAAGTTTACACAGAACGTAGAGAAAAAGTAAGTGATGAAGACTACCCTCCTCTATCTGTTACAATGCAAGGAATAGTTCCACAATTAAGTTCGGCGGCAAAGTCAGATGCACATGATAATCGAAAACTTGTGTTAACAGGTGATTTTGCAATAAATAGTCGTTCTGATAGACGTGGCTCTTGTGGTATCTCAAAGTATGATGGTTCGGTTTCTTTGATTAATACAGTATTGAAGCCTAAAGCAAAAATGAATCCTAATTATTACGATTGGTTATTTCATTCAACGGTTTTTGCCGATGAGTATTATAAGTGGGGGCATGGAATAGTAGATGATTTATGGACTACAAATTGGCAGGAGATGAAGAGAATATCTATTCCAATCCCTCCTATTACTGAGCAGGAGATAATTGCGGATTTCTTAAAAAATGAGTGTGAAGAAGTAGATTTGCTTATATTGAATACAAAGCAATCAATCGAAGAATATAAGAAAATGAAAAGAATCATTATAACAAATGCAACTACAAAGGGACTCAGAGCAAATGTAAAGATGAAGGCAAGTGGTATTGAGTGGATTGAAGAAATTCCAGAGAATTGGGAGGTTCTTAAATTTAAGTATTTAGCCACAGATGTTTTTAAAGGCGCTGGAATTACGAAAGAAGATGTTAAAGAAAATGGAGAAATTCCTTGTGTCAGATATGGGGAAATTTATACGCAGTATAATTTTCATTTTGATGAGTGCAAATCAAGGACAAATAAAGACTGTGTTTCTCAACCAAGATATTTCTCGTATGGAGATATTTTATTTACATGTACTGGGGAATTAGTTGAGGAGATAGGAAAAGCGATTGTTTATCTTGGAGATGAAAAATGTATGGCCGGAGGAGATATTATTGTTGCACGTCATAAGCAAAATCCAATTTTTATGAGTTATGCATTAAATAGTAATTATGCACAGTTGCAAAGGAGTTATGGTAAGGCGAAATTAAAGGTGGTTCATGCTTCGGCATATGATATAAATAATACAATTATGGTAATGCCACCTATAGAAGAACAAGAAGAAATTGCAACATATTTAGATGAAAAGTGTACAGAAATTGACTCTATTATAGAGGCAAAAGAATTACTTGCTAAAGAATTAGAATTATACAAAAAATCACTTATATATGAATACGTTACTGGTAAGCGAAGGGTGGTGGACTAATTGGCTGATACAGAAAAACAATTTGAAATTGATATTGAAGAGTTTTTGACTTCTGAAGCCGGAGGCTGGAATAAGGCTACTGATGCAGGATATCGTTCTGCTGATAGTAAGGGCATGGCTCTCGATATTGACACCTTAGTAAAATTCGTGCAGGATACGCAGAAATTGACATGGGTTCAATTCGAAAAACGTTGCAATAGCGACCCTAAGCGTAAGTTCTATAAGGCTTTCGAAGATGCAGTTGCGTCTGACGGTATGATTTCTGTATTAAGACATGGATTCAAATATAGAGGTCAGGAATTTAAAGTTTGCTACTTTAAGCCTGAATCTGAATTGAATCAGCTTTCACAGACACGTTATCGTCAGAATATATGCCAATGCATCCGTCAGTGGCACTATAGTGAGAATAATAATAACAGTGTGGATATGTTGCTTGCGGTTAATGGTATCCCTCTTATTGCAATTGAACTTAAAAATCAGTTAACAGGTCAGACTGTGGAAAATGCAAAAGTTCAGTGGATGACAGACCGTGATAAGAATGAACCTGCATTCCAATTTAATCATAGAGTACTTGCATTCTTTGCAGTGGATTTATATGAGGCTGCGATGACAACTAAACTTGATGGCATAAAGACCTATTTCCTTCCGTTTAATCAAGGAAGCAATGGTGCCGGAAATGATGGTGGTGCAGGAAATCCGCAGACAACAGATGGAAGTTATGTGACATCCTATATTTGGAAGGAAGTATTCCAAAAGGATAAGATGCTCGATATTTTACAGAAATTTATCAGCCTTGAAAAAGGGAAAACCAAAGACAAGGATAAGATAATATTTCCAAGATATCATCAGCTGGACGTTGTTCGAAAGTTGCTTCAGAATGTATCGGATTATGGTCCTGGAAGAAACTATCTTATTCAGCATAGTGCGGGTTCCGGCAAATCAAACAGTATTGCATGGACAGCCTATCGTTTGGCAAGCCTGCATAGAAATAATGAATCCGTGTTTAATTCTGTAATCATTGTTACTGACAGACGGGTTTTAGATTCACAGTTGCAGGATACTATTGGTGGTTTCGACCATACAATAGGTAGTGTAGTTCTGATTGATGACAAAAAGAGTTCACAGGACTTGTTACAGGCAATTAAAGACGGAAAGCGTATTATTGTTACTACGCTACAGAAGTTCCCGGTCATTTATGATTTGGTAGGAGATACCACAGGAAAATCGTATGCAGTAATTGTTGATGAGGCACACAGCAGTCAGACTGGACAGAGTGCATTGAAACTTAAAATGGCACTTGCGGATACGGAAGATGCATTGGCTGAATATGCAGAAATGGAAGGAAAAGCAGAGGAAGAAATAGACATCAAAAATGATAAGTTTTTACAGGAATTGGTAAGTGCAGGTAAGCATAAGAATTTGAGTTTCTTTGCATTCACAGCTACTCCGAAGGATAAAACGCTTGAGATTTTTGGTGATGAGTATCAAGATGGCTCTTTCCATCCGTTCCATATCTACAGTATGCGACAGGCTATCGAAGAAGGTTTTATTATGGATGTATTGTCAAATTACTCTACATATAAAACCTGCTATGATATTGAAAAAGCTGATGCAGATGCACAGGAAGAAGTACCTTCATCTAAGGCAGCAAAAGCTATCAGAAGATTTGCGGTTGAACATCCATATAACATTCAGCAGAAGTCACAGGTTATTGTTGACACTTTTGAGACCGTAACAAAGAATTCCATCAAGGGACAAGGGAAGATGATGGTTGTTACTGAGTCACGTCTTGCAGCGGTTCGCTACTTCAAAGAAGTGAAACGACTTGCAAGAATGAAGGACCCAGATATTCTTGTAATGATTGCATTTTCTGGTTCATTGAAAGACCCTAACGAGGTGGATGGTCCTGAATATACTGAAAGCAGTTTGAATGTGGACAAGGATGGTAATCGTGTAACAGAGACTCAGACAAAAGCGGTATTTAAGGAGCAGGGTAGCATTCTGATTGTAGCAGAAAAATATCAGACTGGATTTGATGAACCGTTACTTCACACAATGATTATTGATAAAAAATTACGAGATGTTAAGGCGGTTCAGACAATCAGCCGATTAAACAGAACGCACCCGGACAAGGATGATACTTTTGTAATCGACTTTGTTAATACAAAAGAGGAGATACTTGAAGCGTTTCAACCATTCTATACAGAAACAAGTCTTGAGGCAGAAATCAATATTGATTTGATTTATAAGACGCAGAAGGAACTGCGTGATTTCAAGATTTATGGTGATGTAGATGTTAAGAATGTGCATGAGATTAAATTCAATGCTAGTGGTGGCAAAAAAGCCGATGCTATTCAAGCACAGGTTACAAATTGTCTGTTGCCAGTTGCACGTGCATATAACGGGTTGGAAGACCAGCAGAGATATCAGTTTAGAAGAAAAATCCGCTGTTTCGTGAAGTGGTATAATTACATCACACAGATTGTTCGTTTGTACGATGAAGATTTACATGATGAATATGTATTCTGCAGTTATTTGATGCACCTTATTCCGGCGGAAAAAACTCAGAAGTGGGACTTGGGAAATAAGGTTCGTTTGGAATATTATAAGCTGCAGCATACATTCACGGGTTCCATCACATTGGATAAAAACTTAGGTGGACAATATGAGCCTGCTAAAGTAAAGAGCAGTGGAAAGATGGAAGAAAAGAAAGAAACACTCGATGAGGTTCTTGAAAAAATCAACGAAGCATTGGGTGGGGACTTCACAGAAGGCGATAAGGTTATTATGAAAAATCTGTGGGACAAATTATCTAAGGATAAAGGACTTAGTAAGTCTGCAAAGCAGGATAGTCCACAGATGTTCCAGAACAATATCTTCCCTAAACGATTTGAAGAAGTTGCAATGGAATCCTATATGGAAAGCCAAGAAACCTACGAGGCTTTATTCAGTGATATAGATAATAAGAAATACACCTTATTTATGTCAATGTTGGCAAGTGGATTATATGACTTATTTACAAAACAGAGCAAATAGGATTATAGCCAGTAGTGGATGTGCTACTGGCTATAATTTTAATCTTTTTTATAAAATTCACATTCATACCCATCGGCACGAAGGATTAAACCTTCAATCCAATCTGGGGTCCTGCCCATCTGTTCACAAATGACATTAAGGTCAGCGTTGACCGGGCATTCGATGATGAGTTCGTCATGGACATGGCCAACGATAAAGCAGTGGGAGAGGGTACGCATGGCATAGCATAATATATCCCGGCTGATTGCCTGTACGATATTTTCCACAAATTTGGGACCGTAGCTTTCGATGCGTTCCCATTTTTTATTTGTACCAACACCTTCATAGGTTACGGATTCTCCACCGAACTTGTTCTCGCCAATCTTAGGCTTGATATAGCAGAGCCTTCTGCCGGATGGTAAGGCAATAAATAACATACCACTCTGATAAATAAATCGGATTCCGTGTGTTTCAGTAGCTGTTCGCTGTTTAATAGCAGTTTTTACTGCAGCGTCAACATCCCACCAAAGCTGTACGATATTAGGATTGGCTGCTCTCCATGAATTAACAAGGGGCTGAAGTTCTTCTTCGGTAAGTCCCATATCCAAAGCCCCCATTGAAGTTAATGCTCCGACAGAACCACCATAACCAAGTGCCAGTTCTGCAATTTTACCCTTCTGACGAAGGTGGGCATTCTGCCCATGCTTTTCAACAGGAACATGGAACATTGCACTGGCTGACGCACAGTAGATATCTCCATTATTTCTGAAGACTTCCATTCGCCAGTTTTCCTTTGCTAAAAATGCAATAACCCTCGCTTCAATGGCAGAAAAGTCAGATACGCAGAATTTGTATCCCGGCTTTGGAATAAAGGCAGTACGGATAAGCTGGGAGAGGGCATCGGGAACATCATCATAAAGAATATTCATAAATTCATAATCCCCGGACTTTACTATGTCACGAGCTTCCTCAAGGTCAGACATATGGTTTTGTGGAAGATTTTGTAATTGTATAATACGGCCTGCCCATCTGCCAGATCTGTTCGCACCGTAGAACTGAAACATACCTCTTGCACGGCCATCGGCGCATACAGAGCCTTCCATTGCCTGGTATTTCTTTACCGATGACTTTGCTAACTGCTGACGAAGTTTCAAAACATCCGCTACATCGGATGGTACGGTTTTAAGTAAATCCACAATAGCTTTCTTATCAAGGGAATCTGTTTCGATGCCTTTGGAAGTGAGCCACTCCTTCATCTGTACTACAGAATTTGGATTTTCAAGTTCGGTCTTGTCTTTTAATGTTCCCATGAGCCTTGCTTTACTGAAAGCATCAAATCGGATTGCGTTTTTTACCACATCCATATCAAGCATAATACCCCGGTCGTTGATTTCCTGGTCAAGATGGTATTCGTCCCATACACTATCCGGCACAGGAAAACGGGATAATTTTTTCTGAATGGACATTTCAACTTCTACATCCCTTTTATTATATTTTTTGAAGAGCTCCCATTTGTCTGGAGCATCAGAAGGCATATTCCTTGTTCTGCCACCATTGGCTTTTGTGGGTTTGCAGGGAACACAGAAATAGCGAATGTGTTCTTTGCCTTCTTTCAGTTTCTGTTCTTCCAATCCAAGGACTGCACCTACACCTTCAAGGGAGAGTGGCAGCCCCATATATGCTGACCATATCATGGAGCATTTCCATGATGAAGGGTCGAGGTAATTGCCAACGGAATCTTCCGGGATGCTGTAGGATTTAAAGTATTCCGGGTGGTTTCGCTTAAGCCAGTAGGAGAGGAAGATTCTCTCGAAAGCCGCATTAAATGCCCATTTTTCCACCGTATCATCCGTAAGTGCCTTAAGAATATAATCCGGGATTTCTTCCCCATTTGCCACATCGATTACAATGACGGGTTCTCCATTGATGGAGTAGGCAAAGAGCAGTATTTCTGAATCGGGTGATTCTGCATATGGATACACACCATTTTTAATGGGAACGCTGGAATAGGTTTCAAGGTCGATAGATATTGTTTTAATGATTTCTGGAATTTGCATATTTTGTCTCCTTATAAAAAGTGGGCAGCAGGGGGAGTTGTCCCCCGCCACCCGGTGGTTAAATGTTACGATGGATTAAGAAAGGAAATCGTCATCATCCTCTGTAGCGAAATCGGACTCTGCACTTGCCTTACCACCAAGAGGTTCTCCGTCTCTAATCTTCTGAAGATTATTGAGACCGCAGGCAATACCTCTGTTACCATTCACGTTGAATGCGTAGAAGTTAATGGATGCTCTTCCGTAAACACCAGAGTACACTTCACTTCTTTCAATGATAGGCTGTCTGTCTGCATCCACTACGCCCGGAGCGGTAGAAGAGTTAGCATTGACGAAGTATGCATTCGCATAGGCCTCATCGTCCGGCTTTTCGATATCACCGTCTCTCAAAGGATTCTTGATAGCAGACAGAGGTGGTACAGACTTGCCGTTGCCCTTGAGCTTGGACTGTCCTTCCTCGTATGCTGCCTGAATGGCTGCTTTAATCTTGTTTACGGTAACCTCGTCATCCTTTGGAATGATGAGGGAAACCGAATACTTAGGCTTGCCGCCATCGATTGCTTTTGGATCCCACACATTTGCGTAAGACCATCTTGTGTTAACACCTGTAATAACCTTGGTTGGATTCTGAATAATTGCCATGATTTTGTCCTCCTTATTCTTCTTTGAAATCATCTTTGGCTGTGTTGAGTGCCGGACGCTTATCGGTCTCTGGCACCAGTGTCGGTTTTCCCTGTGGCTTTTCGATTAAGCCACCGAGGAGTTCATTGAACTTCTTCTTACCCAGAAGAGAAGTCATTGATGTGATACCGAGAAGTTTCTTCTCGTATGGGTCGAACCCTGCATCCTTGACTGCAAATGCTACGGCAGCCTCGTCTGTATATCTGCGGTTCGATTTCCCTTCGACTACTTTGTAGCCGTCATACTTCGTGCCACTTAGGGCTTGCTGAAGTGCATATTCCTTGATGTCATTTACCCAGGATACAAGGTCATCAACTCTAGGCAGGATTGCTGCGATTTCTGTATCTTCAAGGTTGGCTGGCATCTCAAAATCATATTTAGCAAGTTCAAGATTGTACTCTGCCCGCTTACGGCAGGTGGCTTTGACCTTGCAGAATGTACAATGGTCCCCGGCTTTGAATTCTCCTTCACCAGCAAATGCCAGCTTGGCGGTTGGTGCAAGAACTGTGTCTGCCCAAGTGAGGAGTTCGTCCTTTACCATTGTGCAGGTAGAGACATTGTCCCTTCTTGGCTGGAAGATGGTCATCTTGACGGAGTTGATGTCATAAATTCCATCGTAGATATCAAGGGCTCCGAGTGCATAGCACATCATCTGTGGATTGTGTTCTGCCTCCACCAAGACTCCAAGACCGTACTTGAAATCAATAATATGAAGCACATCATCTGCAACAATGAGACAGTCCCCGGTTCCGAAACCCTCTGGCACCCATTTGGAAAAATCCAATCTCTGCTCTACAAGAACAATAGGGTCGTTGCAGAGTTTCTTGGCATCTTCGAGTTGTTCCATTACGAAGTTGCGATATTCTTCTGTGCAGTTTTCCATTTCTGCATCGTAGAATTCAAGGTTTTCGGTCGGGTCATGTCCTGCTTTTCCGAGTGAAGACAGAACCTTATATTCACAAAGTTCATGTGCATCTGTACCCTGTTGTGCATAAGGACTTGCCCGGTCTTCCTGTTCTGCACATAATTTGGCAGATGGTGGACAGTTGAGCCATTGCTTACTTGCAGAGGCTGAGAGTAGTGCGTGTTTAGGCATTACCGACCACCTCCAACTCTGCCATAAGTTCCGAATACTTATCCTCTGGAACCTTGGTGAGTGTACCGTCAGAAGAATACTTGGCTACGAGTTCCTTAACCTCTACCTTGTACTTGCAGCCATCAATCTTGGCTTTCTGTGAGAGCAGTGCTCTTACTTCCTCTTTGGTGTAAGTCTTTTCCTCGTTTACTGGCTCTGCCGGAGTTTCCGTTGAGGGAGCCGGTTCGCTTACCTTTGCAGTCTTTTCCTTCTTTACTGTAGTTTTAGGCTGTGGAGTTTCTTCTGTAGCAGAAGAGTAGATTTCACTTAATGCCTGAAAGCTGTCTGCGATTGTCTTAAATAATTCTGCTATCTCTTTATTTCTCATTTGATTGTCCCTCCATTGATAATCATTTCTCCAATCTCGATATCATGCTTACAGATTGTGATTGGGTATGGATGGGATAACCCAAAGCCGTGTGGAGCGTAGTGCGGAAGAACCTCTCCAACGAGGAAGTTCTCATACTCGCCTGTGATTAACACGGGAACTGCCATGCCCTGCCAAGGATATGCATCAGAATCCCCACCTTTAAACTTTGCTTTGACAGTCTTTCCTGTCAGTCCATAGTTCTTATTCATCCTGTTTGCCTCCGTTTTCTTTTTTGTCCTTTTGTTTGCCAGCCGCTCTGCTATATCACTGATTGCCGTAAGAGTATTGAATAAATCGTCTTCGTTTTCAGCCTGTAACTCGGCGGCTAAATCAATCGTTTTCTGTTCCATGTCGCACCTCCGTTTCCGAACATCTCTTGCGTTCTAAATCTGTAAGTAAGGAGAAGGTTCATTTTCCTATTTTCTGAAAAAATAATTTTAAGAATTTTTGTCCTTTGCCCTTTGTCCTTACAAATTCGTAAGTAGGGAAAATGATGTTTTTCCTATGAGACTGGAATTTTATTTGAAGAAAACTAAAAGTGAAAACAACATATATAAGGAAGAAACTGCTCCGGGAATGTCCCCGGAGTTTTTGTTTTATTAGGAAAGCAAGAAAATTTATAACCTCGATAGGAAAATGCCGGATTTCCTTACTAACAGAAATGAGAGGCAAAAATAATGCTTCATCATTTAACGAAAGAGGTGAGTCCGATGGGATAGGATACAAGAACCCGGAAGGCTACTCTGATGTGGTTCCCTACCAGGCTATTTCCAATTTGGAAAAGGAGAAAAACAGATACAGACCTATCGTTTATATTTGTTCTCCTTACAGCGGGGATGTGGAAGAAAACACAGAGAAAGCCAGACGGTACAGCAGATTTGCTGTGGATCAGGGAGCAATCCCTATAGCTCCACATTTACTTTTTCCTCAATTTATGAAGGAAGAGACAGAGCGTGAACTGGCAATGTTTATGGACATAGCAATTCTTTCTAAATGTAAGGAATTGTGGGTGTTCGGAAAACCAACAGCAGGAATGCAGAGCGAGATTGCTTATGCAGAAGACAATAAAGTATTTTGATGACAAGGAGATTTCATTATGTATGTAGGTAAGTTTAAAGGTTATGTAGCTGATGACGGTGTGGAATACAGAACAGATGCAAGAGAGGTCGGGGCAGAAGACCCGGTATTTGTGGAAGTGGGCACATCAAGACCAGATGAAGATGGTAAGGTATTTTCTTATCTTTATTTCGGTAATGAAATGCCGGGATATCTCAAAGTAGAAACACACGAATGCGGGGAGAATATTGCTGTTTCATTTAAAACAGACATTGCACCTACTTCTCTGATTAAAGCTCTCCATTATGCTGCACAGTGCATCCAGAATCAGCTTGAAGAAGATGAAGAAACTTGGGAGGGAAACTAAATGAAGTTAGTCTTATGTTTGGCTAACTCCTCTGGTGATAAAAAGAACTGCCTCTATCCGAACCGGGTAGAGGTATCTTCTGCCGAGGAGATGACAAAAGCGGTCAGCTTTGACCATGTGTGTGCTGAATACGATAAAAATTATCGAAGTATCAGCAAATTCAGAAAATCAAATGTGGTTGTTATGGACTGTGACAATGACCATAGCGATAATCCGGCGGATTGGATGACCCCGGAAGCGTTGGATGACCTAATGCCGGACATTGCATATGCGGTAGCACCTTCGAGACACAATATGCTCGAAAAGGATGGCAAGTCTGCAAGACCAAGATTCCATGTTTACTTCCTTATAGAAGAAACAACGGATGCAGATTATTACACAGCACTCAAAAATGCCATTTATCAGGCATATCCCTTCTTTGATGGAAATGCAAGAGATGCTGCAAGATTTATATTTGGAGCAGATGTAGATGAGGTCATCTGGCATGATGGCTGGGTGCTGATTTCGGAGGAAGTAACACTTTCGGAAGAACAGCAGGAACTTCCGACTACAAAGGGACCAATCCTTGAGGGTAATCGTAACAACACATTATCCCGTTTTGCAGGAAGAGTCCTTAAAAGATACGGAGAAACAGACAAGGCTCATGAGATTTTTCTTGAAGAGGCGGAAAAATGTAATCCACCTTTGGATGACAGCGAATTGCAGACGATTTGGTTCTCGGCAATTAAGTTTTTTAGAAACAAGGTATCAAGTGACAGTGGGTATGTTCCGCCTGATCAGTTTAATGATGATTTTGGTGGAGGAGCAGGTTCCTTAAAGCCGGAGGATTACTCCGATGTCGGACAGGCTAAAGTATTGTCCCGTGAATATGGGGATGAACTGAAGTATACGGCTGCCACGGATTATATCAGATATGATGGCGAAGTGTGGGTGGAGGATAAGCAGATGGCCGTTGGTGCCTGTGTGGAGTTTTTGGATTTACAGTTACAGGATGCAAAGGATTCTATTGAGGAAGCAAAGAAAGCACTTGTTGATGCCGGGTATGATGAGGCAACTGTAAATCAGGGTTCAAAGGCACTTGCAAAAGATATCCATCCAGAACACCTCGGTCTTTTCTATATGCTGGTCGGAGCAGAAAAGTATCTTGCATTTACCATGAAACGCAGAGATTACAAGTATATTACTTCGGCACTGAATGTAGCAAAGTCGATGCTTACCATAAAAGTGTCAGACCTTGATAAGAACCCGGTTCTTCTCAATACACCAAGAGCAACCTACAACTTGGAAAAGGGAGTAGCCGGGGAACAGCCACATGACCCGTTTGACCTCATTACCAAAATCACGGAGTGTTCTCCGGGAGATGAGGGGATGGACATTTGGCTTGAGGCTCTTGATACCTTCTTCTGTGGAGATGCTGAACTGATTGAATATGTACAGAAGGTTATTGGTCTTGCAGCCATCGGCAAAGTGTATGAGGAATTCATCATCATTGCATATGGTGACGGGGCAAATGGTAAGAGTACCTTCTGGAATACTGTGGCGAGAGTGCTTGGTACATATTCTGGAAAGATATCATCAGATATTCTCACGATGGGTAACAAGGTAAATGCCCAGCCGGAGATGGCAGAACTTAAGGGTAAGAGACTCATCATTGCATCCGAGATGCAGGAAGGTGTGCGTCTTAACACGGCAATGGTAAAACAGCTCTGTTCCACGGATGAAATTCAGGCTTGTAAGAAGTACAAGGACCCATTCCACTTTGTGCCGTCTCATCAAGTGGTTCTTTACACGAACCACCTTCCAAAGGTTGGGGCGAATGATGATGGTATCTGGAGAAGACTGAAGGTTATCCCCTTCAATGCAAAGATTAAGGGAAATTCTGACATCAAAAATTATGCTGATTTCCTTTATGAAAAAGCTGCACCCGCAATCATGAAATGGATTATTGAGGGAGCAGAGAAAGTAAGCAAGACTGACCACAAGGTGGATGACCCTAAATGCGTAAAGGATGCTGTGGCAGCATATCGTGAGGACAATGACTGGCTCGGACATTTCATTGCGGATTGTTGTGAAGTGGGAGATGGTCTTACAGAAAAGTCAGGAGAGTTCTATCAGCAGTATCGTGCTTATTGCATTCAGAGTGGTGAGTACACTCGTAGCACAACGGACTTCTACGCAGCCGTGGAGAAGGCTGGCTTTGTAAGACGCAAGGGTACGAATGGCACTTTGGTGTATGGACTCAAGTTAAAGACAGGACAGGATTTTCTGTAATTGAGTGTCATGACTGTCATGAAGGTCATTTCAGTAACTTTTTTCAAAATGGCTTAATTTCATAAAACCTTGATTTTAAGCCATTTATGACAGTCGTGATAGTCATTTCTTAAAAGTACCTTATATAGAAAAATAGAAATTAAAATCTGTATAAGAAGAGTTATGGAAATGAGTGTCACGACCGTCATAGTTCCAAATTTTGATGGGAGGGTCGCAGTGAGAGAAAAGACCATAGAACAGAAATTAGTCAGCGAAGTAAAAAAGCGTGGAGGCATCTGCCCAAAGTGGGTCTGCCCATCCTTTGATGGGATGCCCGACCGATTGGTATTTTTACCCGGTCGGCATTTCGGGATGGTGGAGGTAAAAGCACCGGGCGAGAAACCGAGACCTTTGCAGGTGTCCAGACACAAGTTATTACAGAGGTTAGGCTTTAAGGTTTATGTCCTTGATGCCCTGGAAGATATAGGAGGTATCCTTGATGAAATTCAAACCACATAACTATCAGCAGTTTGCGATAGATTTTATAACCAGTCATCCCATTGCAGCCATTCTGCTTGATATGGGAATGGGAAAGACAGCCATAACACTTATGGCAATCCACTATTTGATGTATGAGACTTTTGAGGTTTCAAAGGTTCTTGTAATCTGTCCCCTTCGAGTCACCAGAACATGGAGGGATGAAATAGAAAAATGGGAACAGCTGCATGGACTTCGGTATTCCATAGTGACGGGAACCGCCACAAAGAGGAAGAGGGCTCTATCAGCAGATGCAGACATCTATATCATTAACCGTGAGAATGTTCCGTGGCTTGTAGATAAGAGCGGAGTGCCGTTCTCGTTTGATATGGTTGTGATTGATGAATTATCATCCTTCAAAAACCATCAGACGGCAAGGCACAAAGCGTTGATGAAAGTTCGACCATTTATAAAAAGAATCATAGGTCTTACAGGCACTCCTGCGAGTCAAGGTCTGGGGGACCTCTTTGCAGAATTCAAGGTGCTTGATATGGGACAGAGGCTTGGAAGGTTTATCGGACAGTACAGGCTAAATTATTTCAGACCCGATAAGGTCAACGGCAATATTGTCTACAGTTACAAGTTACTGCCGGGAGCAGAAGAAAAAATCTATGAAAAGATATCAGACATCACAATTTCCATGAAAGCCGTTGATTTTCTTGATATGCCGGAACTTATCAGCAATGAGTATCCTGTGTATCTTGATGCGGATGAAATGGAAAAGTATGAAAGCCTTAAAAAGGATTTGATTCTTTCCACTCCTGAACATGAAGTAACAGCTGCCAATGCAGCATCCCTTGTAAACAAGCTGTCGCAGATGGCGAACGGAGCAGTTTATACAGATGATGAAAACACGGTTACTTTTCATGATAAGAAACTGGATGCTTTGGAAGATATTATTGAATCGGCAAACGGAAAACCACTTCTTGTGGCTTATTGGTTCAAGCATGATTACACAAGAATTGTGGAGAGGTTGGAAAAAATCGGAGTCAGATATATGAAGATTGATTCTGACGAGAGCATTACCCAATGGAACAACAGAGAAATCCCAGTTGCATTAATACATCCGGCATCTGCAGGTCACGGTTTAAATCTTCAGCAGGGTGGAAACACAATGGTGTGGTTCGGAATTACCTGGTCCCTCGAACTGTATCAGCAATGTGTATGCCGTTTGTATAGACAGGGACAGTCAGAGGGAACGGTTACCATTATCCATCTGATTTCACAGGGAACTATCGATGAGAAGATTATGAAGGCATTATCGGAAAAGGATAATACCCAGGCATCTCTCATTGATGCCGTCAAAGCGGAAATATAGTCAATCATAGTAAAAATATGTCAATCATGGTCAATCCAAGGGAATAAAAATTTTATTTCGGAGGTAAAAGCCTATGAGTACAGCAAGTAGCATGGATCCATATCAGGAATTGGCAAATGCAGTAGTATTGCAAGCTGTAAAAGATTACCGGGATGCAGTGAAGAAATTATCTCGTGGAAAAACCAATACGGCAGCAGAGCAGATGAAAAATGAATGTGAGAGATTTTTCAAATCGGGTCATTTCAATATTTTCACAGAACTTGATGGAAAAGTTCTTCTCTCACAGCTTGAAAAGGAGGCAGAGTATGACAGTTAAGGAATATTTGGGTCAAGCCTACCTTCTTGATAAGAGAATCAAGTCTGACACAATGGAATTAGAGGAACTTCGACTTATGTCACAGACAATTTCTTCTCCCGGATTTGAGGAGCATTATAATGCATCAAAAAATACGGATGCACCCTACATACGAACATTGGAAAAAATGTTTGATATGGAAGAGAAGATATTGAAGGAGATGAATCTGCTATTGGAACTGAAAGAGCAGATACGGGATGTGATATGCCAAGTAGAAAAGCCTGAGTACCAGATGATTTTAAAATACCGCTACATCCACAATTTATCCTGGCCGAAAATCGGAGAAAAGCTTTGTGCAGATGGAAGAACTGTACAAAGATGGCATAATAAGGCTATAGCAAAAATAAAACTTCCAGAAAATGCAATTAATCTGAAAGTTGTCATGGTTTGTCATTAGATGTCATGGTGTACTTTGTGATATTGTATAATCAGCAAATAAGATAAAGATGCTAACAGGCACGAAAGCCTTCATGGTGGCAACTCCACTGTGAGGGCTTTTATTATGCCTGTAATGAAGGAGGTGGAAACAGTGGGTTATCGCAAGGTTTCCTACTTGGAGCAATGTTGGTACATCCTCTGTTACCAATTCGAGAAATGGAGGTGTAAGCACAATGCCAAGAAAAGCTAAACACCCCTGCCACCATCCCGGCTGTCCCAAGCTGACAGAAGGAAGATTTTGTGAGGAACACCAGAAGGAAGAGAACAAGCGTTATGAGAAGTACGGACGAGACCCGGCAACACGGAAACGGTACGGACGAGCGTGGAAACGCATCCGTGACAGTTATGTTAAGACCCACCCCTTCTGTGAGTTGTGCTACGAGAAGGGCGTGTTGGTAGAGGTAGAAGAGGTACACCACAAGATACCTTTATCAGAGGGTGGTACTCATGACAGAGAGAACCTCATCTCT
>OHMY01000203.1_pt1 | contig 56310 bp, 45 predicted proteins | sample 1569381 | NCBI WGS metagenome assembly OHMY01 (sample SAMEA3879528, study PRJEB24766) | human gut metagenome | biome: human-associated habitat; feature: feces | place: USA | collected 1985/1987
TCTTTTTAGACTACAGAAAATCTATGCGTAATACACAGGGTTTTCCCCCTGACCCGAACAAATTCGCCCCACGTTCCGCAGCCAGGCGTCTGTTAAGCTCCGACCAGGCGTTATTTATGTCAAAATCAGGAGTTTCCGCGTCCACAATCTCGTTCCATACTTTCAAGAACTTGCGATACTCGGCATCATTTCCAGGCACGGCCAACCACTCCGCAAACAGCTTTTCCTGTTCCGGAGAGTTACTTTCCCTCAAATGTCCGGCTAATACTTTTACGATTTCCGTCGGTATGCGTGTCTTCATAATTACGTGACTTTACTATAAAGACACATCCGGACACACCGCTACCCTCGAAAAAAAATTGATTTTTTACATGAAAACAAGAAAAAGGTAAAGTTTTTTCACAGCGATACGCATATATTTCAGGGCCCGGGACATATATCCTTCCACGGTCTTCACGTCCAATCCCGTCCTGGAAGCAATCTGCGCGTATGTCAGTCCTTCCTTACGGCTCATATTGAAAATATCCCGGCACTTTTTCGGAACCGAAGAAGCAGCCTCCCAAGCTATTTCTATCAATGTATCCGTATCGAATTCGTAAATATCCTCATAGGACACCGATGATGCCGTCTCCAGTTCCTCATGGTGTTTGCGGGAGCGTATCTTGTTCAAGCTGCGGTTATGCACCGCTCTTTTAGCGTAAGTTTCGAAAGATTTTTCAATGTTTATGGATGTCCTGTTGCGCCACAAATGCATGAAAAAGTCCAGCACGACCTCTTCGGCATCCATACTGTCTCCAGTGTAAAAATAGGCATAACGGCAAAGAGGTTCATACCAAAGATCAAACAACGCCTTAAAGCTCTCGTTGTTTCCTTCAGCACTAGACTTCCACAATATGCCCGTAGCCTTTTCTTCCATCAGTTACGAATTATCTATTTGTTCTACGCAAATACTGTTGCGAAAGTATATAAATAATCGGTCAACTCCAAGATTTTTTTTTAGAGACGCCCCGATTCCATCGCAATCATCTCCGCGAATGCGGGCCAGGAATTGCGGGCTATGAAATGGCGGATGGCGGTCTGGTTCAGCTGTTTTGGGGAATTGAGGATGGACACCAGTTCGGAGATGGAATGATATATGCGGCAGACATTTTCGGAGGCCAGGTCTGCGAAGGCGCCGAAAGACGGGCCCACCGGTTCGCCGCCCATGGCAATCGTGTCCATAAGGACGCCGGAGCCGGAAACGGAGCCGGGAAGATACGGGAAAACCACGTATTTGCTGGACGGGACGAGACTGCGGAGCTCGTCGAAAGATGCGGAACGGTTCTCGAAAAGGAAGTGAGTGGCGGACGGACGGGAAATGCTATGCTCTATCGAAGCGGACAGAGAAGCATCTCCACAACGGCCCACTATGTGGACATCCAGGCCGGCATCACGGATTTCGGGACAGGAAACGAACTCCAGGACGCCCTTATATGGAAGGACATTGCCCCAGATGAGAATGCGGTCGGAAGACATGTCGGGCGCGGGAACATCGGTCGCCGGCATCGGATGGCAGACGTATTTCACCTTGGCGGGGTCGCCGCCGAAATTGGAAATCAATGACTTGGCGTACGCGGCCGTGTCGGTGGAATGGGACAGCACCAGGGCCGCCTGGCGGAGCATGCGCATTGTCAGGGAACGGGACATCCGATTCTCGCCCTTGTGCGGACGCGGATTGTGGAAAATGAATATGACCTCGCGACGGCGCAGCTTCATGATGACAAGCGAAAGCATTGCCGCAAGATACTGGATGAACGCGAGTTTGTGGAACGCTATGGTCTCCACGAAACTCAGCAGGAAAACATCGGCAGAGAAAGAATAGCGAAGCAATGTCAAGCCCTGCGAAAGTCGCGGTTTATTCTCAGAATCAAGCACTTCGAAATACGATGCGAGTTCCTTTTTCAAGTGGATGAAATAAGGATTGGGGTAACCGCCCTTGCGGTTGGCCGACGGAGCCACGTAAATTTTCCTGCGCATAATCCGGTCCGTCAGATCAGAAACATCAGATATCCAAGCCCCATGAGAACGGACAATGCGAATGTCGACATGACAAGCATCGGAAGCATCGGGTCCAATGCCTTGTCTTCACGGGTCCAGATAAAATATAGATGTACCGCGAAGAGCGGAAGCGTCAGGAAGAAGAGCCAATGCCAAGGGTCCGGGAAACGCAACAGGTTGAATGCCACAAGACATATCCAGCCGCCTGCGATGAGGGCAGTATGATAAATCCTGGCACCCTTCACACCTATGCGCATAGGAGTCGTCACACGGATTCCGGCATCGGATTTCACGTCGCGTATATTATTGACATTCAATACTCCTACGCTGAAACAGCCGATGGCGACAGCAGGAAGGAGAAGAATCATTGACGGTATCGTATGGGCCACCACGAAATAAGCGCCCAGCACTGAAACTAGGCCGAAGAATATGAATACCGAGAGGTCGCCAAGTCCCCTATAGCCGTAAGGATTGCTGCCGAGGGTGTATTTTATCGCACCTCCGATGGCTGCAGCGCCTAGAATAATGAGGCAGATCGGCTCCAGCTGGAACAATGTTCCGAAAGATGCCTGAAGCATCAGGAGTCCCGACAATGCACATGCCACGGTCATCACCACGATGAAACGCTTCATTTCGGTCACCGTGAGACCGCCTTCCGCCAACGAATATTTCGGGCCCTTGCGCTTGGCATTGTCCACACCGCTCAACGAGTCGCCGAGTTCATTGGAAATGTTGGAAAGAATCTGGAGACAGACCGTGGTTAGCATCACCAGCAGCGCCACCTTGAAACTGATACGATAGTCAGCAGCTGCCAACATGATGCCAAGTGCCACTCCCGCAAGAGAGAGGGGCAGAGATCTCAGCCTCATGGACTTTATGTAGTACGACAATTTCTTCATCATTTCATTTTCTTAGGGAAAAACACCTTTATCGCTACAGATATGCCATGCACGACAGCATAGACAAATCCCTGACTTCTACAATCATATATGAACTGCTGATGCGGAGGACGTCCGTCAGGAGCATAAAGATAAGCGATTCTGTCGTGAAGGGAGCATGACCGGTCACGCCATTTCTGGACATGCTCTGAACGGTCGCACGTGCACAGTACACCCGGCGCCACCACGCGGACGACATTGGCCTTGAAGGCCCTTATGCCATAGTCAATGTCTCCGTAGGAATGCTGGTAATGTATGTCAAGATTTCCCAGAATCCGGTAGACGTGCGACGGGACCAGCACCAGCTTGCCGTCGAATGTGTAACATGGAACCGGAATCGCAGGGTCCGGCTCGACAATCTTACCCGACTTGTTGCGTCCTCCATAACTCAGTTCTCCGGAGGAATCTTCCGCCGTACCGACCACTATCGCCTTGTGTCTCAAGAACATTGACGTTTCCATAAGACATGCGAGAGCTCCTTCTTTCATGCGTGCGCGGACATTGGTCCAAAGGTAGAAATCGGGCGTGTCCTTCGCGGCTTCTTCCCACGCGGCGTGCATCCCGAGATTCCAGTACAACGTCCCGCTTCCGCGGACAATGCGGGTCTGCGGAAAGTTTTCTTCAACGGCTTCGGCAGTCCCGTCCGTGCACCCGTCATTCACCAGATATACCGTGAAGGAATACATGCCGTCGCCCTTCATGGAATCTATCTGCTGATAACAATTGCGCAGGCAATCCAGAGTCTGTTCCAGACTGTTGTGGACTGTCAGAAGTACCGCTACTTTCTGCATTATGAATCGAGTTTAAGAACAGCCATAAACGCACTCTGAGGCACCTGTACGGTACCGATCTGGCGCATACGCTTCTTTCCTTCCTTCTGTTTTTCGAGCAGTTTACGCTTTCTGGTCACGTCACCGCCGTAGCATTTCGCCGTCACGTCCTTACGCACCTGGCGCACGGTTTCACGGGCAATGATTTTCGCGCCGATCGCCGCTTGGATCGCGATGTCGAACTGTTGACGCGGAATGAGGTCCTTCAGTTTCAGGCATATCTTCCTTCCGAAATCGTAAGCCCTGTCTTCATGGATGAGCGTAGAAAGAGCGTCGGCAGGGTCACCGTTCAGCAAGATATCCAGCTTGACCAGTTTCGCAGGTCTGTAACCCTTTATGTGATAATCGAATGAGGCATATCCCTTCGAAATCGTCTTGAGCTTGTCATAGAAGTCGAACACGATTTCGGAAAGAGGCATCTCATACGTAAGTTCCACCCGGTCGGCAGTGACATAATGCTCGCCCATGAGGGTTCCGCGCTTGTCGATGCAGAGTTTCATTATCGGACCGTAGAACTCCGTATTGGTAATGATCTGCGCCCTGATATATGGCTCCTCGATATGGTCGATGAGCGTCGGGGCAGGAAGTCCTGACGGGTTGTGCACGTCAATGCACTCTCCCTTGGACGTGTAAACCTTGTAAGACACGTTAGGGACAGTCGTGATGACGTCCATGTTGAACTCCCTGAAAAGCCTTTCCTGTACGATTTCCAGATGGAGAAGTCCGAGGAATCCGCATCGGAAGCCGAATCCCAGCGCCATGGATGACTCCGGTTCGTAGACGAAGGAAGCATCGTTCAACTGGAACTTTTCCAATGTCGCACGAAGTTCCTCGTATTTGTCCGCCTGCACCGGATACATTCCGGCGAAAAGCATCGGTTTCACCTCCTCGAATCCCGCAATCGCCTCTTTACAAGGTCTTTCCACATGTGTGATGGTATCGCCGACCTTGACCTCTGCCGCAGTCTTGATACCGGAAATGATATATCCCACATTGCCGCAGCTGACCTCCTGTGTCGGCGACAGACGCATTTTCAGCACACCGATTTCGTCTGCGACATATTCCTGTCCGGTATTGAAGAACTTGACCTTGTCACCGGTATGGATAACTCCGTTCTTGATCTTGAAATATGCGATAATGCCTCTGAACGAGTTGAACACAGAGTCGAAAATCAATGCCTGAAGCGGTGCTTCCGGGTCTCCTTCCGGTGCCGGAATCTTCTCCACGATGGCATCCAGAAGCGGCGCCACGCCTTCTCCGGTCCTCGCGGAAACCTGGAACACTTCCTCCGGGTCACATCCGAGAAGGTCGCAGACCTCGTCGGTCACCACGTCCGGACGCGCTGCATCCATGTCGATCTTGTTCAGGACCGGTATAATCTCCAGACCATGGTCAATGGCCTGATACAAGTTCGAAATCGTCTGTGCCTGAACGCCTTGCGTAGCATCCACCACAAGCAGCGCACCTTCACAGGATGCGATGGAACGGGACACCTCATAAGAGAAGTCCACGTGGCCCGGGGTATCGATGAGGTTCAGCACATAAGGTTCTCCCTTATAGTTGTACTCCATCTGAATAGCATGACTCTTGATGGTGATGCCCTTTTCCCTCTCCAGGTCCATATCGTCCAAGACCTGATTTTCCATCTCCCTCGCGCCCAATGTCTGTGTAAGTTCAATGAGCCTGTCGGCCAATGTGCTCTTGCCGTGGTCAATATGGGCAATGATGCAGAAATTTCTAATATGTTTCATTTGCCCTCCTATTTCTGAATTTCAGTGTTCTCCGAAGAATCTGCCGGAGCATAACCGGCCACCTCTTCATCTGGAATACTAGACCTCATCATCGCCACAAGTGATAGTTTAAGATCGTGAGACACAGTCTTTTCGCCACCTTTCTCCAATTCGTCTATGAGGTAGTAGAGGAACTGGCAGACACGCTCGAAGTCATCTGCCGCATACTCGTAGAACTGCATGTAGAAGTTCGCCGTCGTGAGCAATTCCTTGCCGAAACGCGCGCCGAGGTCGGCTGCCTTGTCAGGTGCTCCGGCTGCGAAATAATCCGACACCATATTGACCACCATATAGTCATTGGTATAGAAGCCGAGAGGAATCGACTCCAGCGGCCAAACGTGATCCGGCATTGACTCCTGACATTTGTCCAGGACTTTAAGCGTCCTTTCCTTGTCGCCTGTCTTCAGGAGAGCATTGGCCGTCGCCACGAAGAGCTCTCGCTGCGGAAGCACGCCGAGGAAGGTGTAATAGTTCTGATAGTCAACATCATAGTTATCCTGACGGATAGCATCCCATGTAAAGACGTTCATCATCTTGTCATAGAGTTCGTCCACGTCCACGAGTCCCGGATCCGCTGAAGAAATCCTGTTGCGTATCGGCACGAACTTGCTGGAATATCCCTCATACATGAGATAATCTTTCAGTCCTATATTGAGGTCACCGCCCTGGCTCAGGACATTCAACGGTCTGTCCCACTGATAGTTGGAGAGCAAATCAAGAATAAAGAGCTCCGGCTTGGTGATATAGTTCTTGCCCTTAGGAATTTCCAGCACTATCTGGTCCGGAATCATATCCGCGAACTTAGGACTTACGATGCCCGATTTCAGTGCATTTTCCTTGTTCACCGGAATGCTTATCTTCCTGGACATGATATAGTCCACTTTCTTGCCGTTTTCCAGCACCAGTTTAGCGTCAGGATGCTTGAACACCATCATCACATCGGAGATAGGAATGACCTGGTTCCTTGAATCAGAGATGTATATGAAGTCATTGGTACCGTAAAGGTACTGCTCCACGCCCACTGTCAGCGGAAGCGGCTTCGATTCGTTGCAAGCCCACTTCATCTGACCGATGTGCCAGTCCGTACCGAGGAGCGAGGTATTCACGATGCGGACATCCGGACGGACATTTTCGACCTCCTGGGCATACCAGAGAGGGAAAGTATCATTGTCACCATGAGTGATGAGAATGCCCTGCTCGCCTACGGAATTCAGATAGTTTCTCGCCATCTCGACGGAGGTGCGACGGTTGCTTCTGTCGTGGTCGTCCCAGTTCTGCTGCGCCATGAGGGCAGGCACGAAAAGGCAAGCCAATGTCAATGCACCTGCGGTGGCAGCCGGATATTTGTTTTTCAATGCCCCGCCGATCCAGTGGAACAATGCCATAGCACCGAATCCGATCCAGATGCAGAACGCATAGAACGAGCCCGCATAAGCATAGTCACGCTCGCGCACCTGATAAGGCGGCTGGTTAAGGTACATGACAATGGCGATTCCCGTCATGAAGAACAGCAGGAATGTCAGCCAGCAGCCTCTCTTGTCCCTCTCGAACTGGAAAAACAGGCCGAAGATGCCCAGCAGCAACGGCAGAAGATAGTAATGGTTCTTGCCCTTGTTGTTTTTCAGCACTTCCGGAGCATCGCTCTGGTCACCGAGACGCAGCTGGTCAATGGCCGGAATGCCGCATTCCCAGTTTCCGTAGAACAATTCTCCCGGGCTTGGGCTGTGTATGTCGTTCTGCCTTCCGGCGAAGTTCCACATGAAGTATCTCCAGTACATCCAGTTCAGCTGGAAGTCGAAGAAGAAATTCAGGTTCGCCCAGAAAGACGGCTTCTTGTAGTCGGCTCCCGGAATCGTACGGCCTTTGCCGCCCGTGTAGGATTCATAGAAACTGATATATTTAGGGTCGCCGTTCCACATTCTCGGAAACAGCATCTTGCCGGATGATTCGTAGACAGGGTCCGACGGTGCATCCACATGCTTGTACTTGCCGCCCACCGGAGCCCAGTATTTCTTGCTTTCGAGGTGGTAAGGTGCACCGTAATACTGTCCGTAGACGAGCGGTGTGGTTCCATATTGCTCACGTGAGAGATAGCGGACGAGAGTAAAGGCATTGTCCGGCTGATACTCATTGGTCGGAGGCATCACATTGGAACGGATAATCACGATCGCGAATACGGAGAATCCGATAACGATGGTGGTAAAGCAGAGCAAAATGGTGTTGATCATCACTTTACCTCTCTTGTAGGTCCAGAACGCGCCCCAGAAACAGAGTGCAAGAAGTGCGACCATGAAGAATGACGCTCCGGAGTTATAAGGAAGTCCGAATACATTGACAAACAGCAGGTCAGCGTATGCGGCCCATTTCGGGAGATACGGTATGATGACGAACAGGAGCAATGCGAGTATCACGACTGACACCATGAAAATCTTCACATATTCCCAGAACGAGTAGTGACCGTTCTCGCGGCGTCTGTAGTAGAACAGGAACACCAACACCGGAATCGTCAGCAGGTTAAGCAGATGCACACCGATGGAGAGTCCCATGAGGAATGAAATCAGCACGATCCACCTGTTCGCATACGGGGTGTCCGCCTGGTCGTACCATTTGGTCATAGCCCAGACTACCAGCGCAGTGAAAAGCGACGACATCGCATAGACCTCGCCCTCGACAGCCGAGAACCAGAATGTGTCGGAGAAGCAGTATGCCAATGCTCCGATCGCACCGCTGCCGCATATCAATATCGCCTGGCTGACGCTCCAGCCGCCGTTCTCTTCAGGTTTCCCCGCGAGACGTTTCGCGAAAAAGACTATCGTCAGGTAAAGCAGGAAGATGGTCAATGCCGAGCACAATGCGCTCATGACATTCACCGCAACAGCCGCATGAGCAGCATCGGCAAACATTGTAAAGAAGCGCGCAATGAGCTGGAACATAGGGTTTCCGGGAGGATGGCCCACTTCCAGTTTGTATGATGATGCAATAAATTCACCGCAATCCCAGAAGGATGCTGTCGGCTCGATAGTGGAAAGGTACGTGAACGCTGCTATCACGAAGACGACCGCAGAGGTTATACCGTCCCAGAGTCTGAACTTTTTATTATCCATAAATAAATTTAAAATTTCTTCTTTGCGGAGACAATGTATTTCTCCGAACTAGCAAAGATAAAACAGATTAGCTATCTTTGCAAAAAAGAAATTGCACATTATGGCAGATAACGATTGGAAACAGCGTCTCGGAGTAGTTTATTCGACCAATCCGGACTTCAGATACGAACAGGACAATGCTGCGGAAGCGCAGACATTGCCTCCTGAAAAACAGAAATTGACGGTTTCCATCGACAGGCGTTGCAGGGCAGGCAAGCAAGTGACGCTGGTGACAGGTTTCGTCGGAAACGAGGCCGACCTGAAGGAACTCGGAAAGACATTGAAAGTGAAATGCGGGGTCGGAGGCACGGCTAAAGACGGGGAAATCACTATCCAGGGCGACTTGCGCGACAAGGTGACCGCTCTTCTCAACTCCATGGGCTACAGGGCCAAACGCGGAAACTAACCGGAGCAGGACATGCCGATTTCATCACAGATAACGTCAGTGGACACGTTGCAGGTCAAGTCTGCGACGGAGGCTTTCTTGCAGGGATATCTGCCGACTCATGACGGAACCCTGCTGGGCACGGTAGCGAGCCCCGACTTATGGGGGACATCGCCGCTGAACTGGGGCCTGATGGCATTGTGCATAATATTCATCCTCATATTTTTCAGACGTTTCATCTCGATATTTCCGCACATTTCCAGAGGCATGATAAGATGGAAGGAAATCCTCACGATGGAGAACAACATGCGACTGAGCAGGGAACGCGATTCCGTAGCGGCTGTCGCGGTGCCGGTAATATGCGTCTGCGTGTCGAGACTCGACCTTTTCCATGCGTCCTACATTGACCCGGCCGAACCCGGGACGAAAACATTGATAGTGTCCGGAATGATCCTGGGATTCCTGCTGGTGCGCGGAATGATTTCGCTGATGCTGCCGGCGCGCAAACTCAGGAGCGAGACCGCGAGGGCTGCCGGCAGGACCGCATACAATTTCATCATCGTGCTTTCAGTCGTTTTGCTCGCCCTCACCGTCGCACATTCATTGTCCCGCGGCTGCGCAGTCTTCTCCGTAAAGGCTGCATTGATCTCGTCGGGCGTCCTCTGGGGGCTGTTTTTGCTGAGAAAGTATCAGATAATGGCGTCAGACGCTGGTCATTTCGCCGCATTTTTGTATCTTTGCGCCGTTGAAATTTTGCCAGCTGCGATGTTGGTAGTTTCAATGTTTCCGGAGGCTGTCCGGGAGCTTGTGGGGATGATTCCCACTGCGATAACGAGAAGTTGACAAACGAATTATGGCAATTAAGAAGATTTTGATCTCACAGGAGACACCGATGAACGTGGCTCCATACGAGGCACTCAAAGAAAAATATGGTGTACAGATAGATTTCATGCCGTTCTTTCTGATCGAGCCTCTTTCTTCCAGAGAATTCAGAGCCCAGAGAATCAACGTACTGGATTATACAGCAATAGTTTTTTCAGCCAGACACATGATCGACGCATTCTTCCGGCTTTGCGAGGAATTGCGCGTGAAAGTGCCTGAGACGATGAAGTATTTCTGCACCTCAGAAGCTGTGGCAATGTATCTCCAGAAGCACATCGTGTTCAGAAAGAGAAAGATTTTCTATGGTAACGGTACCCCGGCATCCGTGCTGGAGCAGATCGGCACCAAGCACAAGGGCGAGAAATTCCTGATAACTACTTCTGATTCAAGCAGCAATGAGGCCTTGAAAGGTCTTTTCGATGCCCAGAAGATTGATTACAGCACGGCAGTTTTCGTGAAGTCAGTTTCACAGGACCTCAAAGGCGTGGATTTGTCTTCATACGACATGATCGTGGTTTACAACCCGTCGGATATCAAGTCATTGCGCGAGAACTATCCTGATTTCAAGCCGGAGAACACGAAGTTCGTGACTTTCGGAAAGCAAATCGTGAAGGCAATGGAGGAGGCCGGACTCCCGATCGAGATTCAGGCTCCTACTCCCGAGGCTCCGTCAGTGGCACGTGCCCTGGACTTGTATCTGGAGAATCACAAGAACGACTAATGGTTAATGAAGTCCGTAACACATTGAAAAAGAATGAGAGGCTATCCTCCAAGGCTGGTCTCTCTGCTCTTTTCGCGAACGGTCGTTACGGCAATGCCAAAGGTATCAGGTATTGTTTCAATGCCGGTAATTCCCTGCCTTACAACAGAATAGTGGTTTCCGTGCCGAAGCGTTGCTTCAAGCGCGCGGTAAAACGCAACCTTCTCAAGCGTCGCATCCGCGAGGCCTATCGTCTGAACAAACAGCTCCTGCCGGTGTCAATGCCCGATGGCGGGACTGACATCTTGTTCATTTACAGCACGAAAGAGGTGCTGGATTTTTCTGCGGTGCAGGAAGCCGTGACGTCTTCTCTTACGGCGATTGCCGCACGTCTTGCCGCCAGGTCCGCTGCTGCAGAAAGTAATGTCGTCGAAATTTCGGAGTAATGTGCAAGTCTACAGATAAGGGTCACCGCAGCAAGTTCGCGGAAATCGTGAGGAAGGTCGCGATATTCCCTTTCATTGTCCTTATCACATTTTACCGCAAGTGCATATCGCCTTACACGCCGCCGGCATGCCGCTTCACGCCGACTTGTTCCGAGTATGCGCTCCAGGCGTTCCGCAAATGGGGCCCGTTCAAGGGGCTTTATCTTACCGTCCGCCGTCTGCTGCGCTGTCATCCATGGGGCGGGTCCGGATATGATCCTGTACCGTAGACGTAGAAAACTGGTCATGGGTCATTCGACTTCTGTCGTGCGTAAAAACGGCTGATTTACTCACGACAGCACAGTTTTCGGACATGATGTGCGTGGAAAACGTTTTATTACGCACGTCAGCAGAGTATTTGTATACTTCACAGTTTTTCTAAACTTCACACTGGGGTAAAAAAAAGAGCCGCACGAAGATTATCCGTACGGCTCTTATAATATTTACAGAGTAAATTAGTCTGTGAGTGAGAATCTCTGGAAAGCGAGAACCTTAGCCTCTTTATCCGCTGTGTGGATATATTCGAGAACTGAAAGTTTGTTATCCCAAATGAACTCCTGATCCTCGAGAGTCTGCTCTTTGAAGAACTTCTTGAGCTTACCCTTCGCGATGTTCTCAAGCATTGCCTCAGGCTTGCCTGCCATCTTCGGATCCTCGGCGATCTGCTGCTTGTACATAGCAAGCTCCTTCTCGACAGTCTCCTTAGGGCAATCAGCCTCTGAAACAGATACAGGATGCATTGAAGTAACCTGCATTGCCACGTTGCGGCCGATTTCGGTAGGAACCTCTTTGTTGAAGGCAACGATAGCGCCCAACTTGGAGTTGTTGTGAACGTACTCGGCGACATACGGAGCCTCGAGAGCAGCGTAGAAAGCGAGAACGTGCTTCTCACCGGTCTTACCAGTCTGAGCAGAAATCTCCTCTTCTACAGTGTAGCCATCGTTCAACTTCACAGCTTTAAGAGCCTCGATGTCAGCAGGGAAAGCTGCGATGGCAGCATCTGCGATAGAGTTGGCGAGATTCTTGAAGTCTGGAGTAGCTGATACGAAGTCTGTCTCGCAACCAAGGCACATGATGATAGCCTTGTTACCGTTGATACGGACGAGGACAGCGCCCTCGGTAGTCTCACGGTCAGCTCTCTTGGCTGCCACGAGCTTGCCTTTCTCACGGATGATCTCAACTGCCTTGTCGAAATCGCCTTCAGCCTCTGCAAGGGCTTTCTTGCAATCCATCATACCGGCACTGGTCATCTTACGTAATTTCATTACGTCAGCTGCTGTAATCTGCATAGTAAAATGAGTTTAAATTATTCTGCTTTAACTTCTTCTGCTGCAGCTGGTGCTTCAGCAGCCTCTACTGGAGCGGCCTCAACAGCCTCCTCAGCGTCTTTTGCGCCCTTACGAGGACGGAGCTTCTTGGTAGCTGGTTTCTCAGCTGCCTCGTTAGCTGCCTCTTTCTCCTTTTCGAGCTTCCTTTCGTCCAATCCCTCCTGGATGGCAACGCAAAGAGCATTGGTGATATACTCAATTGACTTTGCGGCATCATCATTAGCCGGAATCACATAATCAATAGGGGTAGGATCGCAACATGTATCAACCATAGCGATTACCGGAATATTCAGACGGTTAGCCTCTTTAACGGCATTTGCCTCCTTCTGTATGTCCACTACGAAAAGTGCTGACGGGAGACGGCTCATATCCTTGATGGAACCGAGGTTCTTCTCAAGTTTAGCCCTCTGGCGGTCAATCTGAAGACGCTCTCTCTTGGCGAGCTTCTCATAAGTACCATCTTCCTTCATCTTGTCGATGGTATTCATCTTTTTGATTGCCTTACGGATGGTAGGGAAGTTAGTAAGCATTCCACCTGGCCATCTTTCTGATACATAAGGCATGTTGACTGAAGCGGCTTTCTCTGCGATGATTTCTTTAGCCTGCTTCTTGGTTGCAACGAAGAGAATCTTGCGGCCTGAACGTGCAAGTTCTTTCATTACTTCTGCAGCCTCGTCAATCTTGACGATACTCTTGTGCAGGTCGATAATGTGAATCCCGTTCCTTTCAATGAAGATATAAGGAGCCATTTTAGGATTCCATTTCCTGGCAAGATGCCCGAAATGTGCACCTGCTTCGAGTAATTCTTGGAAATTTGTTCTTGGCATTTTTTCTAGTGATGTTTCTTTGTTACACTTTCCCTTCAAGCTGTAGCCATAGCTTGTCGGGCTCTTTTCATCAATCCTGAAGCAGCGGCCGTCCCCGACCGGTCTCCGGGATTTTCCGCAGTCACGGCAATCTTCAAGCAGCTTGCGCAGAATTCGCATCCTGCACCAGGTCCGAAGATTTGTAAACCTGACTGTGCATGTAAATCAATGTGTCCGTAAGATTAACGCTTACTGAACTGGAAGCGGCGACGTGCACCAGGCTGACCAGGTTTCTTCCTCTCGACTTCTCTTGCGTCACGGGTAAGGAAACCAGCGGTCTTGAGAGCAGAACGATAAGCCTCTTTATCTACTTCGCAAAGTGCGCGGGCGATACCGAGTCTCAATGCTTCTGCCTGACCTTTGATTCCACCTCCCACGAGGTTGGCCTTGATGTCAAACTGACCTGTCGTACCGGTTACTTCGAACGGCTGATTAACAATGTACTGGAGAGACTCGTCAGGGAAATATACCTGGAGTTCCTTTCCATTGATAGTCACATTACCTGTACCAGCAGCGACATAAACACGAGCCACAGCTGATTTACGTCTTCCAAGGGCGTTTACTGTTTTTTCCATTTGCTCTGTTTAAATTTCGTTCAACTTAATTTCTTTTGGTTGCTGCGCCTGGTGCGGATGCTCAGGACCTGCATAGATGAACAGGTTGTTGATGAGCTTGTCACCAAGACGAGTCTTAGGAAGCATGCCTTTGACAGCCTTCCTGACCAGTTCGGTAGGTCTTGTGCGAAGAATCTCCTTGGCTGTGGTAGTACGCTGTCCACCAGGATATCCGGTGTAACGTGTGTATACCTTGTTGGTCATCTTCTTGCCTTTGAGAGCCACCTTCTCAGCATTGATGACGATGACATTGTCACCGCAATCAACGTTAGGTGTGAAGCCGGCTTTGGTCTTGCCACGGAGGACAAGAGCAACGCGGGCCGCAAGACGGCCAAGTGCCAGATCGGTAGCATCAATGACGACCCACTCTTTGTTTACAGTTGCCTTGTTAAGGAAAACTGATTTGTAGCTTTGTGTGTCCACTGTCTTGATCTTTAATTGGTTAATAATAAAATTTGCGATCCCTACACATTATAGGGGTCGCAAAGGTAGCAATAATTTTCCAAACCACAAAATATCGATGAAGTTTGTATTTCAATGGTCGTCTTTCGGATCTTCTTTCGGGTCCTCCTTCGGGTCTTCCTTAGGAAGGACGATCGTGCGGAAGCGTTTCTGCCGGCGTTCCCAGCGTTCGCGGGCGAACTGCTGCATGTCCGTCGCCTGGTCATTCTCGTCAATGATTTCCAGACCAAGTATAGTCTCAATGATGTCTTCGAGGGTGATGATTCCCTGGAAACAGCCGTATTCATCTATTATGAGGGCCATCTGCTCATGCTTCTTGAGCAGCTCCTCCCAGATGAATCCGCATGAATCCTCTTCTTTGAAGAATGAAATAGGACGTTTGAGTTCCACCAGTCTCTTGTCGAACTCGTCATCAGCAAGTCCTTCCAAGGCATCACTCAACAATATATATCCGGTAATGTATTCCGGCGAATCGGCATAGACCGGGATTCTGGAGAAATGCAGATACGTGTCATTCTTGTAGAAATTCTTCAGTGTCATGTTCTCCTGGGCAGTCATTGCGACAATCCTCGGAGTCATCACATCGCACGCCTTCACATTGTCCAGCTTCATTATGTTCTGGATGACCTTGTTCTCGTCGGAGTCGATCACGCCTTCCTCCAGTCCGATGTTCGCCATGGCAGTCACCTCGTCCCTGCTCACGGTCGCCTCATCGTCATCTCTGCTCAACAGACGTGTAATCAATTGAACGATAATGACAAGCGGCCACATCAGCACGGTCAGGAAAGAAATCACCGATGTCACGAATCCCATCAGGCTCTTCCAATATGAAGTTCCGATGGTTTTCGGCACAATCTCCGAGAACACCAGCACGAGCAATGTGGTAGCCGCCGAAATGATTCCGAACCATGCGCTTCCGAACAATATCGTAGCCTGACGGCCAATAGCCGCCGCACCCAATGTATTGGCAATCGTATTCAATGAAAGAATTGCAGCCAGAGGCCTGTCCGGATCCGATTTGAACTTGTAGAATTTATCGGCCGGCTTGTATCCCTGTTCTTTTTTCATCGTCACGAAAGATATCGGCGTAGACATCAACACCGATTCCAGAAGCGAGCAAAGGAACGAAACGCCCAGCGTCCCCAGCATGTAAATTATAAGCAGAACCATAGGTTTTCCATAATATTCCGCAAACTTACACAAAATCCCGGAATAATTTCGTCCGCCGCCCTATAAATCTTAACGTTTAAGAATTTTATTGAGCCTCGGCGCTAGTTTGTCCAGGATGCGGGAGAAACCCACGTCAGTCGGATGAGTCCCGTCCGCCGTGCCCAGACTGTCGTTTCCAAGAAAGCCTTTCGAGTCAATGAACCATATGTTCTTGTCCTTCTTCATGCGAGCACGGACCATCTCCTCCCCGGCAGCCTGTTTGGCAGCCTCGTATTCATCAGCCGCCTGGTTGAAATTCCGTTTCTCGCGCCGGATTGTCTGAATAAAAATCAATGGCGTATCCGGATGGGATTCACGGATGATGTCCACAAACTTGTCGAACCGCTCACGGATTTCCTTGGCAGACGGATTGGAAAACTGGTCGAAGACAAAAGCATCCGCATCAGTGTCAGCAAGAGCGTGTGCGAAACTTTCCTGAAGCTTTCCCTGCCCGCTGAAACCCATATTGATGCAATACAGGCCATTGTCGCGCCCATAACGTGCCACATAGGTCATTCCAGCCCGGCTCGCCGCCGAACCGTGAGTGATGCTCGACCCCAGAAAGACGATCTTGCGCTTGAAAGGATTCGGCAATGCCGAAATCGTGCTATTCAGGTCAATGCCTATTTCCAGGGAATCCACCACGTCGAAAAGAGGCAGATAGAGCAGACACTCCTTCACGCCGTCCGGCATCGTGGAAAGCATCTTCCGCTCATGATGTATGCAGTCACCTTTCATGTCAGGCGCCGCCGTGGCGGCAAACACCCAGCGTCCGTCCTTCTTTATATATAAGTCAAGGCCTTTCTGTGCATTGGCACCGGTATTGGTGCCGACCACTTTCAGAGCAGAGGTCTTCCATCTGGCGGAAAGAGTCTTGCTGTCAGTGGAAAAAGCGACATATACGCCCGTCGACTGGCGCGCCTTGGCAGCCAGCGACCCCGTCAGTCCATATTTTTCCGGATCCATCCTCGAAAACGGATGCCCTTCATAAGGAAGGAAGATGCCGTAGACTCCAAGACTTTCAGCATTGACAAACGCCTCTTTGTCGGAATTATTGCCGACGGAAGATGCTCCCGAGCGGATATTGTACATGTCATATCCTATCTCGCGCAGTTTACCGACAGTCTCGTAATACGGAGTATCGCAGATGTCGGTGAACCCGACCTGAAAATTCTCTCCGTCGAAACGGCCCGTGCATGCCTGATCGGAGAACTGATGCCAGTGCGTGCCGATCAGATTCAGATGTTCCAGGGCAGAGCGGACATACCTGTAGTACATTTCAGCCCTCTCCGTCTGATTCCGGGTATAGCATAGTCCAGGATGGAACATTCCGCGGTCCATGGCCCCGAAATGGAACTCCCCTATCATGACAGGCTTGTCAATTCCCTCCGGAAGTGCAAAATTCTTCAAATCTGACCAATAGATGTTATAACTGAGGACATCGCAATATTTCGCCGCGATCCGGAGCACTTCGCTGTTGGAGCCGGAGAAACGGCAGCCGAGATAAAGCACATCCGGAGCTACCGCCTTGAACTCTCTTCGGACCACACTGAAATACGCCTCGATGAGCTGCGTGTTGAAGGCCTCCAGGTCAGCATCCGCCCCTGCAGGAACCTTCTTCCTGTTCGCCAGAAATCCGTCCCATGAAGCGAAAGAAGTCCCCCAGGCAGAATTGAGCGCGTCAATGTCGGCATATTTGGACTTCAGCCATTCAGCCATGGCAATCTTCGCTTTCTGGTCTTCGGGAGCCACTGCCGTACATTTCGCAAGATGACGGCTGTCTCCCCATCTGATCTCATTGTCAACGAAAAAGCCGAGGCACCACGGGTCATCCAGCTGGTTCTTCCGCGCCAGAAGCTGCGAGCGCACAGACTCCGCGAATTTATCATTGAACGGATCCATGAACTGCCACCAGAGTCCTCCGGTGCCGTCAATGACCGGAGCCGAAATCTCGATGCGGTCAGTATATGGAGTCCTGTCCATCAGGCATATATCCTTATCGGAAGAATTGGCGATAGTATTCAGTCCCCAGCTGCGGAGACGCTTATGTGCGACATCTGCAAACTCGGACTTATAATCCTTGCCGTACTTCCTATATGCATTCGATGATGAGAAATCATAGGTTTCCTTTATGTCCCTCGCCGTGTAATACGGCTTCAGAAGCGCGTCATGAGTGTAATAGAACGTCCCGAATTCACTGTCTCCGGCAGGAAGTTCCCCGAAGAAGTGCTTGCGCCCGTCAAGCGGAGTGACTCCGGTAGATGTTGTGACACGGACCACACCATGCGACCAGAAAAGATATCCTTCGGGATCCACCATCCACCACTTGCCGTTCACCTTGGCCACGCGGAAATGCCCGGTAGCTTCAAGTCTCGGCCCGTTTTTCCATCCGCCGTAGCGGCTCCAGTCCGAAGCCCCTTTATGCCCGGCCAGATCTGCGGCCTCTTTCTCGCGTGCCGCACGCAATTCTTCATCCGAATGAATCTTGCCCGGCCAGTCCTTGTACTTGAACTGTCCGTAACGGTCTACAAACGGAAAGAACGCGGCGCTGTCCAGTTTCATCCATGGAGCCAACTGCGCCTTCATCCCGTCAACAAACCGGATATCGGAGATGGTGAAACTGCTTCCGGCAGAAGCCTTGAATGCACATATCTTAAGCGCTTTCACCGAAGACAGATTCACAGCATAAGAATAATGCTCATCTATCGAAAACGGAGTATTGCGCATTCCTACAAGAGCCTGATACACTTCAGGATGCGGCAAATCCGCAGGAAGTTTCACCGAAATGTCGCGCGTCTCGCCGGGATACAGCATGAAATGATGATTCATCGCACCCTGGACCTGCTTGCGCTCCGGAAGAGTGCCCGGGACATCCTGAAGCTGGATATACATCTGAAGACAAGAGACCTTGTTTTCATTGCACACCGTGAACTTCAACTCGGAATAAGCGGAAAGATCCATTTCCCCTCCGAAGCGGATTCCTGAAGCCCTTGAACCGGCAACTGTCACCGTAAAGCCATTCCCGGAACCGGATATCGATACGTTTCCTACGGGAGTAACCGTGCTTCCGCCAGGCATGACCTTGTCAGGGACACCCGCCGCGGCAGTCCCGAATGACAGCATTGACACTGCCAACACCGCCAGCAATTTGAAATATTTCATTTTTTCCACCTTATCTCATACATGCCGTATCCTACTTCGCGCACTTTGTCGATGGTCTCGTAATACGGAGTATCGCAGACATCCAGCAGGCCCACCTGGTAGTTTTCACCATCGAAACGCCCTGTAGTGGCCTGGTCGGCATACTGATGCCACTGGACACCGATGACACACGGATTCTGCAATGCTGTCCTGACATAATGCTCATAAGCCTCGCCTCTGGCCTCCTGCGATTCCACGTCGATAAGGCTTCCATGGAACATGCCCCGGTCTCTGGCACCGAAATGAAACTCGCCTATCATCACAGGCTTGTCGACACCTTCCGGAAGATGGAATGTCTCCAGTTCATAACGATATCTGTTGAAGCTGACTATGTCCGAATACATTGCCCCGATAGGAATGACATCCGAATTGGAAACCGAATAGCGACAGCCGAGATAAAGGAGCCCGGGAGCCACCTTGTCGAAGACCTTGCGTATCGTTCCGAAATACTTGTGCATTATCTGCCGGTTGAACTCCCGCATATCCGGGGCAGACTTTTTCGCATCCACCGCTTTTCTGTTCTTCATGAAGGAATCCCACGAAGGGAAGGATGTCCCCCAGACAGAATTCAAGGCCTCTACCTTATGATACTTTTTCTTCAGCCACCGCATCATAGCCACTTTGGCTGCCTGGGTTTCAGGCGCACGCGATGTACACTGCGCGAGATAATACTCATCACCCCATTTCAGCTCGTTGTCCACAAAGAAACCGATGCACCACGGATCACTGATCTCATGACTTCTTTCGAGAAGCTGCTGCTTTACAGACTCGCCGAATTCAGGCGTATAAGGGTCCGCGAATTTCCACGATGAACCGCTAGTACCCTGGATGACAGGAGCATGGACATGAATCCTGTCCACATAAGCCGTCCTGTCCATCAGACATATATCCTTATCTGAAGAATTGGAGATAGTGTTCATTCCCCAGCTCTTGAGCCTCACATGAGCCAGTTCGGCATATTTCGAACGATAGTCCGTGCCATATTTACGATAGAGGTTAGCCGATGAGAAATCATAAGTGGAGTCCACGCCCCATATATCATAGTAGGATTTAAGCAGCTCGTCCTGTGTGTAATAGAACTGGTAGAACTCGCTTTCGGGCTCCGGCAGATTCTCGAAATAGAATGTTCTGTCGGGCAGGTTGTGAGAATGAAGCGGAGTCACGGCAGATGACGGATTCACCCTGACCACACCATGGGACCAGAAAAGATACCCGTCAGGATCAATGAGCCACCACTTTCCGTCTACCTTTTCCACACGGAAGCGTCCGGTGGCTTTCATCTTGGGTCCGTTCTTCCACCCGCCATAACGGCTCCAGTCAGAAGGGCCGGGATTAGCGGCCAGGTCAGCAGCCTCTTTCTCCGCTGCCAACGCCAAATCATTGTCCTCATGAATCTTACCCGGCCAGTCCTTATACTTGAACTGCCCGTAACAGTCTATGAACGGAAAGAATTCCGATTCAGGCAGCAACGCCCATGACGCAGGCTGCTCCTGTGGCCCCGGAATGAATTCCAGATCAGACACGGTCCATTTCATTCCAGGGTAGATTTTCCTGGCATTGAGGCTGATTTCCCGAATGTCCTTCAGATCCACACGATAAGAATAAGCATCATAAGCCGCTGAATAAGGAGTGCATGCCATACGCCAGAACTTGTCATCTACTTCCGGATGAGCCAAAGGTGCAGGAAGGACCACGTCTATTGTGCGTGTCTGTCCGGGAGCGACATCATGCTTCACGATCAGCGTCCCATGCTTCGGAGCCTTGCCTTTCTTGACGACTTTCTCATTGTTCAAGGAAAACATAAGCATCAGATAGCTCACATTGTCATGGTTGGTGACAGTGAATCTCACACGGCTATATCCGGACAAGTCCCACTTCCCATGAAATTCCATGGTCTGGCTGCCGGATTTGGACACCAAGGTCGTATCACGGCCAGAAATAAGACGCAAAGGCTCCATGGCCATGCAGTCATAGTTACGGAGCCCCGGTCCGCAAATGCAGATCAGGGCTACGATACAGTAAAGGATTGAAGTTTTTCGTTTCATAAAGTTTATTTGTAATCTTCAGAGTTTTCGGATTGCCATTCGTTCACGCCGTCGCGTATGCGGTTACGGAACTGGAGGTAATCGTTCACATAAGTCGTGGTGCCGTCCCCGTTGCTGAAGCTGTAGTTCAATGTCATCTTCCTGTCCTGCAGGAGTTTGGCATCATTGAAAACACTAGGCTTGCCGTCAATCGGCTTATACTCGCGGGAGCCGTCAGGCGATGAAACCGTGATGTCATTGCCATTGAACGTGAGCAGCATCTCGCCCGCCTTGGTCCCGACCTTGTTCGTCTTCACGGTCTTGTCGTCAACGGTAGTCAGGACATAGGTCTTTCCATCGGCCTGAGGAAGCACGAGTTCATATTCCTCCGAACTTACGACTTCTCCCGTAGCATCATTTTTCACCACGGTCGTGCCGCCATGATACCAGTTTCCGAAGAACTTGTTTTCACATTTCACGACAATGATTTCGAAACTCTTCTCCATGACGAGCGAGTCCGCATCCGCCTTGTTCAATTTGAAGCCAAGTGCGTAGTAAGGTTTGAAGGCATTGGCGTCAGCCAAAATGGCATCAGAGGCCTTTACGGTCGCGGCAGCCGTGTGGCGGCCCTTGCGGATGACCATGTCGCCCAGCCCATCTACAGTGTAATAATTCTCAGGAAGAGGGGTCAATGCCGTCAGTCCGGCAATTGCCTCGGTGACATACTTCTGGCTCAGGTCTCCGAACGGTGCAGCCCCGTTCAGACCGTCCATTGCAGTGAAGCTTTTCACACCGAACTGCGTGGTATATTTGGAAAGGTCCTCCGTCAGAAGGTCATTGTCAATGACGGCTTCGACAGCGCGGTCCTTGCTGTTCTTCACGATTCCGGCCAATGCCGCCGTAAAGTCGAACTTCATGCCCTCGCCCACGACGAATGTTCTCAAATCATACTGATATGCCACATAGACTGCGTTGTAGTCGTAGTCCATAGTATAATCATCATAGCATCCGGTCAGTGCAAGAGGCATCAGACCGAGGAACATCATCAGTTTCTTCATATACTTTTTCATTTTTCTCCAATTTAATATTTCTATTGCCAACTACAATGATTATTTCCAAGATTCCCAGCCTTCGTTCTGAACAAGGTTAGGGCATCTTCTGACATCCAGGTAAGGAAGCGGGTTCCACAATGAAGGGAAGTTCAATGTTTCCACGACGACCTTTTCATATTTCAGGTCAGTAGCCGTTCCGGTAATCTTGATGCCATGAATTTCTCCGTTGACCTCGTTGAGGCTTTTCGCCCACCTTCTCAGATTATAGTAGCGTTCGCCTTCGAAACATGTCTCCACGCGCCACTCATTCTTCACGAGAGCCTCGAACTTGTCACCGCCGGCAGCAGCACATTCATCAAGATACGGGTCAGCCACGGCACCCAGACCATTCACGCCGTCATTGGTCTGACGGGCGCGGAGCCATGCCAATGCCTGCTTGGCAGAGTACCCGAACTTGGAAGCGTCATCCGGCGAAGTGACCTTGCCGGCAGATTCCGCGAAGATGAGACACATCTGGGTCCAGCTGATAAGATGCACGCAACGGTATCCGGCCTGAACAGGCTCATCATTGGGGTTCCATCCGTTGAACAAGAATTTCTTGATGTAATATCCTGAAGGAGAGACACCTACGCCGCCAGGAGCATCCTTTCCGCCTTCCGCCGTCTCGAATGTGTACATCTTCTCGGAATTGGTATTCCTGAGGACAGATGAACCATTGTAATATATATTGGCATAAAAACGAGGATCCCTGTTTTCATAAGGCTTGGCAGGGTCATATCCGCTTCTGCTGTCGGTAATAGGATAGCCGTTCGCCATAGGGAACGCATCGACAAGTTCCTGGGTAGGACCTATCTGCGCTCCTCCGCCAAAACCTTGCGGATAAAATGCCTTTTCCGTACTGGCACTCTTGGTGAAATTCGACGGCCATACTACCTCTGCGGTATTGGCATCCGTCCAGAGGAACTTCTTGAGCGGATCAAATCCGTTTTCACCGAACACGGCGGTGCTTTCTTTCTCAAGTTTATGTTTCATCACCTTTGCAGCATATTTCGCGGCATTCTCATAACGGGACAGGTCATTCTGCGGGTTGAAGGCAGGACTTGCCCAGAAAAGGTATACCATGGCGCGGAGCCCGTCGACAGCCACCTGGTCGAGAGTCTTGTAGCGTGCAGAACCGGTAACGGTCGACACGGCTTCTCCAGGGTAATCCTTATTGCTGTATGGGAGATGATGATATGCAGAGTCGCAATCCTTCAGAATCTGCTCCACACATTCATCCACAGTCGAACGGTAAACGGCAGAATTGTCGCGGTTCTCGGCCTCGAAAGCTTCCAGCATGAGAGGAACGCCCAGCATTTTGCCGTCGGTGCCTTTTCCTGCGAATGCGCGGAGGAGGTCGAAATAGTACCAGGCCCTCAAGCCAAATGCGCTGCCCTGGAGGCAATGACGGAACACCTTGTCATCCTCGAAGTTGAGCAGATATCTGGTTTCAAATCCCTTGTTGTCCTTCAGGAACATGTTCACATAATTGATAGCGGAATAATCGTTATTCCATTTGGCCGCGAACGGGTTGCCGCTCATCTTCGTGGCACCTCTGGTAAAGGTTCTCCAAGTAGCTGTCTCCGAACGATACAGAGCATCATCCGTAGCAGCTCCGAGACCTGCAAGATACGTAGAGTAATATATGGTCGGTATATAAGCTCCACTGTAAGCCTTGTCCACGAAACCTCTCAGGAGCTCATGATAAGAATCGAAATTCTCATCATTGTAACTTCCGTTCGGCTCGGGATCCAGAAATGAGCAACTGGCCGAAAGCATTGCGGCAGCAGCGACAGATAGTATTGAATATATATATTTCATACCGGTAGTTTATCCTTTAGAAGTTCAACTTGATTCCACCCGAGAATGATCTCATGAGAGGGTATGAAGACACACCTGCATCGATGCTCTCAGGATCGACATCCTTAATTCCCGAAACAGTAGCGAGGTTCTGTCCCTTGACAGAGAAGCGGATGCTGCGCAACGCGCCTTTCTTCAACGGCAATGTGTAGGCGATTTCCACGTCCTGCACCTTGAACCAGCCGCCGTCCCTCAACCAGAAGTCTGATGCGACGAAGTTGTTCTTGGACTGGACATAGTCAAGACGAGGATAAGCGCCGCCCAAATTGTCACGGACAAATGCGGAATAGTTCCCGTCGCCCCATCCGTTCCAGAAATACTCGTTGGTCATGGCTGTCTTATAGAAAGCGTTTCCTGTTCCTACAGCATTGATTTCCAGATTCTTCCATGCGAAGCCGAGTCTCACCGCATATCTGAGACGAGGTGAAGTGTGACCGAGGTTCACCCTATCATTCTCATCCACGAGGCCGTCATTGTTCACATCCTCATAAATGAGGTCTCCCACCTGTGCATCCACAGAATAGGCAGGAAGCGAAGTCAGCTGGGACGGGTCAGTGTACTTTCCGATACAGCGGAATCCCCAGTAAGAATCCGTAGGAGTTCCCGTTTTCTTCTGATAGTCATACAGATAGTCATCATTCACTATCTTCTCATACTTGATTTCCCATGTGGAAGTGCTAACACCTGCCATCACACGGAAATCTCCGAAAGACTGGTTGTAATCAAGAGAGAAGTCGATGCCCCTGGCACTGTTCGATGTGTAATTGTCATACAGTTCCACGTCTTTGATACCGAAGACTCCCGGCACTGCCGACGAGATGTTCGCTATCGTCCCTTCAGTTCTGCGATAATAAGCATTGGCCCTGAAAGAGAGGACGCCGAGGAAGTCCCAATCGATTCCGGCATCAGCCTGGAATATCTTAGGCCATCCGAGATTCTTGTTAGGCATACGGTTCATCGTAGTAGTCTGCGCTACCCATCTCTGGTCACCGAACCACACGTTCTGGTCGGTCAGGGCACCATACCACATTCCGTTCGCGAAAGAGTAGTCGCCCTGATAGAGATACGGCTGGCCGAACAATCCGGACTGCCCGATGAGGCCCGCCTGTCCATGAATCTTGAGGTTGTCAAGCCAATTTGCGTTTTTCAGGAAATTCTCATTGGAAGCGACCCATGCAAGTCCGGCAGACGGAAGAAAGACATAACGGTGCGCCTTGTTGAACCGGAACGAGCCGGCATACTGGCCTACCAATTCCACTATATATTTGTCCGCATAAGAATACGACGCATCGAATACGGAATATAATTGGCGCTGGTTATATGACGTGCTCTTGTTGGAAGTGTTGTTGAGGGCGAAGGTCGCACCCGCGCTCACATTATGCTTTCCGAACAACCTGTCATAAGAAAGTCTCTCATAAAATCCCAGGCCCTGGACCGTATATTGGCTCAACATGCCCTTTCCTGACGCCTTGCTGCCTTTATGAGTGGAAATGAGATCCTTTCCTGTAGTTCTTTCCCAGTAGAAGGCAAGATAATCATTGCTCTTTCCGACAGTCGTCTGGACGAAATTGGAAGTCGAGAGCCAAGTCCTTGACTTCAAGCCCTTCAGCAGCCATGACAAATCCACGTTCACCGAAGCATTCAAGAGTCCGGTCCTCAGTCTTTCCGTACGGAATCCACCCTCCTTGAGCAGAGCGTAGTAGTTGTCCGGGAATGTTCTGGACACTCCATAGATAGTAGTTCCGAGAAGGCCCTCGTCACCCTCGGCAGAACCGCTTTCCACAGTTCCCATCGTCAGAGGGAAAGACACGGCAGGAACAATGCGGTAGGAATTCCAGTCCACCCGCGTGTACCTGTTGAAAGAAAGCAATGTGGAGAAGTCCACGCCCACCTCGATGTAACGTCCGATTTTGGCTGCAAGCCCCGTACTGATGGTGAACTTGCTGAAATCCGACTGCGAGCCGCCCTTGACAAGGTCGCCGGAATAAAGTCCGTTCAATGCGAAACTGTACTTCACGCTGTTTCCGCCGCCATAGAAGCTGACGCCCGCCCTGGAGATAGGATAGGAATTCTTGTACATCAATGACTTATAATCCACATTCGGATATTGCATGTCATACGGGTCATTCTTTCCGAATCCGCTGATGGCTTCAGGAGCAAACAGGACATCATAGCCTGAAACCGCACGTGCGTCATTGTTCATTCGGGCGTAGTCCACGCCGTTAACCCATTCGGACACACGACCGGCAAAGCTGACGCCGCTTTCCATGTCCACGGTAATACGCATCGGCGTATTGTACCCTCCCTGCTTGGTGCGGATAAGAAGCGCGCCGTCAGAAGCAAGCGGTCCGTACTTGGCTCTGTCAGCCACGTCAGAAAGTACCGTTATGGACTCTATCTGGTTAGGATCCAGCAACAGTTGGCTGAACGGTATATACATGTCATTGACAATGCACATCAGATTGGAGCATCCGCGCATTTTCATTGCCAGTTTATTGGTATTCATCGTATACATCGCGTAACCCGATGCCTCGAAACCGCCTGCAAGTTCCGTGACATCCAATCCCGTGATGAGACCGGTGAGACGGTTCCTGAGGTCGCCCATCATCTTTCCGTCCAGCGAACTGCCTTTTATGGAAAGATAACTGCCCGTAGTCTGGTAATAGGTCCGCTGCTCGTTCCACGGCAATGTAATCGTGGAATCTTTCTGCCCGAAACCTGCCGCGGTCATGCAATATAATGCAGCCGCAAGCACAGGGAGTATATATTTGTTCTTATATGTTTTCATTCTCGTCGGTTTTTAGTTCCATGTCCAGTTCACGAAGTTCTTCATCTTGTATGCCTCCGTATCAGGGAATGGGAGATAGTACATATAGTCTTTCCATACTCCTTGCCTGTTGTCCGGAAGTGGACGGACCTCGTATTTTCGTCCGACAGGATATTCAGCGCTCTTGTCAATGCTCTCGATGTACATTCCGTACAATGTCTGGTTCAAGAGTTGAGGCGCCGTCTTCCATCTTCTGATATCAAAGTAGTAGTGATGGCCTTCAAATGCCAGTTCCACACATCTTTCATTGCGGAGACGCTCGCGGAACACATCCTTGTCTGCTGTGTATTTGTCCGCGAAAGAGCATTGGCCCACGCGATTGCGGATGATGTTCGCAGCCTCGACGGCAGTAAGTTCAATGCTTCCGGCCTTTCCGTCAGGACCATAAGCCTCATTCACTGCTTCCGCATAATTCAGATAGAGTTCCGCCAGCCTGACGAGAGGATCTATATGGTAATGCGAAGTCTGCTTGTTTCCGAGCTGTCCGTTCCAGTATTTCTTACTGTAATAACCGGTGTTCGAATATCCGTGGGAATCATTGTCCTTGGTTCCCCATGCGATTCCGAATGTCACCTTCGCTTTGCCTTTGAACGTATTGACCGGATAAGTCTTCTTCTTCGTGTCATAGTAGATGTGGATGACTTTCTCCGATGCATTGGAATTCTTCTGACCGTCATGGACAATCACCAAGTCGAAACGCGGGTCCCTGTTGGCATACGGATTCTGCGGGTTGTAATGCCCTGCCGCAATTGCAGCCTGGCGTTCAGCCTCAGTGTTGAGAGGGTCACCCTTGTCCGTTTCATAACGGTTCACGAAATTCTGTGTAGGACATGTTCCAGATGGCCTGGTTCCGGTCGTAGTAAGATTCGACTGCGGATAAGCGAAGATTCCCTGGAAATTCCTATGGTTGTCCTTCGCTTGATATTCCCATCCCCAGATAGTTTCATTGGTCGTTCTCTGGCCATAGAAGTTTTTCATATAATCAGCCTTAGGAAGCAGCGTGAATCCGGCATCCAGAGCAGCCTGGAGAGCTTCAGCGGCAGCATCAGCAGCGGCAATCCAATCTTCCTGTCCGTTCTGATTGTTCAATTCACTGGCAGCATAAAGCAATGCACGTGCCCTGATGGCTATGGCTGCTGTTCCGTTTATTCTGACAAGGTACTCGTTCGCCAAATCTTCAGGTGTGTTCCTGCGTGCGAAACCGGCTTCCTTCAGAAGCTCATATCCCTTGTACAAATCTTCGGCTGCCCTGACATATGTATCATGTGCAGAAGCTCTAGGAAGATCCCATTCCTCATCCGCCTCAAGAGGATGATCCAGATACGGCATTCCGCCGAACAGGCGGCACAGGGTGAAATGTGCGAATCCCCGGATTGCATACGCCTGCCCGAGAAGGTCCTTCAACTGTGACTCAGTGGCATTCTTGCATTTGTCGATATTCCTGATAGTGATGTTGCACCTCCTGATAGCGGTGAACATCGCCCTTGCTATCGGCTTGTTGTCCGCTTTGGAAGTATCGAATGTCACCCTGCTGAGGAAGTCTTGTGTCATTGCTCCCTGCTTGATATACTGCTGGGTGAAGCCCAACAAGCCCGCATCCGACATGTCAGTGGTATTGTACCAGGAGAAAGAGTACTGCTGGAACAAGTCATAATAGAACGGGAATGCTATAAGCACACGCTCCATATTCTTGCCTCCATTGGATTCATACATCCAATGGAAGTAGCTGCTGAAATTCGAATATGTCTCGAAAACTTCCTCGTCGGAAAGACCCAGTTCCGGGTCCACGTCCAGGAAATTGCAGCTGTTCATACCGCAACATGCGATGATGCAGAGGAGGCAGTATTGAATCTTGTGTTTTATCGTCTTCATAATCATCAGAATGCGAGGTTTACATTTAGTTTCAGGACTCTCATCGTCGGATAGTAGCATGTCGCAGTAGTCATACGCTGCGGATCCACGTCGATGAGATTTGTGAACGTATACAGATTGTTACATGTCAAGCCCACTGCAAGGTGCTTCACACCCAGCACCCTCTTGATGCCCGGGCCTGAGAACTTGTAGGAAAGCATGACTTCCTTCACGCTGAAATAATCAGACCGTTTCCATGTAAAATCAGGAATTGCAAGATTGTATCCCGGGCTGGCAGCGGTACCGCCGCCCCATGAGTACATTTCATCGGACAATGACAATGCAGGCACATCCGCATCCCTGTTGGCAGGAGTCCAATAATTCAGATGGGAAGTATGGACGATGGCATCACCGCCATAGAACGGGATGATGGATGCACGCCTGTAATTAATGTATTTTCCGATGGTTCCGGTGCACAAAACCTTAAATGACAGTCCTTTGTAGGAGCATCCGAAATTGAAGGAATATATTCCCGGTGCATAAGTGGATCCCTTGAGCACATGAAGGTCCTGCTGGGAAATGGATCCGTCAGGAACATAATCCAGGAACTTATATCCGCCCGGAGCCACATTGGTCCATTCTGACGCATAAATAGGATATCCGTGGATTTCATCAATGCTTCCGAAGAACTTGTCGTCCACAAGAGTGTTTCCCGTTCTTGCAGACTCCAGCGGAGTATTCACATATTTCTGATATTCAGGAGCATAAGGGGCATCACCATATTGGGTTATGCGGTTTTCGCTGAGGCCGAACATTCCTCCTACATTATATGTGAAGCCGGAAGACGTCTTGTCAGTCCAATTGAATTCCACCTCGAAACCATGCTTCTTGAGCGCACCGGCATTGACAGACTTGTAATTGACGCCCACGAAAGGAGTCACCACCGGAGCCATGAGCATGTCACTACGTTTTTCATCATACAGGTCGACATTCAATGTCAGCTTGTTGTCGAGCCAGCCCATCTCGATACCGAAATCTTGTTTGCGTGCGGTCTCCCACCTCGCAGTCTCATTCGGTGCGGCGTCTTCTATGACATAGCCCTTGTTATTTTTGGTCCAGCTGGAATAATACAGCCAGTTGGCTTTGGAAGCATCACTACCTACAACACCATTTGAATAGCGGAGCTTCATGGTACTCCACCAAGGCATGGCGTTTTTCCAGAACTTCTCCTTGGAGACGATGTATCCGACTGCACCTGAAGGGAATACTCCATATCTGTACTTCTTGGAGAACTGCTCACTGCCGGTAATACCCAAATTGGCCTCGAAAAGATATTTGCCCTTGAAATCGTAAGTCACACGGCCTACAAACGACTGATTGCGCTTAGGGAAGCTCGCATCCGAGTTCAGCTGACGCTGGTTATACAAGGCCAATGCAGTGACATTGTGCTTTCTGGCAAATTTGCGCTTGTAATCCACTGCGGCTTCCAGATAGGTAATGAACGTGACTGCCCTGGCATTGTTGTCCTGCGTCACGGCATAAGGCTTGTTCTCCCAGACGTAGCTTGAAGCCGCCTGAGTCGCGCCCGGCACCCAGTATTCGCTGGAACCGGTATCATAAGCATCCCAGTTGATGTTCCATGTCGGGAATGCCTTGCTCACGTTTTTGGAATATCGGTCATACTTCGATGTCATGCCGAATTTACCTCTGACAGATAGTCCCTCAGTGATGAAGTCCAGTTTCTGGATAAGGTCGATATCCGTCATCAACCTGTTGGTCATCGTCTCGCGATAATCAGGATTGGACAGATAGCTGTAAGGATTATTGTATTTCGCACCCTGGTTTCCACCTATACGGTCTTCCCGGACACCGGGATAAAGCGCGTCAGGATATTTTTCGAGCGCCCATGCAGGATAATATGCCGGATATGTGATGGTAGGAGCAAAATACATCGTGGTGAAAAAGTCAGATGTATTGGTCTGGTTCAGTTCCTTGAACATATTGCACACACCGCCTACCTTGAACGCGAAAATCGTGGTCTTCGTGATATCCCAATCAAGGTTCGCGCGATATGTTATCTTGTTGCTGCCGCAATTCGTCCCTTCATGGACTTCTTTCAGGATAGATCCCTCGTGGACATATCCCACGCTCAGATAATAGCGGACCTTGTCCGAACCGCCGGACACACTGAAATCGGCATTGGTACTGGTCGCGTACTTCTTCTGGATAAGCGAATACCAGTCGACATCCGGATACCTGAGAGGATCCGACTGGTCGGCATATTTCTGCAGGACGGCATCCGAGAACTGTGAGCCGAAAGACTGGGCATTCCTGTAGGCAATGTTCATCATGTTGGCGACAGTGACAGCATCCACATGCTCCGGAGTAAACATCGGAGTATTGATACCCTGCTGGACGTTGACAGAGAACTTCGGCTTTCCAAGGACACCGGTCTTCGTCGTCACCAGAATTACTCCGTTGGCACCTTTGGCACCGTAAACCGCTGTCGCAGAAGCATCTTTAAGGATGGAAATGCTGGCAACATCCGTCGGAGACAACGTATTCATATCACGTTCAATGCCGTCGACCATGACCAGAGGCGCGTTTCCATTCCAGCTGGAAAGGCCACGGACAAGCAATGTCGCGTCATTTTCTCCCGGGCCGCCACTCTTGGAAAAGACAAGGAGTCCCGGAACTTTTCCGGCCAGCGCATTGGTAATGCTGGTAGTTCCAGTCTTGTCCAGTTCCTCGGATTTAACCTGCGTAATGGCTCCCACGACGCTTTCCTTTCTCTGGACACCGTAACCGACAACGACTGTACCTTCCAATGCCACAGACTCTTCGACAAGAGTCACAAGCCAGTCTGTAGTCTGGGCTACCGGACGTTCTTCCGGCTTATAGCCGATGCAGGAGAATTGCACGACGGCATCGGCCGGCACAGCCAATGAGAATTCTCCATTCTGGTCCGTCATTGTACCTCCTTCCGAAGGCTTTCCTTTCACAAGTACGGCAACACCCGGTACGGGTTGGGAATTTTCATCGATAACTACGCCCCTGACTGTCACTTTCTTGGGGGTTACAGGACTCTGACCCGGTACTGATGCGGCAGCATTGCTCTCCACAGACATGGATAGAGCGGACACTCCTATCAATACGGCCAACGTAGTCTGAAACCATGGCTTCAAACTACGAAATCTAGATTGTCCAGATTCATTCATTGGTCATTATGTTTAAGTTTATTAATTTCCATGTGTTTGCTCAGCGGGCGTCACTGCATATTCACCTGGCTCCTTTCCATGATGAATATAGGGCTGTCCCACATCGGCAGGCCGGAAAGTCTGATGTTGCCGCCGCTGATTCCGCCCCTCAATATCACGGTTTTCAGTTCATGCACCTTTCCGGTAATCGGCTCCACATATACGGGGTCCTTGAGTTTCAGGCCCTTGATCGTCATACTGACATTGTCTTTCTCCAAATTGTCCGTCGGCATCTGGTCGCTGTACCAGAGCATTGCTCCGACGGCATTGCCTGCGTCATCCTTTATGCCGACGATGGAGATTTCGCGGGTGGCGTTGTGCTCGACCTGAAGATCGAAAGCATGGACTTTGGTCGTCAGCAGGTTGGCCATGTGCTGCACCGCGTAGAAAGACGGGCGCTTGTAGACCACTTTCTTGAGGAGATTCATCCTTATAAGTCCGAATGACTGAAGCATGAATTCATACTGGAGGTCCACCATCGTGAAAATATTCGACATGATATCCAGACGGAAGTCATTGGCCATTCTGCGGATATCCCATTTCGCCTGCTTGTATTCGCTCCATTCGAAATAGTTCATCGCGTGCCCGAATTCAAGAATGGAAGGACAGCCGGTCTCGCCCTGGAACAGTTTCAGCTTAGGGGAATAAGATTTCATGAGGCTGTCCAGAATCATGATGTCGGAAGTAGCATTGTCCGGGTTCGGATAATACGGATGGAACGACACCAGGTCGATGAGGTCCACCTTGCCGCGCTCCTTCAGGATGTCCATGACTTTCTTCGGCCAAGCAGGAGAACATCCCGCAAGACCGAATCCCAGGATAACGGCGTCCTTGTCCACTTTACGTATCTCTTCTGCGGTAGCTATCAGCATTTCCGCATATATCTCCGGATTGTTCTTCGCGCGCAGGTTCGGTTCATTCCAGATTTCCCACATCGCGACACGGTTTCCGTAATGCTTCACAGTTTCGCGCACATACTTGCGCCATGCCTTCATGACCTCATCGGTAGTAAAGATTCCGGCTCCGAGATTACGGTCTGCGCCATACAGCGGATTTCCGTAACAGAGGCACATCCAAGGTCTTACGCCCTGTTCATTAAGTCCGTCCACGATTTCATCAAGCCACTTGAAGTCATACTTGCCTTTTTCCGGCTCGCATTTGGCCCATCCGCTCTGGATGCGGGCATATCCCACGCCCAATTCACCTACATATTTCTTATAATTGTTGAAGTCGGCGTAATCCCTATCCAAAGTTTCGCATCCGACAGACCATCTGGAATCTCCGGAACCGTCAGCAGGCTTCACCGCCAGTTTTCCGGCTTCCGGAAGCTTGGTAGAGTAAATGTTGAAGTTTCGCCATGTGACAGAATAAGGTTTTTTCTGAGCGTACATAGTGGTCATAGCGGCCAAAATTGCCAGACATCCAATGAAGAAGCGTTTCATATTTTACGTATTTGTTAATTTTATATTACGTGTGGTGTGGTGTGGTACTCACAACTGCAAAAATAGTAATAAAAATCAAACCTACAATAGCAATTTTGAAAAAGTTATTCGACCTTTTCGCGACGGGAAAGCAGCTTTAATTTCTACGAAAAATCAATATCTTTGCAGAAGGATCTAAAACCAAAATAGATATGCTTGAGATTGGTAATGTCATTCCTGAATTTGCAGCGCAGGATCAGAATGGAAACATTGTTTCATCTGCCGGCCTTATCGGCAAAAAGACTGTGGTTTATTTCTATCCGAAGGCCAATACACCTGGTTGTACTGCGGAGGCGTGCAGCCTGAGGGATAATTATGAGAGATTTTTGGCACTCGGATATAATGTCATCGGAATCAGCAAGGACAGTGTGAAGGCACAGAAGAATTTCAGCGACAAATACGCATTGCCGTTCCCGTTGCTTTCCGATCCGGACGCATCCGTCATCAAGGCTTTCGGCGCATGGGGCGAAAAGAAGCTTTACGGGAAGACCTATGAGGGCATATTGCGTAAGACATTTATATTCAATGAGAAAGGAGAGCTAGTGGAAATCATTGAAAAAGTCAATACCAAAAATCACGCTGAGCAGATTTTGAAATAGGGATAATTCCAAAGGCCTGCCGGTGAGTGATGGCGTTTTGGTGCGACTGGCCCAGGAGGACCTTCTCGTGCGTAAAAACGCCAGATTTACGCACGACAGGATGAATTTTCACCATGACGTGCGTGGAAAACGTTTTAATACTCACGGGGAGTCACATAACATGGAAAAGACCATCAGTAAAGACCATGTGGCAGAGAAGCCCCGGCGGGGGTGGGGCCTCTGGAGGCATGGTCGCCCATGACCTTGTGAATGGGTGTCAGGCGACAGCCTGACGGGATGAGCGAAGCGAACCTCCAGGGCCCCGCCACCGCCCGGGCGTCCCTTGCCGCACCCATAAAAATGGTCGGGACGCAGCCACGCCCTGTTTTTGGAAACATTGACTATCAATCAGTTATAAAATGCACCGTGGAAACGCAGTCAAAAAAAGTCCACGTTTCCACGCCCATGCTAAAACTCCATCTGATTACCAATGACTTACGAAACCCACCGTGGCCGCATCCCGCCAGCTCCACGTCATTGTCCCGCCAGCTCCCCGTCAGCGCTCAACCAGCGCGCCAACCGATACACGCCACCTCACCGCCCATTAATAAACTCCGCAACAATCCGCACACTCTCATTGAACGCCGTCGGCTGCCCCGGAACCGTTATGAAAAGATGAGTGGCAGTAGGGAAGACATGGTAAGAAAGACTATGCCCGAGCCCATTGAGTCTCTCGGCGAACTCGGCAGTCTGGTCGAATAGAATGTCATGCCCGGCAGAAATGATAAGCACCGGAGGCAGCTTCGCCAATGTCTCATCGCTGGCCAATCCCACGGATACCAATGGATTACGTGCCGCGCCTCCGGAATACGCCTCATTGAATGCCTCCAGCAGCTCGGCATCATCACCATAACCCTTGCCATACTCCACCCAAGAAGGCGTGACCTCCGTATAAAGCTTCGTCACCGGATAAATCGGAATCACCTTGCATGCGCCCTCCACGGACATTGCCGTCGCCAAAGCCAGATTGCCCCCGGCACTGTCGCCCCCGACGGAAACCTGCAAAGAATCACAACCCCACTCATCAGCATGACACTTCACATATTCAAATGCCCTCCGGCAATCATCCAGCGGAGCCGGGAACGGGAACTTAGGGGCGAGCCGATAATTGAGCGCCGCGACACAACAATCCCCAGCTTCTGCCAATGCTGCACAAAAACGCGCGCAACTGTTGATGCTGCCGAAACACCATCCTCCGCCATGCAAATACAGCAACAGCGGTCTTTTCCGAGCCGCGCGACCGGCAGGCGAGAACAAACAAATATCGGACGCAACATATTTTATATCAATGTTTTCCGGCAGTACCGGTGCTTTATTCCTGCTCTGTCGTATCTCTTCCAATGCCCCATAATCTCCCTTCATCGCATCACGCACGGCCAGCATCTGCACATGCTGTAGCCCCTCTTTCATATTGGCCAGAAACGCCTGCTCCTCCACAAGCATCTTTCCCTGAATCTCCTCACCGGGATATATCTGTCCGGCGGCATTGCCTGCAGCAAACGAAAAAGAAAGCACCGTCACCATGCGAAGTAACCTGTTACCCATATAAATCTACATTTCAATATTCCTCCGACAAAGATACATGTTATCCCCGCTTATCTCCGCATCCCTACGCCCATTTCTCAGTTTCCTCGTGCGTACTAAAACGTTTTCTACGCACGACAAGCCGAAAAACAACCACGACGTGCGCAGAAAACGTTTTAACGCTCACGCCAACCCCGGAATTCCCTCCGCAGCCACACTCTTCACGGAACCAGCCCGAACCCACGGAGCCACCCCACACATCCCCGAGCACCCTCCCGCCACCAAGAATCCCCCGCGCACGATTGCCGGAACCGGAAATTCTCCGTATCTTCGTATGTTGTCAGCGACAAGCGCCTGAAAACTGGTGTCTGAAACAGGGCGCCTGAAACAGGACGTCTGAAACAAGCGCCTGAAACACTGACACTGTAAAATTAATTGCCATGCCACAGCTATACGTCATATCGGGATGTAACGGAGCCGGGAAAACCACGGCCTCATATGCGCTGCTGCCGGAAATGCTGGGATGCAGCCAATTCGTGAACTCCGACGAATTCGCCAAGAGCCTCTCCCCGTTCAGCCCGGACGCGGCATCCATCCAAGCCGGCAAACTCATGCTGTTGAAAATGAACTACCTGTTCAGACGACACGAAGACTTCGCCATCGAAACCACATTGGCCACCAGAAGCCTCAAACGCATGATTGACCGCGCCCACGAACAAGGCTACACCGTGACGATTCTCTACTTCTGGCTGAACTCGCCCGAACTCGCCGTCGAACGCGTGCGCGCCAGAGTCGCGGCAGGCGGGCACAACATCCCCGAACCCGTCATCCGCCGACGCTATACAGCAGGACTGCATTATTTTTTCAATGTCTATAAGTCAATGGCTGACAGGTGGATACTGGCCGACAACTCCCAGATACCTTTCCGCGTCGTCGCAGAAGGACAGAAAAACAGACTTATCATCAAAGACGAAGAAACATATATGAAAATACGTCAACTCGCCGAAGAAGCGAACAACGTCATAGAAGAAAAACAAAAATGATATCAGACAAGCAATACTATTTGGACATATTCAAGGTCGGAGACACTGACCTTCAGAAACTTACGGAAACGGCACTCTCGCATGGAGGCGACTACTGCGACCTCTACTTCGAGAATACGATGAACCAGACACACCAGCTGATAGACGGCGAAGTGTCATCCGGCGGCCTGAACATTGACTACGGCGTCGGCATCCGGGTACTCTGCGGAGAAAAGACAGGTTATGCCTACTCCGAAAGCACCACGTGGAAAGACATGGAAAGCGCAGCGATAGCCGCATCCGCCATCTCGCAAGGCACGGCGGTGACACCTCGTGACACACGCAGCATCGGCGCCACATACACCGCGCAGAAAAACAACGGCGACCGCCTGGTCAGGAGACTTTATCCCGGCCGGCCGAACCCGGCAGCCGACAGATATCCTATTGTCAATGACTGGCGGCAGGAAAGCCCTTCCGTAGCAGTCGGATTCCTCGGAAAACTGGAACAGGCCATCAAAAGCCGCGACAGCCGCATTACCAGCGTAATCTGCGCATTGTCCAGTCAGACAAGCGATTACCTGATGTATAACTCTTTCGGAGAGATGAAATACGAAACTCGCCCGATGACCACTGTGCAAGCCATGCTCGTGGCCGACAACGGAAGCCGCAAAATCCAGAAAAACGTATCGCGCAGCCTCCGGAAAGGCGCCGAAATGCTCACCGACGCATTGATAACCGAACTTGCCGGGAAAATCACCGACGGACTGGACAATGCCTTTGAAGCGGTGCGCCCTAAAGGTGGCCAGATGCAGGTGGTCATGGGCGCCGGAGCATCAGGAATTCTGCTGCACGAAGCCATGGGACACGCATTTGAAGCCGATTTCAACAGGAAAGGCCAGTCGATATTTTCCGACAAGATGGGCAAGCGGGTCTGTCCGGAAGGCATCAATATCGTGGACGACGCGACCATCCGCGGCAACCGGGGATCGCTGAATTTCGACGACGAAGGAGTGCCGGGACAGAGGACCACAATGGTCGAAGACGGCATCCTGACCTCGTATCTCCACGACCGCATCAGCGCCAGGTACTACAGCGTCGCCCCGACCGGCAACGGAAGACGCGAGACATTCCGCTCCAGCCCGATCCCACGCATGCGCGCCACCTATATGGAAAGCGGCAACGCCGAGCCTGACGGCATCATCGCCTCAGTACGTAAAGGCATCTATGTCAATGAATTCAGCAATGGACAAGTGAAAATCGGAGAAGGGGATTTCACCTTCTTCGTGAAAAGCGGCTTCCTCATCGAAGACGGCCGGCTCACACGCCCGATAAAGGATATCAATGTCATTGGCAACGGCCCGCAGGCATTGAAAGACATTATGGCCGTAGGCAACGATTGCGTCATCGACGACAGCGCCTGGACCTGCGGAAAAGGACAGTCGGTACCGGTTTCATGCGGCATGCCGACGGTATTGGTAAACAATCTTCTGGTAGGAGGAGAACAAGATGGAGAATAAACTGGAATACGCTATAACAGAGGAAGAAACAAGGATTGCCGACCGGAGCGTGGTACTCGCGGTCGAGGCAGGCGCATCGGCGGTTCAAGTGACATTGGACAAGGCCAGGACGGAAATCTACGCCCTTCTGGACGGGGAACTCGACAACATCCGCCAGACCGGCGACAGGGCATTGACCTTCAAGGTATATGCCGACGGGAGATACGGCGTCTTCTCCACCAACAGGCTGGAAGAGAGCAGTATACGCGACTTGCTGGTGAAAGCCGTGCAGAACGTGCGGATGCTCGCGCCCGACCGGTTCAGGAAACTGCCGGCGAAGGAAGATACTGCCAATGATGCCGTGCGTGGCGACGAAATGGGACTTGTCTGGTACGGATATGACACCGTGACGGCAGACGAAAAACTGGCAATGGCGAAAAATGTCTCCGTGTTCGCGGAGTTCCGTGAGGCCGCACCGGATAGAAACTGGAAAGTGGTATCCGAAGAAGTAGAATACAACAACACATTGACAGACACATATTTGACGAACTCCGACGGCATACATTGCCGCCATACCGAAACCTCATTCGAAGTCTGCACCCAGGTGACGGTCGAGGACAATGCCGGCGACAAGTACAGCGGTTTCTGGTGGGACTACAGCATCAGCCCCGAAAAAGTCCGCGCCTCCGACTGCGGCCATAAGGCCGTGATGCAGGCTGTCAGCCAGATAGGTCCTGTCAATGCTGTTGGCGGCCGTCATGTGATGGTGGTTTCTAACAGGATTGCCGGACGATTGATCCAGCCGGTCCTGGATGCTCTCGGAGGCAGGGCGATACAGCAGAAATCTTCATTCCTGACGGACTCTCTCGGTAAGCAGATATTTGCCAAGGGGCTGAATATCATGGATATGCCTAGGGAAAAAGGCAAATGCGGAGCGATTCTTTTCGAGCAAGACGGAAGGGCGTGTCTGAACCGGGAAATCATAACCGAAGGCGTGGTCATGGAATATTTCATCAGCACATACATGTCCGGAAAACTCGACATGCCTGCCACCTCCGAATGTGCCAACCGGCCGGTTGTAAAGCCATTCATTAGTAGTGAACTGGTTGAAGGTCAGGACAATGCATCTGTGTCCGGCAGCATTGGCGAAGCCGAAATCCTGGGCCTCTGCGGAAGCGGAATCCTGGTGACCGACTTCAATGGAGGTAATTGCAATGCCGCCACGGGTGATTTTTCGTATGGCGTGGAGGGACTTCTTTTCGAGAACGGAAAAGTAACGGCTCCGATATGCAACATGCTGATTACCGGCAATATAGTGGAATTGTGGAACAACCTCATTGCCGCTGGAAATGATCCGTTGGACGGCATGAGCCGTCAGGTTCCTACCGTGGCATTCAAGGATGTGAATTTCAGTTCGTAAGTAAACGCTTTGAAAACGAAAGATAATCTGTAACTTTGCAGCATATACAAGGCATATTAAAATATAATATAATGAAAATAGAGAACAACAAGGTAGTCGAGCTTGAATACGAGCTCTCTGTAGATGGAAAAGTGGTAGATAAGACTACCGAAATGACAGGTCCTCTGGATTACATACATGGTACGCACATGCTGTTGCCGAAATTCGAATCCGAGATCGAGGGCATGGAGCCTGAAAGCGAATTTGCATTCACATTGACCCCGGAAGAGGGCTATGGCGAGTACGATTCCAAGCGCAAGTTCGACATCCCGAAATCATCATTCGAGGTGGACGGCGCCATCAGGGAAGACCTGTTGGTCATCGGCAGAGTGATTCCTCTGCTGAACAGCTCCGGCATGGTAGTTCAGGGCACGATTGCCGAGATTCACGAAGATACAGTGACCATGGACTTCAATCATCCGATGGCTGGCAAGACATTGAATTTCAAGGGAAAGATTGTCTCTGTACGTGACGCTACCGAGAAGGAACTGACCGAAGGCCTGCATGGCGAATTTGTGCCGCAGGAAGGTGGCTGCTGCCATCACGGCAAGGGCGGCGGATGCTGCCACGGCGAGGGCCACGGCGAAGGTGACCACGAGTGCTGCCATGGCGAAGGACATGGTGAAGGTCATGAGTGCCATTGCCACGAGGAAGGCCACGAATGCCACTGTCACGACGAAGGTGGTGACCACGAGTGTCACTGTCACGAGAATTAACCATGGTTTTGAAGTATTTTCGAGGCAGGATTTGTTTTTGACGAAGGAGTGTACCGGGGTACTCGACTGATGAGGCAGGAATATAGACCGAAAAGACGAAAAAATAATGAAGACAGCAGTCGTCATACTTAATTGGAACACAAAGAACTACCTCGAAAAGTTCGTTCCTGGCATACTTCGCTCGATTGAAGGCGAAGATGCCGGACTTGTCGTAGCCGACAGCGCCTCCACGGATGGGTCAATGCAGATGATGGCGGAGAAATTTCCAAGTGTCAGACGCATTGAACTGGACAAGAACTACGGATTTACGGGAGGCTACAACCGCGCGCTTGAACGGATCGACGCCGAGTATTTCGTGCTGCTGAATTCAGATATTGAAGTGCCTGACGGGTGGCTCCATCCATTGATAGAAACGATGGATACGAATCCGGATGTTGGCGCGTGCGCACCGAAACTGCATTCGTGGTACGAAAAAGACAAGTTCGAGTATGCCGGTGCCGCAGGCGGATACATCGACAGCTTCGGCTTCCCGTTCTGTCGCGGACGCATCATGAAAATGGTGGAAACGGATGAAGGCCAATACGATACGCCTGCGGATGTCCTGTGGGCCACGGGCGCATGCCTGATGGTGAGAAGCGAATTGTTCAATTCCCTCGGTGGACTGGATGACAGGTTTTTCGCCCACATGGAAGAAATCGACCTCTGCTGGAAAATGCAGCTTGACGGCTACAAGGTCAGGATTGTCCCGGAATCAGTCGTTTACCATATAGGAGGCGGAACATTGCCGCAGACATCCCCATGGAAACTGAAACTGAACTACAGGAACAACCTCATGCTTCTGGAAAACAACCTTCCGGAAACATATGCATTGGAAATGCTGCGTAAGGAAATTCGTGCGGGCAAAAGACACGAAGACATTGACCTTGAGAAGATTGGGAAGAAGGCCGCAAGGCGTGCGGAAAGGCGGATTTTCTGGAGGATGGTCGTGGACGGTTGCACGGCGGCAGCCTATCTGCTGATGCTGAAGATTGACCTTTTCAAGGCGGTTCTCCAGGCGCATGGCGAATTCAAGAAACTGTCGCGGAAATGGTCGCCGTACGATGTGGAACAATATCTCGCCAGCATTGCCGGGCCGGAAGACGGATATTTCGACGAAAACAGTATGCCGGAAGTCCGCGGAATTTATGGACATTGGATTATCCCGCGCGCTATTTTCCTCGGACAGAGGGCTTTCGCAGCGGTGAGGAAATATTTCTAAGTAAGCATGAGAAATTAAGTTGGTAAAGATTTGTGAAGTATTTTCGAGGATAGATTTCTTTTCGAAGAAGGAGTGTACTGGACGTACACGACTGATGAGAAAAGGAATATAGACCGAAAAGACGAGCAAAGATTAACAAGTTATTTTTTAAGGATTACTAAACATAGGACTATGATAATCATCATTGAAGGCGCAGGTGAAGTAGGTTCTCACCTTGCCAAGATGCTCAGCAATGAAGCTAATGACATCACGGTCATCGACTGTGATGAGGAGAGGCTTGCGAAACTGAACACCACTGCCGATGTGGTAACTATACTTGGTGACCTGTCCTGCATCAAGATACTGAAGGATGCGGGAGTGGAACATGCGGACCTTTTCATCGCCGTCAATCCGAGCGCATCACAAGATGTGAATATCGTCAGTGCGCTGCTGGCCAAGAAGTTAGGCTGTAAGAAAGTCTGCGCCCGCATCAACAATGAAGAATATCTCTCCTACGAGAACAAATACCTCTTCACGGAAATGGGCATTGACCTGATGTTCTATCCGGAGAAGATTGCCGCAGGAGAAATCGCGGGTCTGCTGAAGCGTACGGCTTCTACCGAGACGATGGATTTTGCGCGCGGAAAGCTGCAGCTTTCAGTATTCAAGCTGGAAGACGATTCGCCGATCATTGACATGAAGGTGGCGGAGTTCGCGGCAGCCGTGACATTCGGCACGCAGTTCCGTGTGGTTGCGATTTCGCGTGACGATACGACCATCATGCCTAAATACGATACGAAATTCAAGTATCACGACCTTGTTTTCATCATAACGACGCGCGAAGGTGTGGCGCCGCTGATGAATTTTCTCGGAAAGAGCAACATTGAGATAAACAATGTCATGATTCTGGGCGCGAGCGCGGTAGGGGAGATGGTGGCTTCCGGCATCAGCGGCCAAGTGGACACCGTGAAAATCATCGACCCGGACAAGAAACGCTGCATGGAACTCAGCGAGATTACTGATGACAATGTGCTGGTAATCAATGGAGACGGGCGTGATTCGGACTTCCTGCTGGAAGAAAATATAAAAGATTACGACGCATTCGTGGCTGTTACTGGGAATGACGAGGCGAACATCCTGGCGTGCGTGGTGGCGAAGCGTTTCGGCGTGGAACGGACAATCGCCGAGGTAGAGAACCTCGAATATATCCGTCTGGCCGAAGAGATGGGAGTCGATGCCGTCATCAACAAAAAGCTCATTACAGCAGGAAAGATCTTCAAGATGACCCTCAGCAACAAGGTCCGTTTCGTGAAATACATGAGCGGGACCAATGCCGAGATTCTCGAATACATAGTCGCACCGGACAGTCTCATTACACGCAATACATTGAAAGACATTGATTTCCCGACCAATGCCATCATAGGCGGCATCATCCGTGGCAACGATTATTTCATAGCCGTAGGCGACACCCGCATCGAAGCCTACGACCGCGTAGCCGTCTTCGCCCTCCCGTCCGCCGTAAAAGAAGTCGACCGCCTGTTTAGATAAAATAGTTATGGCATCCTACTTACAAATAGAAAACATCAGCAAGAGTTATGGTCCGAAAGTGCTGTTCGAGCATATCGGATTCAATATAAATGAAGGGGACAAGATTGCGCTCATCGCACCTAACGGAACTGGAAAATCGACATTGCTGCGCATACTTGCGGGTAACGACAAATCTGATTCCGGCGGGAAAATCACCTTTCTGAAACACATCAGGATAGCATTTCTGGAACAGGAATTCGAACACGACCCCGAGAAGGACATCTTTACGCAGGTATTGGACTCCAGCAAGAAATTCACTGAAGGTCTGGATGACGATGCAATGTTCGCTTATGAACTGAGAATCAAGAAGTTCCTGACCAGTTTCGGACTCCAGGAAGGCAGTCTGATGAAAAACCTCTCCGGAGGCGAAGTGAAAAGGGTGGCATTGACCGTGATGCTGGCATCGGAAGCCGACTTCTTCATCATGGACGAGCCCACCAACCACCTCGACATTGACGCCATCGAATTCCTGGAAAACTATCTCGGACACTCACGCAGCACCCTCCTGATGGTCACCCACGACCGCTATTTCCTTGACCATGTGTGCAATACGGTGATGGAACTCGACCACGGGGCAGTCTATACCTACAAGGGAAACTACGAGAACTACCTGGAAAAGCGGCAGGAACGCATCGACAACTATAACGCCGAGACCGCCAAGGTGAACAACATCCTGCGCCGCGAACTCGAATGGATACGCAGCTCGCCATGTGCCAGAACCGGAAAGGCGAGATACCGCATCAATGCCTTCTACGACCTGAAGGACAGGGCTGAACAAGTCTACACCAGCGGAAAAGTTAACCTGGACGAGATGGGGAAAGGCTCACGGCTCGGAAACAAGATAATTGACTGTAAGGACGTGAGTTTCAGCTATGGACCGGATGTCTATCTGGACCATTTCACATATAATTTCCAGCGGTTCGAACGCGTCGGCATAGTCGGCAAGAACGGTACCGGCAAATCCACGTTTCTGAACATCCTGACCGGCAACATCCCGGAAGACGGGCAATTCAGCGGCATCATCGAACGCGGCGAATCCCTGAAAATAGGCTTCTATCGCCAGACCGGCATGAAATTCAATGAAGACCAGACGGTTATGGAGGTGGTGAGCGACATGCATCTGCTGAACCAATTCCTTTTCAGCCATGACATGTTCACCACCAAGGTATCGAAACTCTCCGGAGGCGAACGCAGGCGGCTCTACCTGATGACTATCCTGATGCAGAACCCGAACCTGCTCATTCTAGACGAGCCGACCAATGACCTCGACATCGTGACACTTGACGTGCTGGAAGAATACCTTAAAGACTTCAAGGGATCATTGATCATCGTATCCCACGACCGGCACTTCCTCGACCGTCTCGTCGACCACCTCTTCATCTTCTGCGGCGACGGCAAGGTGAAGGACTTCATCGGCTCCTACAGCGAGTACCACGAATATATAAAGGAGTACGAAGCCCGGCAAAAGGCTGCCGCCCGTGAAAAGGCTGGCGCCAATGTCCGTGTCAATGCTGATGAGACCGATGCCGACAAGCCGGCCAAGAAGAAAAAGCTTACATACAAGGAGCAGAAAGAGCTGGAACAGATTGAAACAGATCTGGATACGCTTGGAAAAGAGAAAGCCGGACTGGAACGGGACCTCGCATCAGGCACCCTTCCTTATGACAAGATTCAGGAAGTGTCTGCGAGATTCGGCGAGGTGAAAGACCTCATGGATGAGAAAGAAATGCGTTGGCTGGAACTACAGGACAGCATCCGATAGCCCGTCACACACAATACAAACCCAAAAAATACATAATAATGGCAAGATTTTTTGACCCGCCTGCACCGAAGCAACAGCTTCCGTCAGAGAAAGTTCCTAAAGTTTTCAATGCGATGAGATGGAAGGTGTTCCTTGGAGCCTTCCTCGGATATGCCGGATATTATCTGGTCCGCAAAAACCTCTCACTCGCAGCCCCGGACATGATCAAGGACGGAATCCTCGATGCCGGAAAAGTAGGACTTGCAATGTCAGCGGTATCTATCGCCTATGCATTCAGCAAGTTCATCATGGGCAGCGTATCGGACCGCTCGGACTCCCGTAAGTTCCTCTGTGTCGGACTGGTACTCTCCGCATTGGTAATGATTCTCACCGGCGTCATCCCTTATGGCGCGAACACGGCGCTGAACACGACCGTCATTTTCATCCTCATGCTCGTGGTAGGATGGCTCTCCGGAATGGGCTGGCCTCCATGCGGAAGAATCATGACACACTGGTTCTCCCAGAACGAGAGAAGCTTCAAGATGAGCATCTGGAACGTATCCCACACCATCGGCAGCTTCGCGCTCGGATTCCTGGCCATCGCAGGCGTGGCACTTTTCGCCTTTTTCGCCCCGACATTCGGCATTGACCCTGCACAGGCATGGCGAGGAAACTTCATCTTCCCGGCGCTCATTGCGATAGCCATTGCAATATTCTGCTGGTGGGCGATCCGCGACACCCCTGAATCATGCGGCCTCCCGTCCGTACAGGAATACCGCAACGACTACAGCGGTGTGAAGAGCAAAGGCCCAGCCGGCGACAAGCTCCCGTTCAAGGTCCTTTTCATCGACTACGTCTTCAAGAACAAACTCCTCTGGATCGTCGCCCTCAGCAACATCTTCGTATACATGGTCCGCTACGGTATCGGCGACTGGTCACCGACCTTCCTTCAGGATGCCGGCATCATGACCGCCGACGAAAGCAAGGTGGCATTCTCCGTACATAACCTCATCGGTGCATTCGGAACCATCCTCTGCGGCCTCGCCACATCCAAGATTTTCAAGGGCCGTTGCGCTCCGATGAATGTCATCTGCATGATAGCATGTATGTTCGGTGTACTCATCTACTGGTTCGTCGGCGCCGGATATGTAGCGATGAGCCCGGCTCTCCAGAAGACGCTCGTCTACGTCGCACTCTGCCTCATCGGCTTCTTCATCTATGGCCCTGTGGCACTTACGGGCGTACAGGCATTGAACCTCGTGCCTAAGAATGCAGCAGGAACCGCAGCAGGCTTCGTAGGACTCTTCGGCTACTTCATCGGTGACGCCATCTGCTCCAAGATTTTCGTCGGCAGCGTCGCGAACCACCTCGGCTGGAACGCCGCGAACCTGACTGTCGCCGTCGGCGCCGGCATCGGTGTCCTCCTCTGCGCAATGCTCATCAAGAGTGAAAAGTCAATGACCAACAACTAGAATTTTATATGACAAACGTTGCAATCTTCGTTTCCGGCGGCGGAACCAACTGTGAGGCCATCATCAGGCATTTCGCCGGCTCACAGGACGTGAAAATATCCCTCGTGCTCAGCAACCGTGCTGACGCCTATGCGCTGGTCCGCGCCCGGAATCTCGGAATCCCGACCATCGTGGTCCCGAAAAAGCAGTTCAATGACGAGGCTTACATGATGGCGCTCATGAAGCAGTTCGGCATCGATTTCATCGTACTCGCCGGCTTCCTGCTCGTCGTCCCTGATTTTCTTATCAATGCTTATGAACACAAGATGGTCAATCTTCATCCCGCATTGCTCCCCAAGTTCGGCGGCATGGGAATGTACGGACATCATGTTCACGAAGCGGTCAAGGCAGCGGGGGAGACCGAAACCGGTATGACGGTCCATTACGTAAGTAATCAGGTAGACGGTGGTGAAATCATCGCCCAGTACTCGACACCGATTTCTCCGGACGATACGCCGGACGATATCGCAGCCAAAGAACACGTTCTGGAGATGCAACATTTTCCTAATATTTTGGAAAAAGTACTGTCAAAAATAACAATTTGATAATTTATGCCATAAATTTTCAAATGCTTTTTTGGCCGGTTTGAGGTGCTTTAATTCATTTATTGCCCACTTACGCTAGAAAATGGCGCAAGTGGGTTTTGTGTTTGTCGGGGCGCTTGTTCCTGCGCTAAAATATGGCGCATGTAAATTTCTATGCATGATTTTACATGGGGGGGGGTGAATAGACGCTCTATAAGGCACTTTTTTGCACTGCAAATAGAAAAATTCCATATTGTAATTTTCGAATCTGAATTCTATTTTTGCAATCGACAAATCAAAGGGATGTTTTGCCGGCGGCTTTTAGCCGCAGCATAACTGATGTAAAAAAGGGAAGATTGTAAAATATGAATTGGCTAGTTAAAATAGCTCTCACGGCATCCTTGTGTGTGTCGGCGGTTAGTGCGCTATATGCGCAGACACCACCCGTCACTGATGCGCCTCAAGAGACTGGAGCACGTTCCGTCGCACGACGGTTCGCGATTTGGTACTGGCTTGACCGTATCGACATCGACGAGCATTATCTGGATAACGAAAGGCAACTTGCTGAAATCAAGAAATACCTTCTGATTTCACCTAAGATTGACAGTATCACGATATGCTCTTACGCTTCTCCTGAAGGTGTGTATGAGAGAAACGTGTGGCTTGCCCGCAAGAGAGCAGAGGCGGCGCGCCGCTTTCTCGTCAACAATATCCCTGACGGGTCGTCTCTGAACGGGGATAAGATCAAGCTCCAGCCTATGAATGAGAACTGGGAGGGACTCAGGGCTGAACTCGAAGCTAACTATACCCTTCCGAATAAAGACAAGGTGATGAGGATTCTCGATGCCAATGTCGGCAACGACACCAAGAAATGGAGAATCCGTCACTTGGACAACGGCTATACTTGGCACTACATAATCGTTAACCACATGCCTAAGCTGAGACTTGCCACATGGATCTGCGTATGGGTGGATCCGGCAGTCCCTGCCGTGGCTGAGATGGGACAGCAGGCAGCGGAACCTGAAAGGCCTTTGGCGCTCGCCGGGCCATCCGCTCCTGCCGGACCTGTTGTCAGGATTGAACCTCCCAAGCCTCTGTATGACAGGCAGATGATTCTTGCCGGACGGACAAATCTCCTCGCACCTGGACTTAATTTCGGCGTAGAGATTCCTATCGGAAGACACGTTTCAATAGGTGCCGACTACTGGTATCCTTGGTGGCTTGCCAAGAACAACAAGTACTGCGGCGAAATGCTCGGCTGGTTCATTGACGGAAAATATTGGTTTTCACGCCCTGGCGGCAAATATGAGTGGACACGCGCAGACAAGCTGAAAGGACATGCACTGGGACTCTATGCCGGCGGCGGTTACTACGACTACCAGAAACGCAGAAGCGGCTACCAGGGAGAATACCTTGATTTCGGTGTGGACTACACCTTCGGTCTTCCTGTCGGTCGCAAGAAATGGATGCGTATGGAGTTCAACCTCGGCGTAGGCTGTATCATGACGAAAGCGCGTCACTACACTCCGACTGCTGATTATGAGGAACTTATCAAGGATCCTGGAATCAAGAACAAATACTATACTTTCTTCGGTCCTACCCGCGCGGGCATCTCGTTCGTGCTGCCGATTATCGTGAAACACAAGGCAAAAGGAGGTGGGCGATGAAAAGGACAATGCAAATTTTGATTGCAGCTGTAATGCTGCTGTCACTGTTCTCTTGTCACAGAAGGCCGCTCACTACTGCGGACTACACCGTTAGGCTTGATATCAATATCGACCGTGACATCGTGAACTACGAGATGCCTCGGGACCCTGAAATCATGCGAGTTGCGTTCTATGACCACAATACCGGACAGCTGTTCACACAGGCGTTCCTTCCTCCGACAGGCGGTGAAGTGAACATCGTTCCTGAACGGACCTACGACATATTGGTCTACAACTTCGATACGGAAGTGACATTGATCAAGGACGAGAACGACTGGACTAAGATTCTGGCGACGACGAACACCATTTCTGATGCGTTCAAGAGCAAGCTGAAGAGTCGTGGTACGAAGAGCCCGATGACCGATGCGGACGCGGACAAAGATGAGGAAATCGTCTATGACCCTGACCATCTTTTTGTCGGACGACTCAATGAGGTCAGTATTCCGGCACGCTCCGTGGATTCTCCGGAAATCACCTTGCGGGTGGATTGCAAGTCCGTCGTGCAGACCTGGCTTCTGGAAGTGAACAACATCAAGGGCGCACAATACGTGGCCTCCATTTCAGCAGTCATCACCGGACTTTCCCAGCACCACAAGATTTCCAAGGACCTGCGTTCCAAGGAGTTTGCGTCAGTGTTCTTCGATGTCCAGCGTCTCGACAGGGGCGGTATCCTCATGACCAAGTTCAATACTTTCGGTATGAATCCGGAAGCGGGCGAGAAGCAGATTCTCTCACTGGTCATTACCGATACCGGCGGCAAGTCCCATATTTTCAATGTGGATGTATCCGACCAGTTCCCTGGCAATGACAGGCAGTATATCCAGGTTAATACCGATGAAATCGATATTCCTGAACCTGAAAAGAAAGAAGGCGGCGGACTTGCCCCTTCTGTGGACGAGTGGAAGGATATCGTTTCCAATATTACGATCTAATTTATTAACAACTATAGTATTAAAATTGTTTGAACAATGAAAAAAAGTTTGATTATCGCGCTCGGTGCCATTGCACTGGTCGCATGTACCAAGACTTCTGTCAGCTATGAGCAGACAGGCGAGATTGGTTTTGCTCCTGTAGTCAGGAAGAACAGCACCAAGGCTGCTGTCGAGGGTGCTGCTTTCCCTAATCAGAAAATCAAGGTTTATGGCTACTATGACAATTCCATGGCTACAGGAAGTTCTTATTCTGCCGGCAAATTTGCTGTAGAGTATCTTCCTGGAGTAGAGTTTGCGAAAAAAGATGCTACTTGGGCAGGTGCAACAACTCCTTATTATTGGCCTAAGACCGGTTCCATGCTTTTCGCAGGTTATTCTCCTGCTGATTTTGGTGTTGTGACATTCAGTTTAGAGAATAATAGATTCTCTGTTGCAAAATTGGAGCAGCCTGAATTCTATCCTACTATTAAAGACCTTCTTTATGCTGGATATACAACCTCTGTTCTTGGTCGTACTGTAGACATGGCGTTCTCTCATGCACTTTCTTGGGTTACAGTCAATGCTAAAGCAGCAGCTGCAAATCAGATTAGGATTACCAACATTAAGTTTGTCGGTTTGGCGGCGAAAGGTTCTTCTACAGGTCTCCCTGAGTGGACGACAACCGGAACTAAGGATCTCACTGTATTTGCTCCTGAATCAGCATTTCCGGTTCCGGCAAAGGAAACTCTAGTTGAGAGCAATGCTAAATGTGGTCTGGTATTCCCGCAGAAACTTACCAATGCGGAAATTGTCATATCTTATGAAATGAACAATGGTGCTGATCAATGGTTTGCACAGGCACCGTTTGTCCAGAAACTTAACTTGCTTACAATTAATGATGGTGCCACTCCACTTGAAATATGGGAGGCAGGAAAGCATTACATCTATAACATCAACTTCTCTGCAATTGGAGAACCTGGTAGCAATAATGAAATCACGATAGCTCCTAAAGTTGACAAATGGACTGATGTTAATGTTGACGGCGTCTCAGCCAACTAAGATTTAGCAAACATTTACTCGTAGCAATACGTTAAATAACTCTATTATGAAACTCATTTCCAGGACCTTGGTGCTGCTGACCGCAGCAATCACATTGACCGGCTGTCTTGCTTCCACGAAGTACGACAAATCGACCGGCGACATACGTCTGCGACCTGTGATCGGCATCGGCACAAGGTCCGGGAAGGAGTTCATTCCATTCCCGGAAGACAGGAAATTCAATGTTTTCGCGATTTCCCAGGACACCGGGCGTAAATTCCTCGACGATGTTGCCGTGACCTACGGGGGCAAGAGGGGCTGGATTCCGGAGAATACTCCGAAATGGCCAGTGGATGAATCACTTAAATTCATCGGATATTACCCTTCCGACCTTCAGATGACATGCAACAGCGACGGGATATTGAAAATGCCGGCATACACCGCCGGAGACATTGACCTTCTGGTTACCGATCCCACGAAGGCATATAACAAGAACGACAGCATCGCGGGCCTCCCGTTCTATCATGCATTGGCGAAGATTGATTTCCGTGCGAAGCATGTATTGGGCAATGGAACACGTGTGAGAGTCGAGAAGATCGTTATCAAGAGCGCCTATGTGCAGGGCACATTGGACTCTTCCACAGACCTCCGTTGGAACCCGGCCGGACAGCAGACGGACATAACTATCTATGCAGCAAACGGTCGCGAGGAGGGGATTGAGATTTTCAATCTGGTTCCCAAATATGTGGGCAGCAGCATGTTCATCATTCCGCAGAAGAACATGGGCTCGTCCATTGAAGTTACCTACGCTTTCCAGACAGGTGAGAGCGGATGGATTGGCGGACAGACAGTGTCCGCACCTGTCACACTTGAGGCATGGGAGCCTGACAGGCACTATACCTACACATTGAGCATTTTCAAGGATCAGGAGAAAGAACTGACCTATACCACCGGCATGAGCAGCTGGGATGATACATTGAAAGAAAATGAAAACTGATATGAAACATATAAATACGTTGGCAGCGGCAGTCTTTCTGGCGGCAGCTCTGTCCTCATGCGCCAAGATGCGCGTGGAGACGGAAGATGTCCGTCCGGCCGGGACTCCTATCCGTATGGCGGTTTCGTCAGAAGGTGCGCAGACGAAGGCATTGTTCGGCGCGGCCTCTTTTTCCGCCGAAGGCAATGTCCTGCAGATATGGGATGTCTATTTCAATTATGTCGTAGCTCCGCAGGCCTACATTGAAGGTACCAATGTCGTTTCTACAGGCACCGGCGCTGTCTGGCCGTTCAAGGAAGGCGATGCCGTTTTATCTCCGGACAAGCATTATTACTGGACCAAGACCGGCACCCACCGTTTCTACGGCGTGCTCGTGAAGGATAATTCCGGCAGCGCACCTTTGACTCCGACAACCGGTTGGGGGTTCGACGCGGCGCACAAGGTCTACTCTGTGCCGACCACGACATTGACCCTGACCTCGCCCCAGTTCGATTTCGTTTATTCCAATGTCATTGAACGCAATCTCGACAATGGTGCCCCTACCACAGCCGTTCCTCTAAAATTCAACCACCTCTTCTCGGCATTCGGTTTCACTTTCGAAAACGACAGCCCGTCCAGCTTCAATATCAAGTCCGCGACTCTCAAAGTGGACGACAAGGCTGCCGCAACGATTGATTATTCCAATGTCTGGGAAAAGGGTTTTGCTCCAGCTGATGCAGACAACTGGAATCCGGCAGTTACCTATACCGGTCTGACAATGTCCTCGACAACCGGCATTTCCGGAAAACCCGAAGCAATCCAGCCTGCAACCTGCTACGACATGTTCCAGGGAGTCCTGATTACCGACATGGCCAATTATGACAAATATACCCTCATCTGGCCGCAGGATTTGACCGGGAAGACGCTGGAGATGGCATATCTTGTTTCTGGTAAAAGGTATCAGGAAGTGGACGTTACAGTTAATAAATATACTTATACGACTTCGTCTGGCAGTGGTAATTATTATGTTTCATTTACGGATAATCTTAGTTTTGTGACGTCTTCAGGAGATAAGAGTTTTGATTATAATTATAATAAGGAAGGTCGTCATTATGTTTATGTAGGCAGGGGAAAAGGTAATTACGCAGTCAGAAGTGCATATGAAAGTTCTAGAGGGAATTACACTAGAAGTACCATTACTGACAAGGAATTCCAGCTCGTAGATTATACTGAAGAGAAAACAGTTACGAAGAATTTGAAAGATCTTACTCCAGGAGGGACCTGGCTGGCGGGTAACCGATATCTCTATAAACTTGTCTTCAGTGATAATGAGGTTAATTTGGTTGTGAGTGTCATGAAGTGGGAAGACGGTCATGGCGGTAATGTTACATTCCAATAAGAGTGAAGAATATGAAACACTATATACTACATATATTGGCAATGTCAATGCTGATTATGTCGACATCTTGTGTTAAGGAGATGTCTGGAGTATCACTATCTGGAGATGAGGGGGAGATTACTCTTTCGCTTGATGTTTCTACCGGGAAAATGCCAGATGTCATTGTCAAGAATTCTTGGGCTGATAATGATGCGGCTGAGCGTGCTGTCTATAATCTTAGAATATATGTTTTCTCCGAGTCCGGACATTTGGCTGGTTATGGCCTTTTCGGCAAGTTGACTACTAGTGAAGTGTCGGATGGCTACAATGCTAAAGTTGAGCATGTCCATACCTCGACTGGTGAGAAACTGTACATATATGGAATTGCCAATGCTACCAATTCCCAGTATTGGGTATCGGATAACAATATTCTTGATATAAATGATGCCGCCACTTCCACATTGACCAGAGAACAATTCCTCCAGGCTACCTATACCAGGCAGAAAGAGTCATATAACCCGCGTGATAACCAGTTTCTTATGACTGGTTATGTGAATGATGGAAAGCCTGTTACTGTTGCGCGAAAAGAGGGCTCAGTCAATGCTGAGATTACAGGGCTTACAGATGATGCTAAACGCCTAAAGCTCTATAAGGTTATGTCTAAGAACAGTATAGAGATTAAGACTGGCGAAGGTACAGGTATCACTTTCGACCCGGATTATATGGAGATTTATAATATGCCATCGTCGGCGGCATTGATGCGTAGACTTCCTATAGAAACGGATGAGGCCTTGAGGCCCGCAGCCGGAGATTTTGAGACCTTTGAGCGAATCGTATTGGATGAAAACACATTGACATGGTATATGCCGGAAAATCTCCAGAATTCAGATAAGGTGGTTTCTACTTTCAACGATAGGGAGAAGAATACTTATGTCGGCGATGTGAAGATTTTTGACAACGCACCGGAGAATGCTACATACATTGTCATTCATGGTCGCTATGAATCTGCCCAGTATAAGGGAAATGTGGAATATACGATTCACTTGGGAGATTTTGGTAAGTCAATGTCTGATTTCAATGTTGTCCGTAACTATAATTACAAGTATACCATAACAATCAATGGGGTGGACAATTTCATTGCGGAGTCGGAGTGCCAGACTGGAAAGTATGATCATGGTTCAGAAGGTATTATAATCAATACGTCTTCAGGACAATTGCTGAATGTCGATTGTCATTATGAGGCTCGCGTGATGCAGTTCAAGAAATCAGAGCTGAAAGCGTTGATTGACCAAAACTTTGGTTATATTATAAAAATCAAGACCGCTTTTGGCGAGACCACGAGTTTGTTGGCTGTTCCTGAGCATACTAAAAATGGTATCACTATTCCTGCCGGAATTTATGACGCTGCGGATTTTAAAGATAAACTGGATAATAATCGTAAACCTGAGTTGTTGTCTACTATCAATACTGATGGAAGCGTGTCGAATCCTGGTGCGTTGGTTTTGAGCGGGGAACTCGATTTTGACTGGGTCCATTTTGTGAGGAATACGGGAACTAGGAAGACGTATACGGGAACTTCTTCTCGGACGGGTGGGCAAACGCATGGAATTAATGAAGTTTGTGCCTATCCGGGAGATGAAAATTCTAATGTGATGAACGTGTTCCAATTCTTCCAAAAGCTTTATGAAGAAACGTTAAAGACCAGCAGTAGCTTTTTCAATCAGGATAGCGGTAATTCCGTTTACGTGACATGTTTTATTGATGAAAACTATTACGAGCATAAGAATTGGTCGGAGTATGTGAACAAAAATGAGGACAGGGTGCTTTATTGTGCAAACTCATTTAGCACTAGCGAGGATGGTAAAAGTTCGTATGCTAAGGCTAAATATGTGGTTTCCCAGAAGTCTATCAAGTCTTTTTATTCTGCTGATGTGGCGCTGCCGTTTGGTATTGAATCCATATCAGAAGAAGATGTCGTGTGGGCTAAAGATAATAACTTTAGACTTTCGGGTGGTAATAACAAAGCGCCTAAGAATTGGGAAGGTCGTGCTTCTGCGTTGACAAATAATACATCGACTGCCGATAACCGTGACAAATATGCATATTCGGTATTTAGAAATATAGGTACTCAGGATATGTATAAAGACCCGTATAAAGCTTGTATGAGCAGAAATCGTGATGCTAATGGTGATGGCACAATTCAGGGAGGCGAGATCAAGTGGTATCTGGCAGCTGTGGACCAATATAAGGGTGTTTGGGTTGTAGATGATTTCTTGCCGACAGAGGTTAAACTTTTTGAGCCGAGTGCGGATAATTGGGCAGAACTGAATAAAAAATGGAACAAGAATGATAATAACCTTGAGCCATGGCATTATTTTACAGCTTCTTCACAATCTATATTTTGGGCAGAAGAAGGTTGTTCAACGGGTAATTCTGGAAATGCAGTAATGGTCCGTTGTATAAGGACGCTGCAAGATAACGGTAAAGGTTTGGAAGAGTCTGATAAATATTATTCGTTTGAAAAAATCGGCTCTGGCACTACCGTTGAAACTGCTATCTCTTTGGATCTTGCACCAGGGGCAACTCGATCTTTCCAGGGATCGGCGCAGCAGCCTTCTTATGAGAGAGGTCAGAAACATAATAATAAAGTTTATAATAAGTTTAAGGTTGCATCCTCTAATATCGGCCCGTATACTCGTGGGGAGATTCTGAATTCCAGCAATGGCGCTGACTTTATTGCTGCCGATAAGGATGTCTGCCAAACTCAGATGGGAATGGGCTGGCGAGTTCCGACTCAAAAGGAATTGTCGTTGATGTCGGCAGTTTTGAGTACAACTGAAATGGATCTGGCTAATAATAAATTTTTATGGTGCAGTACATCTTTTACAGGACTGGATACTGGATATTATAAACATGACCAGGGAAATGCATGTGGTGGCTTTGCTCTTATTTCGAATGGCTCCATGACTATTGCTCCAAGTGGAAATGGCTATGTCCGCTGCGTAATGGATGTGAAAGAATAATCAACACGATAATCAAAACATCTTTTTGATTATATATACTATATTGGTAAAATGGCGTCCGAAGTGATTTCGCACGCCATTTTTGCCTCTTCCCGCCTCTTTCCGCCCCACCCCGCACCGCACCGTCTTACACTCCGCCTTCTACTCCGCGCTTCGCTCCACATCTCACCCTGCATCTCGCCCTGCACTTCACTCCACATCCCACCCTACACCCCATCATGCGCTTCACCCAGCACCTAGACCCCCATTCCCATCCTTATCCCTCAGCCAAGTCTCTTCTTCCTCCCGCCCACCCATTTCCCATCCGCGTCTCTCCACCCTCCGTGTTCCTCAGCCAAGTCCCGCCTGTGGATTTTCTCGTGCGTAAAAAGGCCAGGTTCACTCACGACATGACATTTTTTCACCACGATGTGCGTGGAAAACGTTTTAATGCTCACGAGGGGTCACATAAAATGGAAATGATCATCAGCAAAGACCATGTGGCAGAGAAGCCCCGGCGGGGGTGGGGCCTCTGGAGGCATGGTCGCCCATGACCTTGTGAATGGGTGTCAGGCGACAGCCT
>OHMY01000216.1_pt1 | contig 53211 bp, 39 predicted proteins | sample 1569381 | NCBI WGS metagenome assembly OHMY01 (sample SAMEA3879528, study PRJEB24766) | human gut metagenome | biome: human-associated habitat; feature: feces | place: USA | collected 1985/1987
AGCAAAGTGAGCTACAATGCTGGCGCCGCAAACATCGTTATAATCCCCCCCCCAAAAAAAATCCCTTTCCCCCATGACCCACATCCCCTCCCATCCCCTCGCTGCCGAGGGCGACGCTGTCACCCTCAGCGGCCAATACCTCGTGCGCCCCTCGCGTCCCTCCGACCTCCCCGCCCTCCAGCAGCTCTTCGCCTGTGCCCGCCGCTTCATGGCGCAGAGCGGCAACCCCACCCAGTGGGTCAACGGCTATCCCAGCGACGACATCCTCCTTGCCGACATCGCCACCGGCACCAGCTACGCCGTCGAGCAACACGGCCGCCTCGTTGCCACCTTCGTGCTTCGCCCTGGCGACGACCCCACGTATGCCGTCATCTACGACGGTGCCTGGCCCTCCTCTGCCCCCTACGCCACCATCCATCGCGTGGCGAGCAACGGCGAGGTACACGGCATCATGCAGCTCGTCTTGCGCTATGCCATGTACCGCCACCACACGCTCCGCATCGACACACATCGCGACAACCACCTCATGCGCCACCTCATCCTCAAAGCCGGCTTCCGCTATTGCGGCATCATCCACACGGCGACAGGCGGCGAACGCCTCGCCTATCAGTATGACAAGCCCTGATATGTCGCGAAAACGTTTGGGGCAGTGTCGCGAGCGCCCTGAAAGGGCAGTCAGTCCATAGCCCAGGGCAACGCCCTGGGTATCAGCGTATAAACGCCCACGCCCTGTAAGGGCAAAAGTATGGGCGAACGGTTGGCTTTTACTTTTGCCCTTACAGGGCGCAGGGAATGGGAACATGGTACCCAGGGCGTTGCCCTGGGCTAGGGACTTGTTGGGCTTTCAGCCCGCGCAGCCCCGCAACTCCGCCGCAAAAATTCGATTAATTCGAACCTCCGCCGCCCCCGCTGTCCAAAACCCCGATTTCAACCCTCTAAAATAGCAAAACGGCTGGTAAGAAATTGCCGTGCAAAAAAATGTTGCATTTTCTCGCTGAAATGCTTGGACGTTAATAATTTAATACATAACTTTGCCCCGATGGTCAAGATAGGCTGCTCCTCGGCAAAGCTTACAAGCAAGCTTGCAATCTCTGCTCTCGGTTTGCACTATCTTTGTCACGATACTCCAACAGAAAGACGGCGAACAAACTGCATCTCCGCCGTTATGGAAACCTATTAAAACACCAAACAATGAAATCTTTTGCCCACATAACGCCTTGCACGCTTTGCCCTTCAGCAAAGCCAGCTTTCGCGTGTGTTGAAGGCACAAGATTTACCCCCCCCCTCTTCTGTTAACGAATTAATATTTACTTTCAATAGTGCAAGCCCGTCTTGCATCCGTGTGCGACGCCGCATCATGTCCTGAACCCTCAGGCATGATGCGGCGTTTGCCGTTTCCCCCTGCCGCATCCCTCACCGCAACGGATGTGGCGCATAACGTTATCCGAAAAAATTAATAATTTTAAAATATAGGTTTATGAGAAAAATTACTTCTATTCTCATGTTGCTGCTGTTCGTTTTCAGTAGTGGCGTGAGTGCACAGGGAATTAAGGCCTCTACGGATGCTCAAAAGCATTGGTATCAGATCAAGAATTTCCGTTCGGGAAAGTATGCTGCTTATGGCAGTGAGACAGAAATCCATCAGAAAGACAATTCCAATTATGAAAAGGGTTTGTATTGGTTCGTCGTAGCGGATGGTGCTGGCTATAGAATCCATAATGCTGGCACGAACAAAATCGTGGATGGACATACATGGAGTGATGGTGGTTGCGTTATGTATATAAAGAGTAATCCCCATAAGACTGGATATGTATGTATTTCAAAAAATAGTAACCTCGCATCTGCATGTTGGGACGATCAATCTAATAAAATCGGAGATTGGCAGCCAGCTGCTAATGATTTTAAAGGCACAAGTTGGACCCTTGAGGAGGTAACTGATGCTAAAACCATAGCAAGAGCAGAATTGGACTATTGGATTACAAATGTTAAGGTAGGTACCACCCCAGGCAGTTATCCTTCAACTGCTATTGCGGCAGCGAAAGGAGTAGCTGACAATGGAGAAGCTACGGCTGATGATTATACGAATGCGTTGGCAACGTTGAAAAATGCCGTTAGCTGTCCTGTTGCAGGCAAATATTATGTTATAACGAGTGCTTATGACCAATTTAAGTTTTTGAAGGGTGCGACAAAGTCTGTTTGTGTGGATGGTCAGAATCTGAAGTGGAAAACCACCGATTTGACAGACGAGAGTATGTTCTGGGAAATCTATCCACAGGGAGATAAATTTGTTTTCAAGAACTATAGCACAGGTACTTATATTAGTACATGTGCAGCACAATCGAAGCCTTATCTCATGGGAGACACACCAGCCGAACAAGCAGTCTTTAATTGGTATATTGGCACTGATTGCAATATTAATATTGCTGGTGGTAGTCTTCATACATTAGGTCATAATCAGGGCAATGGGGATAATGACAATATTGTACAATATCCTGGTGGCTCATGTTCCCAATCTGCTTGGTACATTAAGGAAGTAGATAACATTGAAAATGAAATATTGCAGGCAGCAATTGTAAAAGGTAAATTCTTGATAGGTGAAAACCCAGGACAATACAAAGCAACGTCTGAATATACTGCTGCTCTTGCAGAAGCAGAAAAAGTTTTGGGTAATAAAACCGCAACCAGTGAACAAATAAAAACTGCACGTACAACTCTTGTTAGTGCTATTGCAGCAAATGTAAATAATCAGTCCGCGCAGAATACCTTGGAAAACGGAAGCTATTATCGCATTCAGAACACAGTTAACGAAACATACACTGGCATTGAGATTGCAAATCAATTTGCAGGAACAAGTCAAATGAAAAACTATACTTTGAACCAAAATGATCCACGCCAGATTTGGAAGTTGGAACAGGATGGCGAAAAGTACTACTTGGTCAATGTGGCTTCGGGACTTTATCCGCAGACAATCGCTCAGGGTTCTGACAAAACAACGTCTGTTGGTGAAAAGAAGTCTGACTTGAATTTTAGATGGGAAGTATATACTCCCGCTACTTCTGTGTCGGATGCTCAATATAATATCTTTTTTGGGGAAGGAAACAATGGTCAGATAAATGTAGAGGCTAATGGCAACGTGAATTATTGGTACGGCAATAACGCCCACCATTACCTTTGGAAGGTAAAAAAGACGGATGCTGAAATCCTCACTTTGGTGAATAATTGGGCTAAATCTCAAAATCTGACTGACAATGCAGATGCCACACCATTGCAGGTTATTCCTGATGTCGCTCAGGTTATTTCGCCAAGCGAGTTTGCTGCACCAAGCGTAGTCAATGCAGCGATTGATAAGGTTAAGGAGTATGCTGATGCAGCTAAACCAACTCTCTTGCAGGCACAGGCACTTTACAACAATTATACCATCGTAAATAATTATGTGAATCAGGCAAAAACGTATGGCGGTATCTTGGATGTTAAGTACGTTCTCAAGGGCCAGTATGGAACCATTATTCTTCCGGTCAACTATGCAAGTCCTCAAAATGTCAAGTTCTATACTTGCGGGGCTGCAGATGCCAATGGCGTTCTGACTTTGGTTGAAACAACCACTGGAACTAAAAAGAACCAGCCATATATCGTTGAATATACTGGTACAGATGTGCCTACTGTTGATAACCCTAAAAAGTATCAGATCATCGGGTATAAGAATGGCGCAGCGACAACCAATCAGACTGTAGGCTGGCTTACAGGTGTGCTTGAGGAAAATGACCATGTTCCTTCAGGCAGTTACATCCTTTCCAAGTATAACGGTAGATTTGCTTTCTACAAGGTGGACGGCGAAAATGTGAAGGAGGCACAGCAGTACAGATGCTACCTGACGATTCCTGCTGATCAGCCAACCGCAGTTTCTGCTTTCTATCTGAATGGTGAAGGCGAAACAACAGGCATCAACACGCTGCTGAATGGCAACAACGGTGAGACTGAAATCTATGACCTCTCTGGTAAGCGTCTTAACCATCTGCAGAAGGGCATCAATATCGTCAACGGACAGAAGGTGCTCGTGAAATAATTTATCAATATTGAAACAAAACATATTATGAAAAAGAAATATATTGCTCCTGCCAGCCTCGTCATCGAGATGCAGACATCTAATATGCTTGCAACGTCTCCATTGACAATGGACGAAAACAATACGATTAACAGTGGTAATGCTGACAAATTTGAACAGTACAGCAACAAGCAAAACTCCATGTGGGGTGAGAGCGGCAACAAGAAAGGATTGTGGGACTAAATCATCCACGATATAGTTTATTTGTAAAGAAGAATCGGGCACTCCGTTGGGGTGCCCGATTTTTTTTGCGGCCGCGAAGCCGTGATAGCAAAAGATGGTGTTGGGCTCGGACGGCGTAACAACGAATTAAACGAATTTCTTTGGGGCGTGTGATTGCGGCGAAAAACCGCGAATTTTATTGATGGCCTCAGACGGCGTAACAACGAATTAAACGAATTAACGAATTTCTTTGAGGCGTGACTGGGGCGCCAGCACTGTAGCTCACTTTGCTCGCAAAGTGAGGGGGACGGACACGTAGCGAACATGACTTTGTTGGATTTTCAGCCCGTGCTTGGCCGCCACAATATTCGCCCCCCTCACTTTGCGAGCAAAGTGAGCTACAGTGCTTCGCCTCATACCTCTGCCAAATGTTCGCGCGGTGCCCCTTTCAGCGATGCCGCACTCGCTTGCTATTTGCTAAAAAACGAGCCGAAATTATTCTGGATTTTAAACACCCCACCTTTCAGCGGCAGCGGGAAGTCTGCCTGAGGTTTCCCATGATATCTGATATGCCGCTTTATCCCTCGATTTCGCTCAGTTCCAGCCAGCGCATTGATTTTTCGTCGAGCTCGTCTTGCAGCTGCGGCAGGCGTTTGCTCTTTTCCGTCAGTTCGTCCACAGAGAGCGTGCCAGAGCAGAGCGCTTCTTCAATTTTCTTTTTCTCTTCTTCCAGCGCTTCGATGCTCACTTCGAGGGCGGCCATCTCCTGTTTCTCCTTAAACGTCAGCCGCTTCTTCTGCTCGCCCCTCCAAGTGTTGGCTTTGGTCTCCGTTTTCGGTGTGTTGGCCTTCTTGGCTTCCTCTTCCTCCTTCTCTTTCAGTTCGCTCCAGTCACGATACTGCGAGTAGTTGCCGGGGAAGTCGTCCACCTTGCCCTCGCCCTTGAACACCAGCAGGTGGTCTACCACGCGGTCCATGAAATAGCGGTCGTGGCTGACAACAATCACGCAGCCGTTGAAATCGGCCAGATATTCTTCAAGAATTTGCAGCGTCGGGATGTCGAGGTCGTTGGTTGGCTCATCGAGAATCAAGAAATTGGGGTTCTGCATCAGCACCGTGCAGAGAAACAGGCGTCGGCGTTCTCCGCCAGAGAGCTTGTAGATGTAGTCTTGCTGGCGGGCTGGCGGAAAGAGAAAATGCGTTAGAAACTGCATGGCAGTCAGTTTGCGGCCGCCTCCCAAATCAATCGTTTCGGCGATGCGTCTGACGGCATCGATCACCTTCATTTGCTGGTCGAAAGCCATGCCATCTTGCGAGAAATAGCCGAAGCGCACCGTTTCGCCAATCACGAAGCGGCCCTCATCGGGCTTAACTTCGCCGAGCAGCATCTTGATGAAGGTGCTCTTTCCGGCGCCGTTGCCTCCAACGATGCCCATTTTCTCGTAGCGTGAGAAATTGTAGTAGAAATCTTTCAAGATGACTTTCTCCCCGCCGTTTTCCAGCGGGAAGGATTTAGACACATATTCCGCTTCGAAAATCTTGCTGCCGATGTAGCCGCTCTTCACTTCGAGGCGTGCCGCCCTTTCTTCGGTGCGTCTTTTGGCCTGTTGTTCCAGTTCCACAAACGCCTCCTTGCGATAGCGTGCCTTTGTGCCTCTTGCGCAGGGCATGCGCCTCATCCAATCAAGTTCCTTGCGGTAGAGATTGTTGGCGCGGGCGATGTTTGCATTGGTGGCGGCGATGCGTTCCTCCCGTTTCTCCAGATAATATTCATAATTACCGCGGTAGGCGTAGAGCGATTTCCCGTCAAGCTCCAGGATGACGGAGCAAACGCGGTCGAGGAAATAGCGGTCGTGCGTCACCATGAGCAACGCCTTGTTGTTGCGTCGCAAATAGCCCTCCAACCATTCAATCATGTCGATGTCAAGGTGGTTGGTGGGTTCGTCGAGGATGAGCAAGTCGGGGTCTGTCAGCAATACGTTGGCCAGTGCTACGCGTTTCAGTTGTCCGCCCGACAGTTGCCCCACGGGTTTTGAAAACTCCGTGATGTCGAGTTTCGTCAGAATCTGCTTCGCCCTCAGCTCGAAGTCCCAAGCCTCTCGTCTTTCCATTTCGTCAATCAGTTCGGCCAGTCCAGGATTTCCCGGTGTGTCCAGGCAGCGCTCATAGCGGCTGATCAGATCCGACAGTTCGCCAGCCTGACTGAAGCAGGCATCGATGACAGAGAGGGCTGGGTCATAGTGTGGTGTCTGTTGCAGATAGCCCACGCGCAGGTCGTTGCGAAAGGTGATTTCGCCGCTGTCGTAGTCTTCCTGTCCGGAAAGAATGCCGAGCAGCGTGCTTTTGCCTGCACCGTTTTTGGCGATGAGGCCAACGTGTTGCCCTTCAGCCACGGAAAAGGAAATGTCATCGAAGAGCACAAGGTCTCCGATGCTTTTGGTGAGATGTTGTATATCGAGATAGGGTGTCATTTTCTTTGTAAATAGGTTTGGCCTGCTTGTCGTTGTTGGGTGAGAAATGGGTAAGATAGACTTATCCTTTCACTGTTACTTACATGCCGCCTTGTCCTCCTTGCCCGCTTCCAGAAGTGTTGTCGGCACCGTTGGAAGACGATTGCTGGATGACGTCGTTGTTTTCGATGCTTCGGCTGGCCTTCTTAACCGACGTGTTGAGGCTGCCGAAACGGTAGCGTACGCCGATGCCGAACCGCAGGAAGTCGTTTTGGCTCATGTTCAAAGAACGGAAATCGTTGGAGTAGGTCTCTTCGCGGAATGTGCGTTTCGGGTGTATGAAGTTGCCGGCTTGTGCCGTCAGCGTCAAGCGGTCTTCTTTGAGGAAGGAGCGGCTGATCGACATGCCGTAGAAGTTGAATCCGCTTCCGTTTCCTTGCAGAGAAGGACGCTTCGGACCGCCGCCGCCATGCAGCGTGAGCTTGAACTTTCCGGGAAGCGTTTGCGAGAGACTTCCGTAGAAAAATCCGCCAAATCCGTTGTTGGTTGCGCTCTCGTTGTTGTAGTAGCGATAGGCCTTGAAGTCGTCGTAGCTGCAGTTGCAGTTGAACGTAAACATCGTTCCTTTGGCCACCGTCCAGTTGATGAAGGCATTCAGTGTCAACGATTTCTGGTGCAGCATGTTGCCGTAGGTCGTGGTCAGGATGTTGTTGTCGTTCAAGAACGTGTAGGCCGTCAGTCCGTTGGTGCGAACAGAATAGCCCAACGTGGTGCTCAGGTTCAGTTTCGTTCCGAAGGCGCTGAATCCCAATTCGAAATTGTGTGCCTTTTCGCTGTCGAGGTTCGGATTACCATAGCTCTGCGATTCCGCCGTGGGGCGTGAAACGTAGGGGGAGAGGTATGAAATGTCTGGACGGCCGATGCGCAGATTGTAGCCAGCCTTCAGCATGACGGTCGGTTTCAGACTGTATGCCAGATTGACGGAAGGCACCAGGTCGCTAAATGTCGCGTTGAACGTTTCGCGCTTGCCATCGGGGTATGACACGTGGTTGCGCGACCATTCGTAGCGCAATCCGGCACGGGTGCTCACGGGGCCCAGTTTCAAAGAATATTCGCCGTAGCCTGCAAGAATGTCTGTTCGGTGACGATAGTCGATGCTGTTGACTTCGTCGCGCACGAAATCGTTGCCCGAGTTGCTCGGTCGCGACAGTTCCTCACTGTTGCTGCGGTTGAGGCGGAAGATGTATTTCGTTCCGACGGAGAACGTCTGGTGTTTGCCGAAAGGCGTGGTGAAGTCAAGCTGTCCCGTGTGTTCTGCCGAATGCCTGTCGGGGTCAGCATAGCGGTCCTTCAGCGTGAAGGGCACATTGACGATGTCGTTATAGAAAGTCTCCGTCTTGGTTGAACTCGGAGAGGTGTTCATCTGGTAGGAAAGCGTCAGGGTCTGGCCTTCCTTGTTGAACGTGTGCTGATAGTCGGTCGAGAAATTATATCCCTCATAAACCATGTCGTTTCTGCTCCAGAGATTGTAGGAATACACCGGAGCGGCATCCGCAGTTGTCATCGCGTAGTCGTTAGAACTGTAGTTCTTCCCACGGTAGCCGTGCAGACCGCCCGAAATGGTCAAGAGGTTGTGTTCGTCAAACTCATAACTGGCGTCGATGCTTCCGAATTTGTAGACGCCGTGTCCGAAGACTTCGCCGTTGGAGCGCAAAAGATGGTTGACGGCATCGTTGTAAGCTTCGCGTTCCGAAGCCATCTGGTTGTGTGGCTGTTTGTTGCTGCCCATGCCGAAATTGAGCGAGAGCGTGAGTTTGCCGATTTGCGTCATGCCGAAAAGACTGCCAAACGCACCGCGATTGTTGATGCTCACGTTGGGCGAGAAGGTGTAGCCCTGTGTGCGGGTTTCAGCATCCGTCACAATATTGAGAATGCCAGAGGTGCCTTCTGCATCGTATTTCGCGCCCGGGTCGGTGATGACTTCAACGCGCTTGATGGCAGAAGCCGGATAGTTTTTCAGGATGAGCGACGGGTTGGAACTCATCATCTGGCTGGGCTTTCCGTTAACGTAAACCTTGAAGCCTGAACTGCCGTTGACCTTGATGTTGTCTTCGCCGTCGACAGTGACCATCGGCACCTTGCGTAGCATGTCGAGCAAGGAGTTGGTCTGCGCTTCGGGGTCTTCCTTCATGGAATAAGAAACGCGGTCGATTTCGGCTTTTACGAGGCGTCGTTCCGCAGTCACGGTGGCTTGTCCCAACATGCTTTCGTTCTCCTTCAGGAGGAGCGTGCCGAGATCGGTCAGTTTGCCTTTGGTGACAGATACGTTTCTGCGCAACGTTTGCTTACCGATGCACACCACTTCCAGGGTGTATTTCCCCGAAGCCGTGGCGCGGCCTATGTTAAAGCGCCCGTTTTCATCGCTTGTTGCAACGGCAATGGCTTTTCCCGTGCCCGGACGAACCAGTCGGATGGTGACAAATGATTCCGGCGCGTTGGTGATGGAGTCTTTTACCATACCAGAAATACCGGTCTTTGGGTTTTGGGCGTTTGCCGCTGTTGCAACGGCTGCCGCCGCGAGCGTCATGAAAAATGCGTTCTTAGTGGACATGATTTTTTGGGATTACAGTGTTTTGATAATTGGAATGTGCTGCTTGTTGTTCCGTTATCTTAGAGAAATTTTGTATGCCTTGGGTTGTCGTTTTCCCGTGGAGGTTCTCTTCTTAGATATATATCATACGAGCAGGCACTCCAAACGGAAATGCAAAGTTATGCAGAAGCTTTAAAAGACACAAGGTTTTATCTTGGGTAATGGTAAAAAAAATAACTTGAACAATTTTGGAGAGAGGAGTAAGGACCCCTATTTTTATGCCCTGCCTTTTTGCCGTTTTTGAAATTTGTCATCGGTCACATAGCCCGCTATGCTCCCTCTTCCAAATTCCAAAACCGACAAAAATGCTGGCCAAAATTGCTCAATTTATTATTTCACCATTACTGAAAAGCGAAGAGTTTTTTGAACCGTGAATAGGCTGAGCTTGGGCGGTTTGGAAGGTGTTCTGCCGCGCGTAGAAAGTTGGGCAAAGCAGGACGGCGTGCCCTATGTAAAGCAAGCAGGTGCCCGAAGTGTTTTTCTCGGGCACCTGCTTATGTCAGCGGTTGGCAGCGGCTTTCAGTCCGTGTTGCCAGTTGTTAGTAATTCTCAGCCAGTAATTGAAAATAGCTTTTCGGATGGGCGCAGACTGGACAAACTTCAGGAGCGGCCTTTCCGACAACGATGTGTCCGCAGTTGGCGCATTGCCATACGGCATCTCCCTCGCGGCTGAACACGATTTTGTCTTCAATATTCTTGAGCAGTTTGCGGTAGCGTTCCTCATGGTGTTTCTCGATGGCAGCCACCATTTCGAATTTTGCTGCGATTCCTTCAAAGCCCTCTTCGCGGGCAGTCTTTGCAAATCCGGCATACATGTCGGTCCATTCATAGTTTTCGCCCGCAGCGGCATCCTTGAGGTTTTCTTCCGTTGAAGGTATGGTATTGCCATGAAGGAGTTTGAACCAAATTTTGGCATGCTCCTTTTCGTTGCGTGCGGTCTCTTCAAAGAGGTCTCCCATCTGTACGTATCCGTCTTTCTTTGCCTTTGAAGCATAGTAGAGATACTTGGTGTGGGCTTGAGATTCGCCGGCAAAAGCCGTTTGGAGGTTCTTCTCGGTTTGTGTTCCTTTCAATTCTTTCATAACTCATTGGAATTTTAGAGGTTTGTCATACGACACCGCAAAGATAAACCTAAAATATTTACGTGCAAAAGGAAATTCGAGAAAATAACCTGCAAAAAAAATGTCGCGACAGTGCCGCCTTCTCAAAATAAATCCTTAATTTTGCTTGGTTGCTACGTGAGCCGGCAATGCGTCGTTTGGCAGGTTTGCCATAAGTCGTTGTCGGAAAGGATCATGGATAAGTAATGGTTTACCATTTACAAAAGAGGCAGCCGTTTCATTCACAAAAACATTTATATATAATAGGTATGAAACACAGTCTTGTCACCATTGCCAATCTCTCCAAAGAAAAAATCATGTATTTGATAGAGATGGCGCAGGCTTTTGAAAAAAATCCCAACCGGAAAATCCTGGACGGGAAAGTCGTCGCAACGCTCTTCTTCGAGCCGTCAACGCGTACGCGCCTTTCGTTTGAAACGGCTGCAAACCGCCTCGGCGCTCGTGTCATTGGATTCACAGACCCCAAGGTGACAAGTTCTTCGAAGGGTGAAACTTTGAAGGATACGATTATGATGGTGAGCAATTATGCCGACATCATTGTCATGCGCCATTATTTGGAGGGGGCTGCACGCTATGCCAGTGAGGTGTCGCCCGTTCCCATCATCAATGCTGGCGATGGTGCCAACCAGCATCCTTCTCAAACGATGCTCGACCTCTATTCTATCTACAAGACGCAGGGAACGCTCGAAAATCTGAATATTTATTTGGTGGGCGACTTGAAATACGGTCGTACCGTTCACTCCCTTATCATGGCCATGCGCCATTTCAACCCTACTTTCCATTTCATCGCGCCCAAAGAATTGGCCATGCCGGAAGAGTATAAACTCTATTGCAAGGAAAATGGTATCAGATTTGAAGAACACGAAGACTTCAATGAAGACGTTATCAGCGGTGCCGACATCTTGTATATGACCCGCGTTCAGCGCGAGCGTTTCACGGATTTGATGGAGTATGAGCGCGTGAAAGACGTTTATATCCTCAAGGCCGCCATGCTCCGCAAGGCCCGCGAAAATATGCGCATCCTCCATCCGCTGCCTCGTGTCAACGAGATTGCTTATGACGTGGATGCCAATCCGCATGCTTATTATTTTGAGCAGGCCCACAATGGTCTCTTCGCCCGTGAGGCTTTGATTTGTGATTCTCTCGGTATTTCTTTGGAGGAAGTGCTTAACGACAAAACAATTATAGGATAAGACAGCTATGAAGAAAGAAGAAATGCTGGTTGCCGCCATCAAGAACGGCACGGTAATCGATCATATACCAAGTTCAAAACTCTTTCAGGTGGTGCGTCTGCTGCACTTGGAGGATATACCAAGTTCCATCATGGTAGGTTACAATCTCAAGAGCCAGAAGATGGGACGCAAGAGTATCATCAAGGTGTCGAACAAATATTTTTCTGACGCCGAGCTCAATCTGCTTTCGGTTGTTGCGCCCAATGTTTCGCTCTGCATCATCAAGGATTTTGAGGTCGTGGAGAAGAAATGCGTGACTTTGCCCGAAGATATCAAGGGTATCGTCAAGTGCGCCAATCCGAAGTGTATCACCAACAACGAACCTATGCCGACGCTTTTCCATGTGAAAGACCGCGAGGCTGGCGTGATACGGTGCCACTATTGCGAGAAGGAGCAAAACTTGGAACACGTGAAACTCGTGAACAGCTGATAAGAAATAAAGATGCGCCATGGCGTGCCGATCATCGGTATGCTATGGCGCATGTGCTTTCTTTCAAACAGCGGGAGTGTTTTTTTAAACGGCTGGAGATATTCTCAGACACCCACTTAGAACTTACATATTTACCACATAAATAGATGAACCATGAAACAGGAAACAGAAATCTTTACGCTCATTGAGCAAGAGCACCAGCGCCAGTTGCGCGGTATTGAACTCATTGCGTCGGAAAACTTTGTCAGCGACGAGGTGATGCGTGCCATGGGGTCTTGGCTGACCAATAAATATGCCGAGGGTTATCCTGGTAAACGCTATTATGGCGGTTGCGGCGTTGTCGACCAAGTTGAAACGCTCGCCATTGAACGCATCAAGAAACTCTTCGATGCAGAGTATGCCAATGTGCAACCGCATTCGGGAGCGCAGGCCAATGCTGCCGTGTTCTTGGCCGTGTTGAAACCGGGTGACACTTTTATGGGGCTTAATCTTGATCATGGTGGTCATCTTTCTCACGGTTCGCACGTGAATACGTCGGGCATCCTGTATAACCCCATCGGTTACAATCTGAACCGTGAGACGGGACGTGTGGACTATGATGAAATGGAGCGCTTGGCGCTCGAACACAAGCCGAAGATGATCATCGGCGGCGGTTCTGCCTACAGTCGTGAATGGGACTACAAACGCATGCGCGAAATTGCCGATAAGGTGGGTGCCATCTTTATGGTCGACATGGCGCATCCTGCCGGACTGATTGCTGCGGGGTTGCTTGACAATCCTGTGAAATATGCCCATATCGTCACTTCTACCACTCATAAGACCTTGCGTGGTCCACGTGGCGGCATTATCTTGATGGGCAAGGATTTCGAAAACCCGTGGGGCCTCAAAACGCCAAAGGGAGTCACCAAGATGATGAGCCAGTTGCTCAACAGTGCGGTGTTCCCCGGCATTCAGGGCGGTCCGCTCGAGCATGTCATTGCCGCCAAGGCTGTGGCTTTTGGCGAAGCACTTCAACCTGAGTTTAAGGAGTATGCTTTACAGGTGAAGAAAAATGCCGCCTGCTTGGCCGATGAACTGATGAAGCGTGGATTCACCATCGTCAGCGGCGGAACGGACAACCACTCTATGCTGGTTGACCTCCGCTCGAAATATCCAGAACTGACGGGAAAGGTGGCGGAGAACGCTTTGGTGGCAGCCGACATCACGGTCAACAAAAACATGGTGCCGTTTGATAGCCGTTCTGCATTCCAGACTTCGGGCATCCGTCTTGGCACTCCTGCCATCACCACGCGTGGTGCCAAGGAAGACCTGATGGTTGAAATCGCCGAGATGATTGAGGAAGTGCTCAACGCTCCAGAGGACGAAATGGTTATCGCCTCTGTTCGTCAGCGTGTCAACGAAACGATGAAGCAGTATCCGCTTTTCGCTTATTGATTGCGAAGCCATTAAATAGAGGGCGCTCTGGGCTCAGAGCGCCCTCTGTCTTTGCGTAAGTAGGTGTTCAAAATTATTTTATAGTATCCATGCAGGAACTAATTTTGAACACCTACTTAACTATGCGAAAATCCCTCCGCAAATTCATAGGAATGCGGAGGGATTATTCTGTTTCCGAGCGCGGTTGTCTTTGCTCGTTAGGGTTTTAAGGGGACGTTTATTCCCACTCAATTGTTGAAGGCGGTTTTGAAGAGATGTCGTAGCATACGCGGTTGACACCCTTGACGTGGTTGATGATGTCGTTTGACACCTTCGCCATAAATTCATAAGGGAGGTGGGCCCAGTCGGCCGTCATGGCATCGGTGCTTGTGACGGCACGCAATGCAACGGCACGCTCGTAGGTGCGTTCATCGCCCATTACGCCGACACTCTTGATGGGGAGGAGAACAACGCCAGCTTGCCATACCTTATTATATAAGGAGTCTTCCTGGCCGTTCTCGTCTTTCACCTTCCACTCGCGCAGACCGCGGATGAAGATATCGTCGGCATCCTGGAGCACGCGGACCTTATCTGGCGTGATGTCGCCGAGGATTCTCACGGCAAGGCCAGGGCCTGGGAACGGATGGCGCGTGATGAGGTGCTCTGGCATGCCAAGCTGGCGGCCAACACGGCGTACCTCATCTTTGAAGAGCCATTTCAGCGGTTCGCAGAGCTGCAAGTGCATCTTTTCGGGCAAGCCGCCCACGTTGTGGTGGCTCTTGATGACTTTGCCAGTGATGTTGAGGCTCTCGATGCGATCGGGATAGATGGTGCCCTGTGCCAACCATTTGGCATCTGTTATCTTTTGTGCTTCGGCATCAAAGACGTCAATGAATCCCTTGCCGATGATCTTGCGTTTCTTTTCTGGTTCCGTCACGCCTTCCAGCTCCTTGAAGAATTTCGCAGAAGCATCAACGCCAATGACGTTGAGACCGAGGCATTCGTAATCGTGAAGCACATCGCGAAACTCGTTTTTGCGGAGCATGCCGTGGTCAACAAAGATACAGGTCAAGTTTTTGCCAATGGCGCGGTTGAGCAATACGGCTGCAACCGAACTGTCAACGCCACCAGAAAGACCGAGGATTACGCGGTCGTTGCCCAACTGCTGCTTGAGTTCAGCAACGGTTGTGTCCACAAAAGAAGCTGCGCTCCAGTCTTGACGGCTACCGCAGATGTTGACCACAAAGTTCTTCAGCAAGAGGCTACCTTGAAGAGAATGGAATACTTCTGGGTGGAACTGAACGCCCCACAGTTTTTCATCGTTGGCCTGGTAGGCGGCATAACGTACCTTAGAGGTGGAGGCAATGCAGTGGAAATCTTCAGGAATGGCAGTGATTGTGTCGCCGTGGCTCATCCATACCTGTGAGTTATCGTCAAACCCTTCGAAAAGCGGGTTTGCATGATCAAACTCCGTCAAGTTGGCGCGGCCATATTCACGACTGCCAGCTGGTTCCACCTTTCCGCCGTAGGTGTGTGCCATGTATTGTGCACCATAGCAAATGCCTAAAATGGGCAGACGTCCGCGAATCTCAGACAAGTCCACCTTGAAGGCTTCAGGGTCGTAGACGCTGTAGGGCGAGCCCGACAGAATTACGCCGATAACCGACGGGTCATCGTGCGGGAACTTGTTGTATGGAAGGATTTCGCAGAAAGTGTCCAGTTCGCGTACACGGCGGCCGATGAGCTGCGTGGTTTGCGAACCGAAATCGAGGATAATGATTTTCTGTTGCATCTTGAAAGGGATAATATGTATTGTAGGAGCAAAAATACTTATTTTTTCTGAGAAATATTGTGATATTCTTTGGAAATGTCAGGTGGGGTGATTAAAAAACTGTTCGGAAAAGCTACGGCGCACGAGCGGTGGCTGGGCTGTGTGTGATGAATACTCTTATAAGGTGCTCCGCATTTTTAGAGTCTCGTACGCCAAATTTAGCCATGAAACCCCATATTCTCATAAGTCTACTTGACAATCGTGCGCCCATTCAGAGGCGGCCGAGAGAAAAGGCTTACAAAAAGATGCTTTCCTTGTGATTTTTTACACGAAACTTGTTAGCTTGAACAAAAATCATTTTGTATCTTTGCGGTGCAAAAGGGGAAGAGCCGCAGAAGCTCCGCCCTTCCTTGTAAGACAATTAGAATATTAACCATTTTAATAGTTATACAAAAAATTATGATTAAAGTAGGTATTAACGGTTTCGGTCGTATCGGCCGTTTCGTATTCCGCGCTGCTCAGACTCGTAGCGACATTCAGATTGTTGGTATCAATGACCTTTGCCCAGTTGACTACTTGGCTTACATGCTCAAGTATGACACTATGCACGGCCAGTTCCAGGGTACTATCGAAGCTGACGTTGAAAAGAGCGAGTTGATCGTTAACGGTAACCACATCCGTGTTACTGCAGAACGCAACCCAGCTGACTTGAAGTGGGACGCTGTAGGTGCTGAATACGTAGTTGAGTCTACTGGTCTCTTCTTGACTAAGGAAAAGGCTCAGGCTCACATCGAGGCTGGTGCTAAGTACGTAGTTATGTCTGCTCCTTCAAAGGACGACACTCCTATGTTCGTATGCGGTGTTAACTTCGACAAGTACGAAAAGGGTACTCAGTTCGTTTCTAACGCTTCTTGCACTACTAACTGCTTGGCTCCTATCGCTAAGGTGTTGAACGACAAGTTCGGTATCGTAAACGGTTTGATGACCACTGTTCACTCTACTACTGCAACTCAGAAGACCGTTGACGGTCCTTCTTTGAAGGATTGGCGTGGTGGCCGTGCTGCTTCTGGCAACATCATCCCTTCTTCAACTGGTGCTGCTAAGGCTGTAGGTAAGGTTATTCCTGAACTGAACGGTAAGTTGACTGGTATCTCTATGCGTGTTCCGACTTTGGACGTTTCTGTAGTTGACTTGACTGTCAACCTCGCAAAGGCTGCCTCTAAGGAAGCTATCTGCGCTGCAATGAAGGAAGCCTCTGAAGGCGAATTGAAGGGTGTATTGGCTTACACTGAGGACGCTGTCGTTTCTTCAGACTTCCTCGGTAACGTTCACACTTCTATCTTCGACGCTAACGCTGGTGTTTACCTCACTGATACTTTCGTTAAGGTTATCAGCTGGTATGACAACGAGATCGGTTACTCTAACAAGGTTCTCGAACTCATCGCCCACATGGCAAAGGTTAACGGCTAATCCCGTAATTCATAGAAAAAAAGAGGCCGCTGCAGGTATTAATCCTGCAGCGGCTTTTTTTGTAACAATTTTGTGTGTATTTTTGTATTTGAAATGTTGGCGGCTGACGGAAGCGTAGCGGGCTACGTTGCTGATGAAAGGCTGCTGTTGGGGAACAGAATGTGGCAAGACAATGTCGAGCTGGTTCTTCTCTGCTTATAAAATATTGACTACCTACTTATCTCTAAGTAATGGTGAAAAAATAACTTGACCAATTTTGTGGAGTAAGGAGTTGTTTCTTATGTCTTGTCAAAATTGCCCAACTTATTCTTTCACCATTACAAAATAAACTCTCGTGAACATGCACCATTACGATATTATCACCATTCTTGGGCCTACAGCCTCTGGAAAGACCGGTTTTGCCGTCCGGTTGGCTTCGTTGATTGACGCTGAAATAATCAGTGCCGACAGTCGGCAGGTGTATCGGCGCATGGATCTCGGTACGGGGAAAGACCTCGAAGAGTATGAAATCAACGGCAAGAAAATCCCCTTCCATCTCATTGATATCGTTGAGCCAGGAACGAAATACAATCTGTTTGAATACCAGCGCGACTTTCTCGAGGCATATAACGACATTCGTTCGCGTGGAAAAAAAGTCGTGGTGTGTGGAGGTTCCGGACTTTATCTTGAGAGCGTTTTGCGCGGCTATCGTCTGAGTCCTGTTCCGCAGAATCCGCAGTTGCGCGAGGCCCTTGCCGACAAGAGTCTGCAAGAATTGACGGAGCTGCTTTCCTCTTATAAGCACTTGCACAACACGACCGATGTCGACACCGTTTCGAGAGCCATACGCGCCATCGAAATTGCCGACTATTATAAGAATACGCCTTTGGAAGACCGTCCTTTCCCCGAGTTGTCGAGCCTGACCATCGGGCTTGACGTGAGTCGGGAAGTGCGTCGCGAGCGGATTACCAAGCGACTTCGTGAACGTTTGGAACATGGGATGCTCGCAGAGGTGAAAGCGTTGCTCGATGAGGGTATTCAGCCCGAGGACTTGATTTATTACGGACTTGAATACAAATACCTGACGTTGCATCTGATTGGCAAACTGACCTTCGACGAAATGTTTCGTCAGCTGGAAATCGCCATACATCAGTTTGCAAAGCGTCAGATGACCTGGTTTAGAGGCATGGAGCGCCGTGGCACCCCCATCCAGTGGATTTCTCTTCCTCCAGCAGGTGAAGCCGAGTTCGTGCAATTCCTGCGCGACAACCAGTTGGGGGATTTGCTCTGTGATGAGAAATCGTAAAAAAGAGTATGGCTTCTTGCCCAGAAACGAAGGCATGAATCAACCGAACGAAAGAAATATGTTAACACCAGATATAAAGCAGGAATCCCAGGAAGTTGAAAAGAAGATGGGCGTGATTTATAGTCCGCGCCCGGGCGGGAGTCGGCGTTGGAAGAAAATACGGCGCTGCTTAGACGAAATGGGTTTCAGTTATGATTATGTGCGCAGTGAAAGTTCAGCCGACGTTGAACGTTTTGCCGCCATCATGACCAAAAATTCTTATACGGAAATATTGGTTGTCGGTGGTGACGCCGCCTTGAATTATGCCGTCAATGGTATCATGAAAGCAGCGTTGCCCGACGGAAAATGTCCTGCGTTGGGCATCATTCCCGCTGGCTATAGCAACGACTTTGCCCATTATTGGGGCCTCTATTCTAAAGACTACCGCAAAAACATTCAGGCGTTGCTTGAAAACAGAAAGCGCAGTATAGATGTCGGGCGATGTGCCATTGAAACCAAGAATGGTGAGCAGACCGAATATTTCCTCAATTGTGTCAATGTCGGGGCTGCAGCTTCAATCATGAATCTCAAGCACCTGACGTTTAGTGTGTTTGGCTTGCGCACCGTGTCGCATTTCCTCTCTGCTTTTATGCTGCTATTCAGTAAGCTGACCTATAACTTGCAATTCACGACCGCGGGCGAAGTTGTCAACAAGCGAGCAATGACCCTTTGCATCGGTTCGGCCAGAGGTTATGGCCAAACTCCGAGTGCGGTGCCTTACAATGGCTTGCTCGACATAAGTTTGGTGACAACACCCAAATTCACCCAACTGGTTCATGGAATCTATCTTCTGCTCACGGGTCGTTTCCTGAGTCATAAGGGCATCAGTGTTTGGCGAACGAGAAAGGTCGATTTCACTCAGTTGTCCGAGGCACCGGTCAGTCTTGATGGCCGTTATGTTTGCAACCATGTGAAGCATTTAAAAGTGGACGTTCTAAAGGAAGCGATTGATTTCCTTATCATATAAAATTGAGGATGGTTGGTTTCGGGCACCGGTCGGTTGTATGATTAAGGTGTCAAAGGAACCCCAACAGAAAATGAAATGTTACGTTTGAAAACTATTATAGGAATTTTGTTTATGCTCGTGAGCGTGGGGACGCGTGCTCAGAGCATTGACACTTTGTTCAGACATGTGCCACAAGAGGAACTGCCAATGCTTGAGCTGAATGCCAGGCTTGACATGCTCGACCTGTTTAATTGTCAGATGGCAGCAAAGGGAGAGAATATCTTCGGTGGCAGTTCTGTCATGGTGAAGAAAACGGCCAATCATCTTGTGATTGATTTGAGCGATGTCAGTCGGTGGGAGATGATGCGCTTGCCTTTCGGCGACACCTATCGTTGTGTCTGCATCCATTCCCTCACGTCGGCATTGCCTTCAAGTCGTTGGCGTGTTTATGACGCCAACTGGAAATTGGTAAACGACATTGTTTTGCCAAATTTCTCTGCGGAGAATTTCTTCGTGCAGGCTGATGATGTACGGAGCGAACAATTGGAAAAGCTCAAAGAATTGTCGGCTTATTCCCATTACACGCTGAGCTGGGAGGATGAACGCGAAGGCAGTGCGCCCGTTTTGAAGGTCGCATTGTCGTTTCCGTCGCTCGGCAAGGACTTGGATGACGTTGCGGGAAAGTGCCTGCATCCTCTTTTTTATAAGTGGAATGGAAGTGCTTTTGAAAAACCACACGCTGAATGAAACGTATCTGGAAACGTGGCATGCGAAATCGAAGCTCTTGCTATCAGGTATGGCGCGTGTCAACTTCAGGCTCACGGGTGAGGCTGGCTCAAATATAATGCAATACTTTGCCTCACATTTTGTGTTGTGTTTGATTTATCTTATCTTTGCAAAAGATAAGCTTCGCCTCGGCATAGCGTTCAAGCAAGCTTGACGCTCTGCACCATTGGTGGAGAGTTCTTATCCAAACAACTGAAATACCTAACACTGCAGAGGATGTCCTCTGCACTTAATCTTATAATCATGAAAGGAATCGTATTAGCCGGAGGCTCTGGAACTCGCCTCTATCCCATAACGAAAGGTGTGAGCAAGCAGCTCATCCCCATCTTCGACAAACCGATGGTCTATTATCCGATATCTGTGTTGATGTTGGCGGGCATTCGTGACATACTGATTATTTCAACTCCGCAGGATTTGCCAGGATTCAAACGCTTGCTTGGCGACGGTTCCGACTTCGGCGTGAATTTTTCATACGCAGAGCAACCCTCGCCCGATGGTTTGGCGCAGGCCTTCATCATCGGAGAGGAATTTATCGGTGACGATAGTGTATGCCTGGTGCTTGGCGACAATATCTTCCACGGTAGCGGTTTCAGTGCCATGCTTCAGGCGGCGGTTGAGACGGCGGAGAAAGACGCCAAGGCAACCGTGTTTGGCTATCGCGTGAACGACCCAGAACGCTACGGCGTTGTTGAGTTTGCCGAAGATGGCAGTTGCAAGAGCATCGAAGAGAAACCAGAGCATCCCAAGTCAAACTATGCCGTTGTCGGATTGTATTTCTATCCCAATAAGGTTGTTGACGTGGCAAAACACATCAAGCCCTCGAAGCGTGGCGAACTTGAAATCACCACGGTTAACCAGCAGTTTTTGGATGACAAGGAATTGATGGTACAGACGCTCGGCATCGGTTTTGCTTGGCTCGATACGGGAACGCACGACAGTTTGAGCGAAGCCTCCACCTATATCGAAGTGCTTGAAAAACGTACCGGATTAAAGGTGGCTTGCTTGGAGGGCATCGCATTGAAAAAAGGATGGATCACTCCCGAACGCCTGCTTGAACTGGCTGAGCCGATGAAGAAAAACCAATATGGGCAGTATCTCATCAAGCTGGCTCACGAAAAAATGAAGTGATAGAAATCTTGTCTCCCGCACCACGTGTATCAATATATTAAAATATGGGTTGGCTTGCTTTGCGCCGTTTTGTTGTGTGCAACGGCTGGTCATCTCTGCGCCCAGAGCGTGGAGGATTGGCTGTTTGTGCGTGTGAACGACATGGCAGAAATCCAATCCGATTCCCTCTATGTGATAGGCGCAGTGCTTCCTGCCGACCAATGTTTTTATGCGTTGAGCAGTGTCGTCAAGAACAAGCGGTGTGTGGCACGCCGCCTCGGCTCGGTCGCTGAAACAGAAAAGTCGCTGACAGGCGTTGCCGATGCGGAACTCTGGAAAATCGTTCGTCAGAGCGATGGCACCTGTGTGCTACAGTCGGGTTCTGGCAATCAGTATCTCTATGTGAACAAACCCAAGCAGACGAGCCTCGTGCTGAGCGCAACTCCCCAAACGAAGTGGGAAATGTCGGGTAGTGCCGGCGTTTTCCGTTTCAGAAATTGCAGTGAGCCTTCAAGAAGCATTGGTTTGTGGAGCGACACGGAAAGTTTCTTGTTCGGAAATTATGCCAACTGTGATTCCCAAGACCTCCGAATCTATAAACGTGATGCCTTGAGAAACGCACCGCAAACCGTTGAATGGCCCGAGGATGGTGCGCGTGTCGTGCTTGGAAACGAGCAGGCCGTGTTGGGAAAAAATGCGGTTTCCTTTGCGGTAGAGCATTATTTGCTGCAAGACGGCACCGTGGCAGAAGACGATAATGTTGAAGCATTGACGTGTGTGCGTCAGCCAGACAGTTGTTTCTTCATGACATCCGCTTCCGGCGCTTATTTGGGGGCAGACTTGAATTTGCATGAAACTCCCGCGCTTTGGAAACTCGTGAACGGCGGGATTTCTTTGAGTGGGGTTCCAAACAAGATCGTCGCCATCGACAATGGTGTCTTCTGCTTGAAGAATCAGGAGGAAGTGCTTCGGCAGGAAGACAAAGCCTGCTTGCTTGTGGCCGCAGAGGTCGCAAGTGAAGAACGCTCGAATGGCTGCTTGACATTGAAAGGAGGTTGGACGGCTGATGCTTTGGCCTGCCTTGGATGGGAGGGCATTGACGAACTTGACATGTCTTCAGCAAGTGTGCCAGTCGGATTGAAATCCTTTGAAGGCCGTCCGAGTGCTCGGAACACCATTATATATGTAAACGCTGAGCAAAGCAAAATCATTCCTCCTTCATGGCCTTTCGTTGTGAAAACCTCTTCTGGCGAAAACGAATTGCTCACCAACACCGTGTTGCACGACAAATGCGCCTTTCGCTGTAGCCGTTCTTTTGCCGTAAGGAAAGGCCGACTTTCGTACCACAGAAAAGCCTACTGTGACGGAAATTGGGAAACCCTTTTCTTGCCGTTCGCCGCTCCAGTGCCTGAAGGGTACCAAGTGGCGCAGTTGGAGTCGGTTTCCGGAGACGAACTCATGTTTGGCAATCAGAAGAAAATAGGTTCTTGTATGCCCTTGCTAATCAGAAGTACCGATGTTCCGAGTGAAGGGACGAAGGACTTGAACATCGTTGCGGAAGATTGTGTCGTTCCTGCCAATCCGCCATCTGTTTCGTCTCTTGGCATGGCAGGCGTGTTAGACACGTTGCTCGTTGATTCCCGCCAAGAGCATATCTATATGATAGATGCCTCAGGCCAGCATTTCGTCTTGGCAGACGCCGGAAGTTATCTCCTCCCGTTTCGTTCCTACTTGAAGTTGGGTGTCGCGAAAAAGTCTTACATAGTTCGGTTTGCTGGAGACCCCGTCACCTCTCTTTCTCAGAGACCAGAAGTTGGGAAGCAAAATACAAAGACGTACGGTCTTGAAGGAAGGGAATATCGTGGTGAGAAACGCCAGATGCTCAAACGCGGCATCTATATAAAAGGAGGCAAGAAAATCTATTGCCGCTAAGGAACCATTACTAAGGCAACCGCAGCATCCGTAGGGATGCCCCCATACAAACGAAAAATAATATACAACGATATGAAGATAGCAGTAGATTTCGATGGGACCATTGTGGAGCATCGTTATCCTGAGATAGGAAAAGAAGTGCCTTTTGCAACCGTCACTTTGCGCAAACTCATTGATGAAGGACACAAGCTCATTCTCTGGAGCGTGCGTGAAGGAAAATTGCTGGATGAGGCCGTGGCGTGGTGTGAAAAGCGCGGCGTACATTTTTACGCTGTCAACAAGGATTTTGATGAAGACACACCAGAAAAAAGCCGTAATTTCAGCCGTAAAATCAAAGCCGATCTTTTTATTGACGACCGCAATGTCGGCGGCTTGCCAGACTGGGGCGTTATCTATACACTCGTACATCGCCGCATGAGCTATCTGGATTATCTAAACAGTTTGCAGGACGAACCTGTGAGGAAGAAAAAGTGGTGGCAATTTTAATCGCATTCAGAAAGCAGCCAGAATTGTCTTTTTGATGCCCTTCAAGCATTGCAATCTTCCCAATCACCCTTTTATATATACGGAGAATAAATGATAAAGATACCAAGTGTAAGTCAGATACGTGAACTTGACGCTTTCACCATAGAAGAAGAAAATATCACGTCGTTGGCCTTGATGGAACGTGCCGCAGGAACAGTTGCAGGTGCCATCATGAAGCGTTGGCCGTCGACGGTGCCCGTTGTCGTGTTTGCAGGACCGGGAAACAACGGCGGCGACGCCTTGGTCGTTGCCCGCATTTTGGCGGAGAACGCTTACGATGTCGAAGCTTTTTTGATTAACACACGCGGACGGCTGAGCGCGGAATGCTCGGAAAGCAAAGAACGCTTGAAAAATAACGACCGCGTTCGCTTCTCGGAAGTGAGCAATCGTTTTGAACCGCCGACGCTGACAGCCGGCAAACTCGTTATTGACGGCTTGTTTGGTACAGGGCTCAAAGAACCCTTGATGGGCGGTTTCGCGTCACTGGTGAAATTCATCAACGATTCTCCGGCAACCGTCATATCCATTGACATCCCTTCCGGCCTTTTGCTCGAACCCTCTTTGGAGTCAGACCGCTGTCCGGTTGTCAGAGCGCGATACACCTTTACTTTCCAGCTGCCGAAGATGCTCATGCTTCTTGATGATACAGCGGAATATTGGGGAGAGACAGAAACTCTTGACATCGGTCTTTCAAGAAAAGGTCTCGACGAACTGGCATCTCAAAGTTTTCTGACGGAGCATAAGGATATCTGCAAACTGCTCATGCCCCGTGCCGCCTATGGCAACAAAGGTACTTTCGGACACGCGTTGATTGTGGCTGGAAAATATGGCATGGCAGGTGCTGCCATCCTTGCAGCGAAGGCATGCCTGCGCAGCGGGGTGGGGAAATGCACCATCCATACGCCGCAGATGAACAACAGCATTTTGCAGTTGGCGGTTCCCGAAGCCATCATGAGCCATGACGTTTCAGACACCATCTTCACCACCTCGCTTCCTGCCAATCCGTTTGATGCCGTTTGCGTCGGTCCTGGCATCGGCACAGAGCAGATGACGGCCGTAGCGCTCTTGGAGCAGATCACGCGTAGCAACAAACCGCTGGTGATTGATGCCGATGCGCTCAATGTGTTGGGAGAGCATCCGGGATGGATCAACCAAGTGCCGCCCAACAGTATTCTGACGCCACATCCACTCGAACTCTCGCGCATCATACATCGCAGAGTGACCAGCAGCAGTGCGGTGTCGGCAGCCTTGAGCCTGGCGATAGAACGCAATATTTATATTGTCTTGAAAGGACACCACACAGCCGTTTGCACGCCAGAAGGCCATGCCTATTTTAATTCAACGGGCAATTCCGGAATGGCAACCGCAGGAAGTGGCGATGTCTTGAGCGGCATTATCACCTCTTTGCTTGCGCAGCATTATTCTCCGTTGTCGGCAGCCATGCTCGGTGTTTACGTTCACGGACTGGCAGGAGATTTGGCGGCAGAAGCTTTGTCGGAAGAGGGCGTCGTTGCGTCGGACATCATCGCTTATCTGCCGGCTGCGTTCAAGAAACTGCGACAGGGATAGTCCTCGTCTTGCTGATGTAGAAGACGGGAAACCCAGTCAAATAGGGTCAAACCATTATCGATTTTCCAAAACGAAACATATATGAAAAAGATATTCACAGCAATATTGGCCGCCACATTTTGTACGGCACTTTTCGCCCAGACAGAGGTGACCGATTACCGTCCCGGGGTGACCGCTGAGGGCATTACCTATTTCCTGCCTAAAACGGCTTTCCATGTGACCGTCACGGCGCAGCGTGTTGTGCACCATCCGGGAGAATATTGCCAATACGCTGAGCGCTATTTGCGTTTGCGCGATGTGCCGCAGCAGCAATATGAAGAGTGGGCCATTTCAAAGGTGGAAGTGGCTTCTTACGGCGTGGCCGACAAAACCCAAGCTTATACCATCAAACTGAAGAGCAAGACCTCTGCACCGTTGGTACGCCTTTCTGCCGACGGCCGCCTTTTAGCCGTCAACACCAGCAGCACGCCTGCAGAACCGCAGTTGTCCTCTCCTTATGTGCAGCTCGACACCACGCGCCATCAAAATCCAGCCGACTTCAAAACGGAGGAAATACTGGCAGCAGGAAGTGTTTCGAAAATGGCCGAACTCACAGCCAACGAGATCTATGACATCCGCGAAAACCGTTCGCTCCTCACCAAAGGACAGGCCGACTTCATGCCGAAGGATGGCGAGCAGTTGCGCTTGATGTTGGCCCAACTGGATACGCAGGAAGAAGGCCTGCTCCAGTTGTTCAAAGGAACAGTCAGCAAGGAGACCCACGTCTTCACGTTAGACTACGTGCCTTCTGGCGTAACCAACAAGGAAATCCTGTTCCGCTTCTCCAAGCATCTTGGCTTGGTGGACAAGGACGACTTGGCCGGAGCGCCCTATTATATCTCCGTTGCCGACCTGCACGCCCTTCCTGATGAAGAGCCTGCGGAAGGGAAATCCAAGAAGCCCATCGAAGATTTGCGCTATATCGTCCCTGGCAAGGGAAACATCAGCATCGCCAATGGCCAGCGTGTGTTCTATTCGGGTTCCTTCCCAATGAGCCAGTTTGGTCGCGTGGAGCATCTCGGTGCCGAGTTGTTCAATAAGAAAATGACAACCCACGTTCATCTGTCTCCCGTCACGGGCGGCATCACAAACATCGAAGCTTCAGAATAATTGCATAGTTTGTTGCGCGAAAACTTTCGCCTTTAGTAATGGTGAATCAAGAATTCTCCTTAAACAACAAACGCCCATAACCCATTAACGGATGTTCAAAACCATGTTTTGAGCATCCGTTTTCTATATCCTTTCAGCGCAACACTCGTTTGAACTGAAGCGGCCTAACTTTCATCGCTTCAATACAGCCTTAATAAAGATACGACTTGTCAGCAAACGTCGCCCCGTGTTCAAGTGGTCTCGCCCCAGACGCGACCGCCTCTGCTCCCAGACGCAACCGTCTCTGCTCCCAGAGATGACCGCCTCTGCTCCCAGACGCGACCGTCTCTGCTCCCTGGTTCGGCAAAAGGTATAGGTCTTGAATTGTCGGGGCGTGTCGTTTTGTTCCTGTTTCAGGCAAATCGTCGGTTGCGTTCGTAAGAAACCTGTCCCGTGCTATAAGCAGAGGGGATTTGCATAAAACCACCTGCTTATAGCCAATAAAATGAGTGGTATGCAAAAAATTATGTCTTAAACACGTGTGGTTTCGTTTATTTTTACGATATTTGCCTTATAAAATAAGACAAAGCATACGATATGAAATTTACTGCAAAGCAAATAGCAGACCTTTTGCAGGGAACCATTGAGGGTGACCCGCAGGCGTCTGTGCAAACCTTTGCCAAGATTGAAGAAGGCGTTGAAGGTGCCATTTCTTTCTTGGCAAACCCTCATTATGAGCATTATATATATGACACGAAATCATCGGTTGTGCTTGTCAACCAGGACTTCGCCCCATCGCAGCCTGTAAGCGCCACGTTGATTCGTGTGCCAAATGCTTACGAGGCCATTGCGCGTCTGTTGGCTTTTTATGAGAGCCAAATTGCCAAGCGTTCGGGCATTCACCCGACGGCTTGCATTGATCCATCGGCAACAGTTGGCGAGAATTGCTACATCGGTCCTTTCGTATATATCGGTGAAGGCGCTACCGTTGGCAATGGCTCTCAGATTTATGCCCACACCGTTATCGAGAAAAACGCGAAGGTGGGCAGCGACTGCTTGTTCTATCCCAATGTGTCGGTTTATCACGACTGTGAAATCGGCAATCGCGTGATTCTCCACAGCGGTTGCGTCATTGGTGCCGACGGCTTTGGTTTTGCCCCTGCTGCCGACGGTTACGAAAAGATTCCTCAAATTGGCAAGGTCATCATCGAAGACAATGTGGAAATCGGTGCCAACAGTTGTGTTGACCGTTCAACAATGGGCGCCACCCGCATTCATCGCGGCGTGAAACTCGACAACCTAGTGCAGATTGCCCACAACTGCGAGGTTGGCGAAAACACCGTCATGTCGGCTCAGGTCGGCGTGGCCGGTTCAACGAAAATCGGGCAGTGGTGTATGTTTGGAGGCCAGGTCGGCATTGCTGGACATGCCGTCATCGGCGACCGCGTTCTCAGTGGAGCTCAGGCCGGCATTGCTGGCAGCATCCGCAAGGGCAACGTGACGGTTCAGGGTTCGCCCGCAGTTGATGCCAAGGTATTTGCCCGCGCCAGTGTCGTTTATAAGAATCTGCCGGAGATGTACCGTGATTTCAACCGCATGAAGGAGGAAATAGAAGAATTAAAGAAGAAGTTGAATATGTAATGGCGGCTTCGGAACTATGAGCCAGTCTGTGTTTGTTGACGCTCCAGGCATGAAAGCCTTTTAGTGATGGTGCGCAATTGAATTGCGCTTAGTGGCCATTCATTTGTGCGTGTAGCAAACAGCGCGGAAGAAAGCGGAAGGGAAACCCATTTAGAAAAGTGCGGTCTTCTGTTTCTTTGAAAATACAGGCGGGTTTATACCTGACGCAGAGAGTTCTGTCATTATTCAAATAAGCAATTTTATGTCAAAACAAAAAACCTTGGGAGGTAGTTTCTCCCTGTTTGGAAAAGGACTACATACTGGATTGAATCTTACGGTGACTTTCAATCCGGCTCCCGAAAACCACGGATATAAAATACAGCGCATCGACCTCGATGGACAGCCAATCATTGAAGCCATTGCTGAAAATGTTGTCGACACATCGCGCGGCACTGTTGTTGCCAAGGGCGATGCCCGTTGCAGCACCATCGAGCATGGTATGGCTGCCCTTTATGCTATGGGCATTGACAACTGTCTTATTCAGGTGAACGGCCCAGAATTTCCAATCCTCGACGGTAGTTCAAAGATGTATGTTGAAAACATCCGCCGGGTTGGTATCGAAGTGCAGAATGCGCCAAAGGACTTTTATGTCATCAAGAAGAAAATCGAATTCCGCGACGAGGAAACAGGCTCTTCCATCATTATTTTGCCAGATGAGCAGTTCTCCATCACGGCCATGATTTCTTTCGACTCGCAGTTCATCAACAGCCAGTTTGCCACGCTCGACAGCATGGAAGACTTCTCTGAGGAAATTGCCTCAGCCCGCACATTCGTGTTCGTCCGTGAAATTCAGCCCCTGTTGAAAGCCGGTCTGATCAAGGGCGGAGATCTCGACAATGCCATTGTGATTTACGAAAAGCAGATTTCTCAGGAAAGTCTCGATGAGTTGGCCGACTATATGAAAGTTGAGCACAAGGATGCAACGAAGTTGGGATACCTCAACGACCAGCCACTTGTTTGGCGCAACGAGCCAGCCCGCCACAAACTTCTTGACATCATCGGCGACATGGCGCTTATCGGTCGCCCCATCAAGGGACGCATCATTGCCACTCGTCCTGGACACACCATCAACAACAAGTTTGCCCGCCAGATGCGCCGCGAAATTCGCGCACATGAAATTCAGGCGCCAAACTATGATCCGAACGACACGCCGCTGATGGATGTTAACCGTATCCGCGAACTCCTTCCGCACCGCTACCCGATGCAGTTGGTCGACAAGGTCGTAGAGACGGGTTCCAACTATATCGTTGCCGTCAAGAACGTGACAGCCAACGAGGCTTTCTTCCAGGGACATTTCCCGCAGGAGCCCGTTATGCCAGGCGTTTTGCAGGTTGAAGCTATGGCCCAGGCCGGCGGATTGATGGTGCTCAATTCGGTTGAAGAACCTGAGCGTTGGAGCACTTATTTTTTGCGCCTTGACAATGTGAAATTCCGCAAGAAAGTGGTTCCGGGCGACACGCTGATTTTCAGAGTGGAACTCATTGCCCCCATTCGTCATGGCATTTCAACCATGCACGGCTTTGCTTTTGTTGGGGAAACCATTGTGATGGAAGCCACCTTTACCGCGCAAATAGTGAAAAACAAATAACGGAAGAACACCCTACCCGTCAGGGAATTGTTCTCTTCTATAAAAGTAGGTGTTCAAATGGGCACCTACTTCATACTTAAAATCTTTACTGAACACTTACTTATGAACAAAATAAGCCCTTTAGCCTTTGTAGACCCCGAGGCGAAACTCGGCGATAATTGTGAAATCGGTCCGTTTTGCTTCATCGACAAGAACGTTGAAATCGGCAGTGGAAACCGCCTGATGAACAGTGTGACGCTTCTGTCGGGAACTCGTATGGGGAAAAACAACGTTATCTTCCCAGGAGCGGTCATTGGTGCCATCCCTCAGGATTTGAAATTCCGTGGCGAAGAAACCACGGCAGAAATCGGCGACAACAACACCATCCGTGAGAACGTCACCATCAATCGAGGCACTGCCGCCAAGGGTTGCACCATCGTTGGCAGCAACAACCTTTTGATGGAAGGTATGCACGTGGCCCACGACGTATGTGTGGGCAGCGGCTGTATCATTGGTAATTCCACCAAGATTGCCGGTGAGGTTGTGGTGGACGATTTCGCCATCATCAGCGCCAATGTTTTGGTGCATCAGTTCTGCCATATCGGTAGCTACGTAATGGTTGGTGGCGGTACGCGCACAGGTCAAGACATTCCTCCTTTCACCATGGCGGCACGCGAACCAGTGGCCTATTGCGGTCTCAACTTGGTTGGCTTGCGCCGTCGCGGCTTCACGCCCGAATTGATTGAAAATATCCACAACACCTACCGCCTGCTCTATCAGCGCGGCAAGTTGCGTGAAGAATGTCTCGCTGAAATCCGCGAGCAGGTGCCGATGAGCCCGGAGATAGAATACATCCTCGAGTTCGTTCATAGTTCCAAGCGAGGCATCATCAAATAATTCAGGCCACCTACTTAACCGTCCAATTTTTGATGTAAGTAATGGTCGACCATTACTAAATGTCGTGACGTCAGTTTCTGCTGTTTGTCACGCGGCAGGGATGAGTCCGTGTTTCGGGGCAGTCGTCAAGACAACCGCCAAAGGCCCATCCGTAAAACACACAGACAACCATGTTATACAAAATAAAGTTCATTTCAGAAGAAGTCGACGGGTTTTTCCGTGAATTTGAAATTGACAGCGACTCCACGTTCCTTGACCTCAACAAGGCCGTGCTCGGTTATTGCAACTATCCCGACGACCAGATGACCTCGTTTTATGTTTGCAATCGCGAATGGGAGCGTGGCCAGCAAATCACGCGCGAGGATATGAGCTATCCCGGCGATGAGGAAAACGACCTCTATCTGATGGAGAAGACGCCGCTGAGCGATTTCATTGACGACAAGGGCCAGCGTTTTGAATTCGTCTTCGACCCATTCTCTGAGCGCTCGTTTTATTTGCAGGTCAAGGAAATCATTCCAGGCCAGCACCTTGATGCTCCAGAGTTGTTGCGTTCCGCCGGCGATGCTCCCGAACAGTTGGCGCAGTTGGATGTTGACCCCGTTCCGACACCCGTGAAAGGATCGAAAGCTGGGGCCGAACCCGTCGACGAGGAGGAAGACGACCTCTTCTATGGCGACAGCGGTTTCAACAGCGACGATTTTGACCCAGAAGGGTTTGAATTTACAGAAGGCCAGCCCTATTGATTGTGGGGATAATTGTGTCGGCTTCATCGGCTTCAAATGTTCCTCTCAGACAATCAGAAATGTTTGCTTGACAGGACAAGAATCCGTGCAGCGCATCCCTTCGGCTCGATAATACTGACCACTTTGAACATTACTTACAAAGAGAATATAATCCAACCATTTGCTCATAGACCAGCTTGCCTTGAGTTGACAGAGAAAACATCAACCAGTTGTTCCTTGCTTCTGTCAGTTTAAGACAAGCTGGTTTTCTTCAAGGCGGTAAGTAGGTGGTCAAAATTATTTTTATATATGTGCCAAGAGCATTATTTTTACATTTGCAACGTCCTCTCGGGCGCATCTACTTACCTTGTTTTCAGTCGCAATGCCCGCATTGCTCCTTCACCCAAGGTGGCGTATCTGCATCCCGATAGAACATTTCAAATGTAAAAATAATTCTGACCACCTACTTATGCGCCATTCGTGGGAACAGCGGATGATGGTGTTTGCATGTCTCCCTCTTCCCTTTTGGTGCTTCGTAGACGATGCCACCTTTTTCATTAAAACAGAGGAAATATTGAAAACGCTAATTGTTATTATAGGGCCGACAGGCATTGGAAAAACGGCCTTGAGTCTTGATGTCGCAGAGTCGCTCGGATGTCCCATCCTTAGTGCCGACTCGCGTCAACTTTATCGCGACCTCCCCATCGGCACCGCTGCGCCAACAGCGGAAGAGCAGGCCCGTGTGAAGCACTATTTCGTGGGGCAGTTGGGGTTGGAAGAATACTACAGTGCCGCCCGCTACGAAGAAGCCTGTTTGCAGGTCATTGAAAGCGAATTTGCAAAGCATGATGCCTTGGTGCTCACAGGCGGTTCGATGCTCTATGTGGATGCCGTGTGTAATGGCATAGACGACATACCGACCATCAACGAACAAACGCGCCAGTGGATGCGTGAACGTTTTGAAAAGGAGGGGCTTCCCGCTTTGGTCGAAGAACTCAGGCAACTCGATCCCGAATATCATGCCATTTGCGACCTTCAGAATCCGAAGCGCGTGGTGCATGCCCTCGAAATCTGCCACCAGTCGGGCCACACCTACACTTCTTTTCGTGTCGGCGTTAAAAAACAGCGTCCCTTCCGCATTCTGAAAATCGGTTTGCGACGCGAGCGCGACGATCTCTTTGCCCGCATCAATGCCAGAGTGGGATTGATGGTGGAGCAGGGACTGCTTGACGAAGCCCGCCGCGTCTTGCCCTATCGCCATTGCAATTCCCTCAACACCGTGGGCTACAAAGAACTGTTTAAACATTTCGATGGAGACTGGGAACTTGATTTCGCGTTAGACCGCATGCGCAAGAACACCCGTGTCTATGCAAAAAAACAGATGACCTGGTTTAATAAAGACCCTGAAATCCATTGGTTTCATCCCGACAATGAAGCTGAAATAAGAAATTTTATACAAAATCAGACGGATTACCCGTGCTGAATTGATTACTTTTGCACCATGTTGTCCTCTCAGCGGCAACGTGAAGATAAGTCGATGCTCAAAATTAGTTCAGATATCAAACAGGTTTCCCCTGCATGGATACTATAAAATAATTTTGAACACCTACTTACAATCGGGTGGTGAAACAATCCGCTGTTGTTTCATGGAACCGTGGCGTTAGTCCGTCCCCTTCCTCCGCCTTATTATCCATATATCTACCTTTTACAATCATGAGCAAAATCTTCGGCGGCTTGCTGCATTGCGTAGCCTCAGCGTTCCGTTTTATCAGAAAGAGTATAGTTGCAGTATGTCGATGGTATAAAAGTCTTTACCGAGAGAAAAAATGGTGGTACAAACTCATCGTGTTTTTCCTCAGCATGATTGTGCTGGCATTCCTTTATGTCAACGCCGTCATGTTTAATTTCCTATGGCTTTTCGGCAAGTCGCCGACGGCCCACGACATCATGCACCCTGAAAATCCAGAGGCCTCCATCATTTACACGGCCGACGGAAAAGTCATGGGCAAGTTCTTCGACGAAAACCGCCAGTCGGTTGTCTACGATTCCATCAACAACAACTTCTTCCAGGCCTTGGTGTCAACAGAAGACGAGCGCTTCTTCTCCCACAACGGCATCGACTTTAAGGGACTTGTTGCGGCAGCCAAAGACGCCACACAGGGACATGCACGTGGTGCCTCGACCATCACGCAGCAGTTGGTGAAAAATATGTTCCGCATCCGTTCCAATTCACAATACGGCACGGGCCTCGTTGGCAAGATTCCCGGCGTTGGCATCGTGATTATGAAGACGAAGGAAATGGCCATTGCCGTGCAGCTTGAGATGCTCAACGAGAAAGACAGCATCTTGATGATGTATGCCAACACCGTTGATTTCGGGTCGAACGCTTTTGGCATCAAAACGGCTGCTAAGACCTATTTCAACAAAGCTCCTTCGGAACTCAAGATTGAGGAATCGGCAGTGCTGGTCGGCCTGCTCAAAGCCACGTCGACCTATAATCCGCGCATCAACCCCAAGCGTAGTCTCGAACGACGCAATCTAGTGCTCCGCAATATCTATGAGCATCGTAGAGAAATGGAGAAACATTTCGGCCACGCTGCCATCAAGACAAAGGCTCAGCTCGATTCGCTTCTGAAAACGCCTTTGGAACTGAATTTCAGTGTTGAGAGTGCTTACGACGGCAAAGCCCTCTATTTCCGCCAGGCGGTTGCTGAATATATCAAGGAAAACTGTCCGCAGCTCGACCCTTATACCGATGGTTTGAAAATCTACACCACGCTCGACAGCCGCATGCAGCGCTATGCTGAGGAAGCTGTCAATGAGCAGATGAAGAAAGTGCAGCAGAGTTTCGACAACCATTGGCGCGGTATCGGCGACCCGTGGCGCGATGAGAAGGGAAATCTGATTCCTGGTTTCATCGAGCGAATTGCCAGCACCACGGAAGCCTATCAAATCCTAAAGGCGCGTTTTCCGGAAAATCCTGATTCTGTCAATTATTACCTCAACAAGCCCCACAGCGTCAAACTCTTTGACTATAACGGCGGCCACACGGAGGAAATGAGCACAATGGACTCCATACGCTATATGGTGAAGTTTATGCACACTGGCTTTGTTGTTATGGAACCCGCAACAGGTGCCGTTCGTGCTTATGTCGGTGACATTGACTTCAAGGCGTGGAAATACGACAAGGTGAAGGCCATGCGCCAGCCTGGTTCAACTTTCAAACTCTTCGTTTACGCCACAGCGATGAAGCAGGGCTGGACGCCAAGCGATGCGCGTCTGAAAGACACCTACATCCGCATGGAGGTTTATGATAAGAGGAAAGACACCACCACCGTTTGGCAGCCCCATAACGCCAACGGCACATTCTCTAATGCCAACCTGCCCCTGCGCTCTGCTTTTGCACAGAGTGTGAACACCATCGCCGTGAAACTCGGCCAGGAGGTGGGCATACCGAATGTGGTGGAAACCGCCCACGAAATGGGCATCCAGTCGAAGCTCGACGCAACGCCTTCTCTGCCGCTCGGTTCGAGTGATGTCAATTTGTTCGAACTCGTCAACGCCTATGCCACGGTGGCCAACAACGGTGTGCATGTTGATCCCGTTTTGGTAACAAAGATTGTTGACCGCAACGGCACGGTTGTTTATGAAGCCCAACCGCAGACAATACAGGCCCTTGATGCCCGTGCTGCGTTCTATATGCAGAAGCTCCTGGAGGCTGGTGTCAGAGATGGTGGCGGCACTTCGCAGGCCCTTGGCAGTTCGATGTATATGGGCTCCTTTAATGGTAAAATTGATTTCGGCGGCAAGACCGGAACGTCCAACAACCATTCTGATGCTTGGTTTGTTGGTGTCACGCCCGCTTTGGTGGGTGGCGCCTGGGTGGGCGGTGAATATCGTAGTATTCATTTCCGTTCCGGACGTTTGGGACAGGGCAGCCGCACGGCTCTGCCGATTTTCGGCCTCTTCATGAATAAGGTGCTCAAAGACCCTGCTTTGGCCCCCATCTATTTGAAGAAATATCCCCCTGCTCCAGCAGATATTGACCCTTCAACCTATCAGCGAACCTATTATCAGGCTCCTGTCAGAAACGACTCCCTCAGCACCGATTCCCTCCATCATGGCGGTGAAGATATCGAGGCTGGTGATGCTGGCGAGGCCGGACAGAGTGAAGGGGCAACACATAAGCGCCGCGAAGGTGGAGCCACAGAGACGTCGCATGGCGGTCAGGGCATGGACGCTGGAAGGTCCAACCATCGCCAGGAAGAATATTTTGAGTGATGTGTAAATATCAATCCATACATAGAAAAACCGTTGGAACTGTCTTTTGAGTTCCAACGGTTTTTTGTGTCGTGGCAAAGCCTAAATTTGCGCCAATCAAGGGCGCTTATAAAAAAAGAATGCTTTGGGCAGAAAATCTGACTTCCTTTAACCTCGCTTTTTGTCGCCTCACCGCGCAGTGATGTGAAAGCAGGCTTGTCGCGATTCATAGCGAACGTAGCATGTGCCCATCATGCGTTGGTCGCGCAACACCTCAGAGAGAATGTCCTTCAGTCGTCCGTCGTATATCCTTCGTTCGCCCTTGTCATTTTCGTCTGCAACGCGATAAAAGCAGTTGTAGCAGATATCGAACGTTGTGCCGAAGCGGTGGCAGCTGTTTTCCGACGCGTTACTGTTGACGCGGCGCAATTTCGTTACGTCCTTGTCCGTGCGGAGCACCGAACTGACAATGATTTTGTGAAACGGATAGCCCTTCCTTTGCAAAGAGTCGATGAAGCAACGCGAAATCTCATTGAGCAGACGCTGGGCGCGGGGAACAAGATAAGGGATGGAGTGGGAGAGATGTTGCACCCTGTAAAACGCGTTGTCGTTGATGTACACGAGGTCTTTCTTGCGCCGCTGCGCCTCTTCCCTGTCAGCAATCTGCGAGATTCCCAGCCGCTGTGCCGTTGCCAGTTGTACGTCGTTCATGTCGGGGAAACAGTCCTTGTAGTTGCCAACGCCCCGAATCTTATTCTTCACCGGTGTGCCGTCGGCATGCTTCAGTACGAGCGGTTTGCGTGGCATGGAGAGCAGGCGGTCGACGTGGCGGCTGTGGATGATGATGGTGTCGTCTGTTGCTGGCAATCTTCCCTTTGTTAGAAAACAAGCATTGTCGGAGCAACCGCCACAGCGCACGGCGAGCAAAATCAGCAAGCAGCAGGCAACGGCGCCTTTTATGTATAACCTCGTGAGATGGTATCCGTTGTTCATAAGTAAAATTTTAGAAATCGCATACAAAAGTACAAAAATCGCTTGTTTTCTCCTACAAAAAGTGTAATTTTGCAGGCGTCTAATAAGAGAATAAGCCAGATTTTGGGGGCGCTTGGAAATCGCCGATAAAAGACGATTCAACCGTTTCGCCCTGTTCATCCAACTCCTTACAGAAAAAAGATCATAGATACCCGTATGATAGAAAAACATTATCTCCTTGAAGAAGCGGACCCCGCCGTCTTTTTCGGCGTCAACAATGCCAACTTGCGCCTGCTGAGAGCCCTCTATCCCAAAATGCGCATCATCGGCCGCGACAACGTCATCAAGGCTATGGGAGGTGAGGAAGATATGGCATCTTTTGAGGAGACATTCAATACGCTGCAAAATCATTGTGCAAAATATAATCTTCTCTCGGAAGAAGACGTCGTCAACATCGTCAAGCGCCATCATGTCAATGATGAAGCGTCGGGCGATGTTATTGTTTACAGCACCAGCGGCAAGCCCATTACGGCGCGAAGCGAAAATCAGCGCCGCTTGGTGACGGCCTACAATGAAAACGATATGCTCTTTGCCATCGGTCCGGCCGGATCGGGAAAAACATACACGGCCATCGCGCTGGCTGTTCGCGCCCTGAAAAACAAGGAAGTGAAGAAAATCATTTTAAGCCGCCCCGCAGTGGAGGCCGGCGAGAAATTGGGCTTCCTGCCGGGCGACATGAAAGACAAAATCGATCCCTATCTTCAGCCGCTCTACGATGCGCTCCAGGAGATGATTCCCGCCGCAAAATTGCAGGAATATTTAGACACCAATGTCATTCAGATAGCCCCCTTGGCTTTTATGCGCGGACGCACGCTGAATGATGCCGTTGTTATTCTCGATGAAGCACAGAACACCACCTCTGCGCAAATCAAGATGTTTCTCACGCGCATGGGCTGGAACACCAAGATGATTGTGACGGGCGACCGGACGCAAATCGACTTGCCGCCTTCGCAGAAATCTGGACTCATCGAGGCCGTGCGCATCCTCTCGGGCGTATCAGGCATTGCTTTCATCGAAATGAACAAGCGCGACATCGTGCGCCATAAACTCGTAACGCGCATTGTGGAGGCCTACGACCGCGACAGTGCGATGCGTAAGGAAGCCCGTCTCTCAGAACAGAAAAGCGGGGAGACAGCGAAGCCGGAGGGAAGCGTGGCGGAGGAACCTCCCGAGAAGACTAATTTGAGGAAGTGGCAGACAACAGGCACTACCCCGTGTCTGCGACGGAGACACACCAGAAAGAAAAACCCAACAATAACGTAATACAATGAGTGCTTTAACAAAAACAGATTTCAATTTCCCTGGTCAGCAGAGCGTGTACCACGGAAAAGTGCGTGACGTCTATCACCTCGGCGACCGTTTGGTCATGGTGGCAACCGACCGTATTTCAGCCTTCGACGTGATTCTTCCAAAGGGAATCCCTTTCAAAGGCCAGGTGTTGAACCAGATTGCAGCCAAGTTCTTGGATGCCACAGCCGACATCTGCCCCAACTGGAAGATGGCCACTCCCGATCCAATGGTCACGGTTGGTGTCCTCTGCGAGGGCTATCCTCTTGAAATGATTGTTCGCGGCTATCTTTGCGGCAGCGCATGGCGTGCATATAAATCAGGTGTTCGCGAAATCTGTGGCGTGAAACTGCCAGAGGGAATGAGAGAAAACGAAAAATTCCCGCAACCCATCATCACGCCGACCACAAAGGCTGAATATGGTGAACACGATGCCGACATCTCAAAGGAGGAAATCCTCTCTCGCGGATTGGTATCTCCAGAGGAATACGCTGTGCTCGAAAAATACACCTTGGCCTTGTTCCAGCGTGGCACGGAAATCGCCGCCAAGCGCGGATTGATTCTCGTTGATACCAAATACGAGTTTGGAAAGCACAACGGCACCATCTATCTGATGGACGAAATCCACACGCCCGACTCCAGCCGCTATTTCTATGCAGAAGGCTATGAAGAGCGTTTCGAAAAGGGCGAAGCTCAGCGTCAGCTCTCCAAGGAGTTTGTTCGCGAATGGTTGATGGACAATGGTTTCCAGGGAAAAGAAGGACAGACGGTTCCTGAAATGACCGACGAAATCGTCAAGAGCATCTCCGATCGTTACATCGAACTCTACGAACACATCACGGGCGAGACCTTCGTTTGTGAAAACGATGAGGATTTGGCCGCACGTATTGAGAAGAATGTGACCGAATATTTGACGAAGTAAAATCTGTAAGCAGGTGGTCAAATATTAGAATAACCACCTATTTCCCACATCCATAAAGCCCCGTGACATCTTGTAGGACACTGCAAGATGGCACGGCTTTTTATATGCGTTTTCCCCATAGCTCCAGAGGAAGCAAGGCCAGGCAGCGGCGGGCTATGCGACTGGTGACAAATATCAAAACCAACAAAGATGTAGGGCATAAGAATAGAACTCCTTGCTCCCTCAAAATGGTTCATGTTATTTTTTACCATTACTTTACTGCGGATAGAAGGGGCAGATTCAAAAAAGTTTGTTAACTTTGTCGTTTAAGGGGTATTCTGAAAATCCGTTTTTGAAATCCAATCACTTCTGCCGACGTTGCCTCTCCCCTCAGAGACCATTCGGCGTTGCGGGATTCTGTCGTGCGGCGTGCCTCGTTTCTTCAAGGCGTGTCATGTCGTTTCCGATAGAGCACACGATTCAATGTGTCGAAACACGGAATATCAGCCCTCTTATTGAAATAACCCAAGACAGCCAAGCGTTGCCCCTCATTCCTGGCCGAAGCCTTTCCCTGGGGTTGCGCATAGAGGCGTCGGAATATAATACACCAAGACAAGGAAATGTCAGATTCAAAGCAAAATATAAAAACATCCAGATTCAAGATAATCCAGATTCCCAGAATGGTCGATGAGCGCGGAAGCCTGTGCGTGGTAAATAGCGATGAAGGTTTTCCGTTCGAAGTGAAGCGCGTGTTTTGGATTTTTGGCGTACCGTTTGGCGAGTGTCGTGGAAAGCATGCCCATCAAACGTGCGCTGAAGTGGTGGTGCCCGTGAAAGGAAGCCTCACCGCCCGTGTCACAGACGCTAACGGCACAACCGACATCCGCCTTAGCAATCCCTCAGAGGCATTGTACATCCCCGAAATGGTGTGGTGTGAATTTATGGATTTCTCGGAAGACTGCGTGTGTCTTTGCTTGGCCTCGGAAGCCTATGAGCCGAAAGGATATATCAACAGCTTGGAAGAATATTTGAAGGAGGTTCAACAATGAAAGCCGTTGCCTATGAAGAAAGGTATGCTGCGACTTGGGACCAGTTTGTACGTGAATCGAGAAACGGCACCTTCCTTTTCCAACGCCCTTTCATGGAATACCACAAAGACCGCTTCGAAGACGCTTCCTTGCTCTTCCTTGATGAAAAAGGCGGTGTGAGGGGCCTGCTGCCAGCCAATGTCCGGAGCGACAAAGGATTGGTTCAGTCCCACGGCGGCCTGACATACGGCGGCCTGGTGCTCAGCGCAGACACACAGGCGACCGAGGTGGGAGAGATGATGCGCCTGCTGACAGCACATTTTCTGGAAAAGGGATGCCGCGCCCTTCAGTATAAGCCAACGCCCTATATCTACCACGATTACCCGTCGGATGAAGACCTCTATTGGCTCTTCCGCGCCGGCGCCCAGTTGGAGAGCCGCGCCCTTTCTTCCGCCATATTGTTGCAAAATCCGCTTCACGGAGATTTGTGGCACCGTAAGATTAAACGCAGAGCCAGCGAAGGGCTCCAACTTCTTGAAGACAATTGGGAGCGTCTGCCGGAATTTTGGAACATCGTTTGTGATGTGTTGGAGACGCGCCATCAGACAAAGCCCGTTCACAGTGCTGAGGAAATCAAACTGCTGCACGACCGCTTGCCCGCCCATGTGAAACTCTTCACGGTTGTAAACGAGCGCGACGAAATCATTACGGGGGCGGTGTTGTTCGTGACGCGGCAGACGGTCCACGTGCAATATATGGAAGCCGGTGAAGAAGCCCGCACGCGCCGCGCATTAGACTGGCTTATCCAAAAGCTCATTGCCCATTACGAACAGTGCGGCATGCGCTATTTCGAATTTGGCATCTCAACGGAGCGCGGCGGCCTTTACCTCAACGAAGGCCTGGCCTACCAGAAAGAAGGCTTTGGCGGCAGAGGCGTGTGCTATGATTCCTATCTGCTGGATTTGCAGCAAGCAAAAGAGGCGATGGGGTAAGTGTTTCTGTGGCTGTTCCTGCCGTCAGATATGAATGGCAGAACATCCTTGATAGTGAAAAACAATAAAAACCACCTGTTCTCATGACGAGGCATATACCATTTCTCAATCTCCAGAAGGTCAACAACCGCATGCACGACGAGATGCTTGCGGCGATGGACCGTGTGCTCCAGTCGGGCTGGTATCTCAATGGCAGCGAACTGGCGAATTTCGAGCGCCATTTCTCCGAATACGTCGGTGCGGAATATGCCGTTGGTGTGGCAAACGGTTTTGACGCCTTGACATTGATTCTTATGGCGATGAAGGATATGCAACAATGGGAAGACGGCGATGAAGTCATCGTTCCTGCCCTCACGTTCATCGCCACGGCAGAGGCTGTCAGCCGAGCTGGGCTGACTCCCGTGTTTGCCGATGTTGATGACAATTTCGTGATGACGGCTACCACAGCGAAACAAGTTGTTAGCGCCCGCACCAAAGCCCTCATGCCCGTTCATCTTTATGGTCGCATGGCACCGATGGGCGAGTTGACAGCCTTGGCCCGGGAAAATGGTTGGAAGGTGGTTGAAGATGCCGCCCAGGCACATGGTGCCACCGACGGATGCCACCGCGCCGGCAGTGCGGCCGACGCCGCAGGTTTCAGTTTCTATCCCGGCAAAAACCTCGGTGCCCTCGGCAACGGTGGCATTGTGACCACGAACAGCAAGGATTTGGCCCTCCGTGTTAGAACGTTGGCCAACTATGGTGCGCCGCAGAAATACCATCATGAATATCTGGGACTGAACAGCCGTCTTGACGAACTCCAGTCGGCCCTTCTCGACATCCGCCTGTCTCATCTGGAAGCCGACAACCAGCGGCGGCGCGAGATCGCGGCGATGTATTCGCAAGGCATCAAAAATGCCCTCGTTGAAATCCCCTACGGAGGCGACACCTCTGCCAGCGTTTTCCATATTTATCCGCTGTGTACGCCCCACCGTGATGCCTTGGCGTGCCACATGCAGCACAACGGCATCGAAACCCTTGTTCATTACCCATTGACCATCCCGCAGCAGAAAGCCTATGCCGCCTATCGTGGGCAGCACTTCCCCAACGCAGAGCGTGCAGCCAGTTGCGAACTGAGCCTGCCCGTCAGTCCGGTGATGACAGACGACGAAGTGAATGTTGTTATAAAAACGCTTAATACCTTTTCTCTATGACTATCGACATATTAATTTGCTCCATCGACAAAGGCATCGTGCGAACGGGCGACCTTCTGCTCCCCCAACGCCCAGATGTGCGTTACATCATATCTTATCAGTACACAGACGAGCGCTATCTGGACCTCATCCCGACGGTCGTTGAAGAGCGCGACGACGTGTCGTTGTATAAATGGCGCGGCCGCGGACTCTCCGCCAACCGCAACCTCGCTGTGGAGAAAGCAACGGGCGACATCCTCATGTTTGCCGACGACGACACCCACATCATCCCAGAATCCCTCGACAAAATCATCCGCATATTTGAGCGCGACCCGCAGTTAGACGTTGCCTTCTTCAGCGCCAGTACCTACACTGGAAAGCCCTTGAAGCAATATCCAGAAAAAGAAGGCGTCATTCAGAGCATCCCTGAGTCGTATTCCATCTCCACCATCGAAATGGTCACGCGCCGTGCAAGCGTGCAGGGGAAAATACGCTTCGACGAGCGTTTCGGTCTCGGAACCAAATTCTTGACCTGCGGAGAAGAGGAAATATGGTTGGAAGACGTGTTGCGTGCGCAGTTGCACATGCGCTATTATCCCATCAAGACCGTAGAGACGAGCACCATGCTCAAGAAATCCATGATCTATGTTGATGCCGGCGTGCAGCGCAGCCGCGGAGCCATGACCTTTTATGTCCACGGCCGCAAGGCGTGGTGGATTTGCTTCAAGTTTGCCATGAAATCGGCCACTGGCGGTTTCTGCCATTTCTGGCCCATGATGCGCCATCTCGGAGAAGGCATAAGATACATGCAACGCACGAAAATCAAATGAGCCATCCCCAAACGGAAGATAAAGAGCGCCCCGTGGTCACTGTGCTTGTGGCCGTCTATAATGCAGCAGCCCATCTGAAGGAGTGCATCGAATCGTTGAAGCGACAATCCCTGCGCAATTTGCAGGTCATCTGCGTTGACGATGCCTCGACCGATGCCTCGTGGCGCATTCTCAATAGCCTCACGGCTGGAGACCCGCGTTTTGAATTGATACGTCTCGCCTCCAACCAAGGGCAGGCCTATGCACGCAATGTGGCCTTGAAGCAGGCCGCGGGAGAATTTGTCGCCTTCCTCGACAGCGACGACAGTCTTTCAGACGACGCCCTGGAGTCCGCCGTCAGCGTTTTCAGAGCGCATGGAAAAACAGACGCCGTGCTTTTCCGCCTGGTGAAATTTGAAGACACGCCAGCCGGCCGCGTTGAGGCCGCCTATCCTATGTCGGCGTTTGAAGCGCTCGACGGCCGCGAAGCCTTCAAGAAAAGTCTCGACTGGCAGTTGCACGGCATCTATGTCGCGCGGCGTAGTCTCTACGAGCGTTTTCCGTTTGACGACACCTGCCGCACTTATAGCGACGACAACACAACGCGCCTGCACTATTACGCCTCGCGCGAGGTGAGATGTTGCAACGGCATTTATTTCTACCGCCAACACGGCAGTTCTGTCACCCACCGCGTCTCCGTGTGCCGCTTCGACTATCTGCGGGCTTGCGAGAGCATGAAGCGCCAACTCCTGTCGCTGGGCGTTGGAGATGACATACTGAATCTCTATGAAAACCAACGGTGGTTGATATTGATTGACCTCTGCATGTTTCGTCATTTCCACCATAAATCCCTTACGCCGTCGGAAAACCGCTACGGCCGTGACGAACTGAAACGCGTTTGGACCAACGTGGAGCGCTCACGCCTCTCGCCGCGCCTCAAAAGAAAGTTTGGCTATTGTCCGACCCCCTTCTGGTGGCTTTTCGTGATGGAAGAATGGTGTTACTTCACGCTGCGCCGCGTTTTGCGCCGAGGATAAATGCGCAATCTGTCGCGTAGGGGGTTCAAAATCCAGGAAAGCTTTGCGCGGTTTTGAGCCAAATAGCATAGCGGCGAAGCATGCGCACATGATAAACGAACAAGTGCGAAAAGGATCGCCCTGAAAGGGCAGTCAGTTCATAGCCCAGGGCAACGCCCTGGGTATCAGTGCATAAACGCCTACGCCCTGTAAGGGCAAAAGTATGGGCGAACGGTTGGCTTTTACTTTTGCCCTTACAGGGCGCAGGTGCGGTACATACGTTAACCCAGGGCGTTGCCCTGGGCTCTGAACTCGTTGGGCTTTCAGCCCGCACAGGGCCGCTGACAATCGGACTCTGGACTTTGTTGGGTTATAGCCCGCGCAGGGCCACTGGTTATCGGGATGTGGACTTATTGGGGGCTTTTTCGCGCGGGCAAAAAAAACGGCTGGGCGCCGAGGGGCGTCCAGCCGTTAATATTAGAATGTATCAGGAATTACTTCACGATAACCTTCTTGCCGTTTACGATGTAAAGACCGTTCTGAGCCTTTGCAACGCGACGACCGCTGAGGTCATAAACAACACCGTTCTGCTGTGCAGGTTCGATGACTTCTGCATTGTTGATGCCGTTGGTGAATGCACCAGCAGGAACCAAACGCCATGAGTTGTTGTAAGCAGCTTCTCTTGTGTTGTAAGTAGTGATCTTACCAGAAGTGGCAGTGGCATCACCTGCACCAGCCTTACCAGCCAAAGTGATGATTGAACCACCGTAGTTGTGAACGAAGTAGAATGCACCAGGAACAACGTCTACGTTAGCCTTGATGATCTGGAATGGAGCAGGAGCACCAACAGCAACGATGTTAGATTCGTTGACTTCGCCGAGCTCAGTGCCACCTTCGAGGGTTGCCCACTTACCGAAGCGGAAGCCTACGATTGGTTTAGCGTGAGCAACGTTGCCTACGAAGTAAGTCGTGTCGCTTGCAGCATAGAATTCCCACTTGTATTCGTCGCTTGCTTCGTCGAGCTTAGCCCATCTTACAGTGTCGCTTGCGTCAGCATAGATTGCATACTTAACGCCCGGCTGCTTGCTTTCAAAGTCCTTGAAGCCAGCTACGAGGTAGTAGCTCTTGTTGGCGTCGAAAGCGATGGTTTCAGCTTCCTTCAAAGTTTCGATGGCAGCCTTAGAAGCAACCATGTCACCAGCAGCGATGGCAGCCTTCAAAGTAGCGAGCTGGTCAGCAGTGTAACCACCTACGCAACCTTCAGCAGCAGCCCAAGCCTTAGGAGTTGACCACTTGAGGCCTTCAGCGTCGGCGTCAGTCATTTCAGCGAAGACAATCTTTGAACCGCCATCGGCTGGAGATGCAGCATCGTTCCAGAACTTGATGTCTGTACCGTTTTTACCACCGAACTGGTTCAAGCAAGCGTTGGCGTCGGCAGCAGCAGAGAGAGAGAATCCGTTACCGTTGATGCCCATCTTGAATGCAGTCACAGGAGTTTCGTTAGCAGCGATTTCATCGTCTGAACCGAAGGTGAGCGCTGCACCGTCAGAAGTTGAAGGAACATAAACCTTCACTTCAGGACCCATAGCCTTGTTCCAGAGCTGGAAGCCGTCTTCGAGGTTGCCAGTGAATGCCCAGAGGTATGAGTCAACGCTGTCGCTAACGGCGATTGAAGCGCCGGCCTTCACTGCGCTCTCACCAGTCTTCTGGTAGATGTAGTAGCCATTACGGATGCGCATCGTGTAGAAGTGAGTGCCTTCAGCGAACTTGCCGCCTTCGATCGTTGTCGGAACGAAAGGAACGCCGCCGAGAGGAGACTTCTTGTAAACGAGGATGATTTCGGTATCTTCGTTGATGGTCTGGTTGTTGGTTGCGTTTTCAACGAGTTCGTAACCGAGCTGACCGAGCTGAATGCTGTCACCGTGGAATTCGTAACCGAACGGAACGTAGATATTCTCATCCTTCAGAATATTGCTTTCTTCATCCTGGCAGGTGATGGCAACCATTGGGTAGTGCTTGTAGTAGAGACCGATTTCGAGATTGCCGCCTTCAGGGATTTCATTCACGTGGTAAGGCATCTGGATTTCGTCACCAGTGGCGTAGTTATCAGCTCTCTGATAAGCATAGTTTTCCAAAGTCGGAACCGTCACAGAGTCACCGAGACCCAAAGTCAAGTTGCGGGTCTCAATTTCTTCACCTTCAGTAGTCTGGAGATAGAGGGTGGTGGGAACTGTCGTGCGAACTTCGGTTGTCAACGGGAAGATCTGGTAGAGAGAGTTGTCACCAGAAACATTCCAACCCACGAAGAGGGCTTCTGAGTTGTCATCAGCCAGGTTCTGACCGTTGAAGTAAACGTTGTTCTCATCACGTAAGTAGAAGAAAGAATCTGCCCGTTCTTCTGTTGCTTCAGGAACCGTTACGCTGATGATAGCAGCTGAGTCTGCGCTCAAGCAAGTAGCGCCCGGCCACTTGACCCACGTGCTGCTCTCGTCGTAAGGGAAGTTAGGCACGTAGTTGTGACGAGGGCTCTGCAACTTGATGTTGCAACCGCCGTCGAACGGCTCAACGCTCAATACTGTCCAAATGAAGTCGGAGCTTGAAGTGGAACCCACATGGAGCTTACGGCTCAAGTGGATCTTTTGGTTGTCGACTTCTCTCAAGAATGCACGACGGCTGCTTTCTCCATAGCAGAAGAGAGCAATCTTCGAACCTTCTTTGAGGCCTTCGAGTGAAGTCATAGTAGGACCGATTTCGGTTACGACTTCAACCTGAGCCTGGGCTGTGGTGGCGAACATTGCCATCAAAGCCACGATGAAAGTGTAGATTTTTTTCATACGCTTTGGTTATAAAATTAATAAAATTCGTTCTCTATTTTGTTGTTTAAAGCAGGATAAGAGACACATTATCAGCTGATTAAAGCTATCATAACATGTCCTCATATTCTGTTTTTCTATTTTCACTTGCGAAAGTTAGCGATTTTATTTGATGTTTGCAAATATAATGCGAACAATTAAAAGATATTTAACATTAGAAAAGACAAAGGGGGGAGTTTCCTTTATGTCGGATGGGGATGAGCGAATTACACGAAGTTTGGTTTGCGGGCGCGTGACTGGGGCGCAGCACTGTAGCTCACTTTGCTCGCAAAGTGAGGGGGACGGAGACGTAGCGAAAAGGAGCGCCCTGAAAGGGCAGCCAGTTTAAAGCCCAGGGCAACGCCCTGGGTATCAGCGTATAAACACCACGCCCTGTAAGGGCAAAAGTATGGGCGAACGGTTGGCTTTTACTTTTGCCCTTACAGGGCGTAGGGGGGTGGGGACATGGTACCCAGGGCGTTGCCCTGGGCTAGGGACTTGTTGGGCTTTCAGCCCGTGCCTGGCCGCTGATATTCGGGCTATGAGCTCATTGGGTCCGCGCCTGACCGCGAACGGCCAGGCGCGGCGCCGCATTTTCAGGCATTGAGTTTTTCCTTGAGATAGTGTGCTGTATATCCTTGTCCTTTTGCCACCACTTCTTCGGGAGTTCCTTCGGCCACGAGGCGTCCGCCGTCGCGTCCGCCTTCTGGTCCGAGGTCGATGATATAGTCGGCACATTTGGCCACATCGAGGTTATGCTCGATGATGACAACGGAGTGTCCGCGTTCGATGAGGGCATTGAGGCTCTTGAGGAGGGTGCTGATGTCGTGGAAATGCAAGCCAGTGGTGGGTTCGTCGAAGATGAAGAGCGTCGGGGCGGCTTTTTCCTGACTGAGGTAGTAGGCCAGTTTCACGCGCTGGTTTTCGCCGCCAGAGAGGGTGGCGCTCGACTGTCCGAGTTTGATATAACCCAGTCCGACATCCTGGAGGGGACGGAGTTTCTTCACCACGGCCATTTGCTTGTGGAGCGTGAAGAATTCGATGGCCTCGTTGATGGTCATTTCGAGGATGTCGTGTACGTTCTTTCCTTGGAAACGCACGTCGAGGACTTCTTGTTTGAAACGCTTGCCATGACAGGACTCACATTCGAGGACGAGGTCGGCCATGAACTGCATCTCGACGCGGATGGTGCCATCGCCCTTACATTCTGGGCAGCGGCCGCCCTCGGCGTTGAAGCTGAAGGTGGCGGGCTTGAAGCCCAACTGCTGGGAGAGGGGCTGCGCGGCCATGAGTTTGCGTATCTCGTCGTATGCCTTGACATAGGTGGCGGGGTTGGAGCGCGAGGATTTGCCGATGGGGTTCTGGTCGACAAACTCCACTGCCCTGATGCTGTCGAGATCGCCTTCCATCGACATGTATTCGCCCGGCGCGTCACCAGCGATGTCGAAATGGCGCAGGATGGCGCGATAGAAGACGTCGCGCACGAGGGTGCTCTTTCCCGAACCACTGACGCCTGTCACCACGGTCATCACACCCAAGGGGAAACGGACATCGATGCCTTTGAGGTTGTTGGCACGCACGCCACGCAGACTGATGGAGCGATTCCAGGCACGACGCGAAAGCGGCACTTTTATTTGCTCCGCACCGCTGAGGAAGTCGACGGTGTGGCTCTTTCCTGGTGCCACTGCTACGTGGTCGTCGTAGGGGCCAGCCCACACCACTTCGCCGCCCAAGCGTCCGGCTTCGGGACCGATGTCGATGATATAGTCGGCGGCACGGATGATGTCTTCATCGTGTTCCACGACAACGACGGTGTTTCCCACATCGCGCAACTGGCGCAAGACGTGGATGAGACGCTCCGTGTCGCGAGAATGGAGACCGATGCTCGGCTCGTCGAGGATGTAGAGCGAGCCTACCAGGGAGGAGCCCAACGAGGTGGCGAGGTTGATGCGCTGGCTCTCACCGCCGGAGAGGGTGTTGGAAGGACGGTTGAGCGTCAGGTAGCCCAGTCCCACATCGCTGAGGAAATGGAGGCGGCTGGTGATTTCTGGCAAGAGGCGTGCCGCCACCTGGGCGTCGTGGGGCGAGAGTTGCAGATGGTCGAAGAAATCGCGCAATTCGCTGATGGGCTTGTTGACGAGGTCGGTGATGCTGGCCCCGCCCACCTTCACATAGGCTGCTTCGGGGCGCAGGCGCGAGCCTTCGCAGTCGGGACAGATGGTGCGACCGCGATAGCGTGCCAACATAACGCGGTATTGGATTTTATATTGGTCGCGCTCGAGCATGCGGAAGAACTCGTCGATGCAGATGTCTCCGAGTTCTTTCGCCCCATGCCAGAGCACGCGGCGCTCGGCCTGCGTGAGTTCAAAATAGGGCTTGAAGATGGGGAAATTGATGCGGGCGGCACGGCGGCAGAACTCGTCTTTCCACGCTCCCATTTTTTCTCCACGCCAACAACGTACGCAACCATCGTAGACGCTCAATGCCGTGTTTGGCACCACGAGGTGCTCGTCGATGCCGATGACCATGCCGAAACCCTCGCAACGCTGGCAGGCGCCGAGGGGGGAATTGAAGGAAAACATGCTATCGGTCGGTTCGCTAAAGACGATGCCGTCGGCCTCGAAGCGCGTGGAGAAATGATGGAGGGCCCGCGAAGGATAGAAACGCAGGAGGCATTCACCGTCGCCCTCGTAGAAAGCGGTCTCAACGGAGTCGTTCAAGCGGGAGACGGCGTCTTTGTCGCGGCTGACGCTGAGGCGGTCGATGAGGAGGAGGGGCCAGGAGGCGGCCGAAGGATCATTCTCCGCGTCCATCACCTCGTTGCAGAGGTCGGGGTTTTGCTGGAGAAAATCTTCGATGCGCACCATTTCTCCGTCCACGTCGAGGCGCGAGAGTCCTTGCTGAAGATAGATGCCGAGTTGTTGGCCCAGCGTACGTCCCGTCTGGCGGTGGACTGGCGCGAGAACGGTGAAGCGTGTGCCATCGCTATATCTCTGGGCCGCATTGACCACGTCTTCGGGCGTGTGGCGCTTCACTTCTTCGCCACTGACGGGCGAGATGGTGTGGCCGACACGGGCAAAGAGCAGTCGCAGATAGTCGTAGATTTCGGTGGAGGTGCCCACCGTGGAACGCGGATTGCGGCTGCTGACTTTCTGTTCGATGGCGATGGCGGGCGGGAGGCCCTTGATATAGTCGCACTCTGGCTTGTGCATACGTCCCAAGAACTGACGGGCGTAGGCCGAAAGGCTCTCCACATAACGACGTTGACCTTCGGCATAGAGGGTGTCGAAGGCGAGCGAGGATTTGCCAGAGCCGGAGAGTCCGGTGACGACCACCAGACTGTTTCGAGGAATGGTCACGTCGATGTTCTTGAGGTTGTTGACGCGGGCACCTTTGACTTGTATGTTTCTTTCTTTTTCTGTTGTCATTTTGGTTGGGGCTGGGAGGCCCTTATACATTTATATATATTATATATGGAGCTATCGGGGAGGGGGTTCAAAATCCAGAGAAATTAAGTAGGTGGAGATTGTGCGGAAAAAGCCTTGCCTGCGGCCCTGCGCGGGCTGAAAGCCCAGCAAGTCCGTAGCCCAGGGCAACGCCCTGGGTACCATGCCCCCATTCCCTACGCCCTGTAAGGGCAAAAGTAAAAATCAATCGTTCGCCCATACTTTTGCCCTTACAGGGCGTAGGCGTTTATACGCTGATACCCAGGGCGTTGCCCTGGGCTATGAACTGGCTGCCCTTTCAGGGCGCTCCCTTTCGCGCTTTGTTCGTTTATCATGTGCGCATGCTTATTGCCATCCGCGCAGACCTTCAATCTCTTTCCGCACCCTTATAGAGGCGTCCCTGCCAAGTGTCGCGTTGCTCCAAACGCTTCTTGACCAACTCCACAAACTGATAGTTTTTCAATCCCCATTCTGGTGCCAACAGAAGGTCGGCGGGCGATTGCGACGTGAATCTCTCCACCACGATGTCGGGGCGCAAGCGCTCCAGAAAATCCACAACGACATCAACATACTCATCCACCGTGAAGAGCCTGACGCAAGCAGGATTTTCCTGATACTCGCGAGCCAAAGGCGTGCCTTTGATGATCTGAAGCTGATGGAGCTTCACTATGTCGACAGGCAGAGAAGAGATTTCTCCTGCCACGCGGCAGACGTGGTCCGCACTTTCCCCGGGAAGTCCCAATATAAGATGTATGCCAACTGGCAAACCTGCAGCGGCAGTGCGGCGCACGGCCTCAACAGCGCAGGCATAGTCATGGCCGCGGTTGATGCGGCGCAACACAGCGTCATCGGTGGATTCCACGCCATATTCCATCATCACGAAATGCCGCCGCCGTAGTTCCGCCAGATAATGCAGCAATTCGTCGCTCACGCAGTCGGGGCGCGTCCCAATCACGAGGCCCACCACGTCATCAACGTCCAAAGCCTCTTCATAGAGCTGCTTCAAACGGGAAACGGGGGCATAGGTGTTGGTGAACGACTGGAAATAAGCGAGGTATTTCATCTCCGGATATTTCCGCATGAAGAAACGTTTCCCCTCCTCCATCTGCCGGGCGATGTCGCGCTTCTCTGCGGTGAATCCCGGACTAAACGAGCGGTTGTTGCAATAGATGCAGCCTCCGCTGCTGATGAAACCGTCGCGGTTGGGGCATGAGAAACCTGCATCGATGGTGATTTTCTGTATCTTGCCATCGAAATAGCGGTTGAGGAAAGCGGAAAATGGAAGGTAACGTTGCATGGAAGAGGGTGTTACTTATGGGTGAAGCGGCCGATGACGGAGGACAACTTTAGTCTTCGCGTCATCATTTGCAGGCACAAAAATACAAATTAAGTAAGTAGACCTTATATACATCCCCCCGAAAACCGCTACCAGAGAAGAAAACGCCTAAAAAATTTGGCAGTTTCAAGAAAATACTGTAATTTTGCACACGCATTCAGCAAGATGTTGGAACCATCAAGAAAGAAATTCCACTGCAAACACAACATCTTTCTGAAATTATCTGCGGAAATAGCTCAGTTGGTAGAGCACAACCTTGCCAAGGTTGGGGTCGCGAGTTCGAGTCTCGTTTTCCGCTCTGAAACGCAGAGGACAATCGAAAGGTTGTCCTCTGCGTTTTTCAGTGTATTGAGGTCCGGATGAATGATCCTGTATCTCGTCTTTCGAGGGGCGGGAGTATCAATAAAAGTTTGCGAAATTACCTGTCGAAGCGCTGGTTCGAATTCTGTTTCCTTCTTCATGAAAAGATGGTTTATTATTCGGGAGAAGAGTTGATGCTCCTGCGTGATTCCAAATATATTATCAGACGGGATACGGATAAGTTCAGAGAATTTTTGAGGAAATGGAGAGTCCGTTGTTCCTGTTTGACAAGGCAATGGAAAGATTTTTGGCAATAAAAGAAAAACTCCTGCTTGTCACCGACAGGCAGGATATAATTGGATCCGGGGAAATATTTTGAGGGACCGAAGCCAAAAGCCTTTTATTTTCCGGCAGATAACGGCGTCTGTTTCATTCTCTTTCGGGAATTATCGCTCTAAAACCGACTGTTGGCCTTGGCCGACCAGTTTCCCGTTTCGGTATTCGGTCGGAGAAATCCCGACATACTGCTTGAAATATTTGCCGAAGAAGGATTGGGTCGAGAAATTCAGTTCGGAAGCTATCTCCTTGATACTTAAGTCTGAGGAACGGAGCATCTGTTTGGCGTCGGCAATGACCATGCGAATGATCCACTGCAGGGCCGAGATGCCCGATTTCTCTTTGATGATCGCCGAAAAATAGCGGGGTGTCAGGTATTGTTCCTGGGCGTAGTAGGTTACTTCCCGTTCCATGCGGTGATTCTGGTAGAGTGAAACCATGAAATTCTGAAGTACATGGTTTTTCCGATCTTTGTGCTGCGGTTGCTGGGGATAGCGTGCGAAATAAATACTTAGTATCTCGTAGCAGAGTACCTCGCCCATCGCGGTCACCAATTCGCGGTTGATGATCTTTTGTTGTGTATTGGTGGCTGCAGTGCTCATTGTAGCGATTCGCCTTCGCAGTGCGTCGATCAGTTGGTCTATGTACATATATTGTTCTTTCGACAACGACAGACATGGATTTTCGTAGATGCAAAAACTCCAAGTGGGATCGAATGTTTTTTTTCTATTGGTCAGGATATAGTCTATATCGACTGTAAGCATAATTCCTTTCAAGTCCTTGCTTCGATGTTTTATCTGAATAGACATAAGAAGCGGAGAGATGTATATGTCGCCTTGATGGATATGGTATGTTTTATCTTCCAGAACGATGTCGAGTTCACCGCCTTGGCAGAGGAAAAGGCTGCATTTATCCGTTCGGGAGAAGGTATAACCTTCTTCCTGCATGGTGGATGTGAGAGGTGGAACAGTAGAAAATTCTACTGGAGTCGTCATAGAATACGGTTTTTTGTAATTTGGTCGCAAAATAGGAAAAAAGGATATAAAGCACAAATAATATACAATATTCCGTTTGATAATCGTACAAATAGGATAATGAATAAACAGAATTAACCTGCCGGATTTCCCTTGCGAAGGCAATACCGTTGCCGGGATTTCATGATTGGAAATCGGAACTGTTTCGTCGGATGTTTGTACCGATGGTTTTTCGTTTTCCCTACTCGTTGTCGGGTGGGGAGAAAGGATGACCGGACGCAACTTTCGTAGAGAAACTGCGTCCGGTCGTCGGAAGGAGATGCTACGGGAGGAGGTTTTTCAAAAAGCGACGGATGGCCGCCCATACTCCTGTTTTGCGGAACACTACGGTCAGGAGTATTCCGAGTGCGATGCCGGTAAAGAGCGTGCGAAACAGATTGCCGGAAGATTTTTTCCGGGTCGTCGAGGCGTGTGTTTCATGCAGGAG